>Ga0206118_100393_pt1 | contig 23106 bp, 38 predicted proteins | sample 3A20Ametagenome_FD_177999 | JGI IMG/M metagenome (GOLD analysis project Ga0206118, IMG submission 177999) | Enriched microbial communities from leaf-cutter ant dump, University of Wisconsin, Madison, United States - 3A20A | ecosystem: Environmental > Terrestrial > Nest > Insects nest > Nest dump... | reverse complement strand
TGCGCCCCGACGTGTTCGGCCCGGCGCCGGAACCCATGCAGTAGGGAGGGAAGGCCGATGCTGCCTGACCTGCGATCCATTGTCCGCCGCTGGCTTGGGCTCCCCCAAGAGAACGATTGGTTCTCTTGGGTGGAGCGCGAGGTCAGGGCGATGATCTCGGATACAGATCGTCTTATGCGACAGGCACGCGACGGCGAACTCTGTTCCAAACGCCGGAAGAGTGAGTCACCAGATCCTGGCTCTCCCGCTGGCATGCAGCCTGAGCCGCAGAAAGAACCCTGTTCGCCTGTGCGGGATCCATCGTCAGAAGGATCTCCGTGATGAAGGCTTCCAGCGCGATCAGCTTTCCTTTCGATTCGTTGTCCATGTCCGTCTCCGGTAGTGGTTGGGGCCTCAACTCCCTCCAATCCTACCGGCAGACGGACGCCCTTTCCCGTGGCCGGCATTACGGCCCCCGCAGAAGCCGCACGACATGGCGCACGCCATTCCAGCGGACGGCATAGACCGAGCCCTCATTCCTAACGATTTGGACCACGTTGGTCGCAGTTGTTTCAACAAACATCACTGACTCCATGGATTGACCTATGTACGCCGACCCCACCCACATTCGAGACAACGAAGTGAAGCTTCGCTTCAACGACGACGAACTGGCGTTGATCGAGGCGCTTGCCCGCTACAACAGAAGGCAGCGTGCAGTGCTTCTCCGAGACCTCGTTTTGAGCGGTGTTTCTGCAATGCAGGCGAAGCGTATCCGTCAACCCGGCGTTGCCTGAAGGGCGGTATCAGGACCCGAGGAGGGCCTGTGGAGACATTGCATTTGAGCAAGCGCGAGCTTGCGCCCTTGATCGAACTGGCAAGGGAACTCGGGTTGACCGTTGAAGAGGTCGCCGAGTTGGCAGCAAAGAACGAACTTCGGCAGATGTGCGAGCTACCGACCTATCCAGGGGAGGTAGTCAGTTTTGAGGGCCTGAAGCGGCCCCGCGAGGACAAAGAGCCATGAAGCCCATCCGCAACTACGACGCAAGCAAGAAGGCGAACAAGCGCAAGAAGCCGCATCCGTGGGGCGCATGGGCTCCCGGCTGGCTACGCGACTCTGGCAGGAAGGAGAGAGGCAATGGCTGACCTGATGCAGCAGGCCCGGGAGCTGCTTCCTTGCCCGTTCTGCGGTTGCGCTGCAACGCTGAGAGTCGGGGAACGCATGCTTGTCGATGCGCATGTGATCTGCGAAGGCTGCTCGGCCGAAGGCCCGGGCTTCGGCGCTGACGCAACTGAGGGCGACTTCACCATGGAGGCACTGGAAGCGTGGAATCGCCGCGCCGCGCCGGATGGGCCGGCAACGCACTACCACTGCGCCGAGGGAATCCAAGGGACGCTGAGCCGGCTCCGGCGCTACGCCAAGCATGGCGACAACAAGAACACCCTCCAGGGCCAGACCATGGAGGAAGCCGCCGCCTTCATCGAACACGCGCTCGCCGCCCGCCCGCAGGGGGTGAACAATGGCTGACGAATTCGACCGCGCATCCGAGCTTGAGCAGGCCCAGCGCGATGCAGCGATTGCGCGAGCCCTCGCTTACTCACCTGTCTCTGCGCGTCCCGCACTGTGCGAACACTGCGAGGAATACCCGCGTGCTTCCGGATCGGTGAACTGCGCGCGGTGCGACCTGGAGCTTGCCGGGTGAACTACTACGAGCGCCATCTCGGAGACTACGCAAAGGATACAGGCCATCTGAGCCTGTTGGAGCATGGCGTCTATACCCTACTGCTGGACCGCTACTACGCGACTGAGCAGGGCATCCCGGCAGACCAGGCACACCGCGTTGCCCGCGCACGGACTGACGAAGAGCGGAGCGCTGTTGATGCTGTTCTCAATGAGTTCTTCCGGCTTGAAGAAAACGTCTGGGTTAACGGGCGCGTTGAGGAAGAGATTGCGAAGGCAAAGGTTCGCATTGAGAGCGCTCGTCAGAATGGCAAGAAAGGCGGAAGGCCGCCGAAGAATAACCAAGATGTAACCCATGCAAAACCCAGCGGGATATTGCTGGGTTCTGAAAATGGAACCCAGCAGAAAGCTCACCAGACACCAGACACCAATATCTCTCCTTCACTACGTTCAGGAGAGAGCGCACGCAAGCGTGCTCCCGCGGTTGTCCGTCCTGATGACGTTGCCGAACAGACTTGGGATGACTGGACGGCCCTGCGCAAGGCGAAGAAGGCCCCGGTGACGGAGACGGTTTTGAAGCAGGCGAGGGCAGAAGCTCGAAAGGCCGCTATGCCGCTAGACGCGTTCCTGGCGGTGTGGTGCGCCCGAGGATCGCAGGGACTGCAAGCCGATTGGCTGAAACCGCACGAGCGAGCCGGCCCTGCACTAGCGGGCGCTAATCCCGCGGCATCGCCGCCGAGCAAGACCCTATCCGCCATCCAAACATTGCAGGGCATGAAGAATGGAAATCGAGTGGATCCACAGCGAGATTCTGGACGGTTTGAGCCAGTTGCTCTGCTTGAGCCTGGACCGGACCCCGGCGGCGGACATGATCGCTGGAACGGCGATGGCGTGGTATCGGGCGGTTACTGACGGGCGCGTGTGGGATAGGCAGCTGGACGCGCCGCGATTCCGCAAGTCTTTCGTGACGCTGATGAAGAACCGCAGGCAGTGGCCGTCGCCTGCCGATTTCATGGATGCGATGCCGCCGCGCGAGCAGCTGGCGCTGACCAAGCAGCCGATCAAGGCGAGCCCGGAGCGTGCCGCGCAGGCTGCCGCTGAGCTTGAGGCATTTCTCCGGAGGGCGCACTGATGGACCGCATCGCACTGTCTGACGTTGACGTATTCCGACTGGAGCGCGAGGGATGCAACGCAAACGAGATAGCGGCAGCAATGCAGGTGTCCGTGGTGTTCGCAGCGGCCTTGATGCACCGAGTGCGTGTGCTGCACAGCAGAGCGATGGAGGCGCGGCGTCCGGGCGTGCTGCACATGCCGGAGCGCAAGGCGGGTTGAAGGTTGAACGCATCCGTCCGCGGCAGTTTGGCCGCTGGGCGCGCGAGGCAGGCCGGGGCATCAACAGTTGTCCAGGCTACGGGATCACAGACGAGGCAGCCGGTCAGCGCACCGAATGGCGTGCTGGATGGAACGAACGGGATAGGGAGATGCGGCGATGAGTTTGAATGATCGGATCAGTGTCGAGGCATGGAATGACTGGGAAGCCGTCCTCATGCCGTGGAAGGCAGCATGGGTGGACTTCTCGTTTGTTGCATTCAGAGTCGAGTACGACAAGCGTTTCGGAAACGTTGAGTTGTACTTCGCAGTTATCGGTATGCACTTCAGGGTCGTCGCCAAGGTTGCCGCAGGGGACGTGGAGTTCCAGACGGAGCTGCAACAGATGATCGAATCCATAAGCGACGACAAGGAAGCCTGACATGAGCGAGAACGATATCAAGCCGGTGGCGTGGGTTGAGCGCACCGAGAGCGGACATGATCGGATGTGGTCATACAGCTTGGAATCATGGGCGAACCGCCCGGCCAACCCGGAACCACTCTACGAACAGTCCGCCATCGACGCGCTTACCAAGCAAATCGGCGAGTTGAAAACCATGCTCTCAATTGCAGAGTTTCAGCGTAAGGAGATGCAGGAAGAGCGTGATGACTTGAATTCTATTCTTATGGCGCTACAGGCACGTCATAGAGAGGTCATGGCAGAGCGTGATGCGGCAGTGGCTGATCGGGATGCACTATCCACCATGTTGGCGGTGGCGGGAGGCCGTCTTGAAGAGGCTGCCAACGAGATTGAGGACTGGGGAGCCTACGCGGATGAGTACTTCCAGAAGAAGCACCTGCTCGCCGAAGTAGTCCAGAGCTTTCGTGACGATGCCAAGGATGCAGCCGACGCCGCCCGCGCGGAGGAGGGGCAGGCATGACCGTTTCCAACACCACGCAGGCGCTTATCGATCTGCTCAAGGTGCGTGATGCTGCTGGTCTCAAGAAGTACAAAGCCACGTTGGACCGTGAAGACCTTAGCCATGCTGAGTGGTTGCAGAACATGGCTGAGGAACTTCTGGACGCGGCCGGCTACGCGCTGGCGGCTAAGCGGGAGGCTGGCCGGATCGAATCTGCCATCCGCTCGGTTGCAGAGGAGATCAAGTCCCACGGGGGCAGCCAGAGTTTCCAGAACGGCGGCTTCCTTGCACTTTGCATGTTGCAGCAGGAACTTGTGAAGCTGGAGAGGGCCGATGGCTGACCCCATCCACTGGACTGCGGTGTGCCAGTACCCGGGAAAAGATCAGTTCCGGTTCTACAGCAGCGCCTTCGTTGTTGAGCATTGGGCCGACATGGAACGGGCTGCGAAGGAGACCGTAGAGGCCGAGTGGGCGCGTATCAGCCCGCATCCGGCGCCGCCTGTTGTTGAGCTTGTCCCGGGTCGGCTGCTGCACGAATCGGAGAGGGGGGTGCGCCATGGCTGAGAACGATACCACCGGAGACTGGAAGGTCCAGGGCACGACCGGCATGACGGACAAGCAGCGCCGGATGCTCAACGCTGTCTGCGGCGACCTTGCTGCGCAACTGCATTGGCATGGAAACCGACTGAGCAAGGACGACTGGCGGCACATGCTGTGTGGGACCGTTCTCGGCTGGCGGATGATGCCGGCGATTGACCGGGGCGAGGGCGCGGCAGGCTTCATCATGCTTGGCGGCTCGAGCTTGAAATTGTCCAAGACGCAGGCTGCTGACGCCATCACGGTTGCGCTTCAGATCGGCGATCACCCGGAGGAACAGGGGCTGCGTGCCAAGCGTGTGCAGTGGTCCGACGTGGTGCTGCTGGGACTCGGGTTCAACCCGCACGACTTCCGGGTGGCCGCATGATCCCGCATTGCTACAACCGGGAGCCGTTTGCCGGGCGTTGGATGCCTACTGGGCGCTTCCAAGGAATCAAGCCGATCCTGCGGTGGTCCTACCCGTGGTTCACCGACCGCTGCGGCACTCGCGCAGGCCGCGGTATCGGGCCGAACGGCGAGAACTACGCCGATGCGCATGGGTACACGTGCGATGGTTGCAGGTTGATGACATGAACTACCGGGACCGAAAACTACTGGACGCCTCCTATCAGTTTGAGTGCATGTTGCGCTTCCCCGGCTGCGAGGGTGGGGCGGGCGAACCAGCGCACAGCAATCAGTCAAAGCACGGGAAGGGCGGGGCACTGAAAGCGCATGACTGCTTCCACATCCCTGCCTGTCGCTCCTGTCATCGAGAACTGGATCAGGGGCGCTCGATGGACCGGGAGATGAAATTTGCAGAGTGGGATAGAGCCTTCGGTCTGTACCTGCCGCGCCTGTTCGAACACGGAATCATCGAGGTGAAAAGGTGAGCGCAACACTGACGCGAGAGGGCGCTATCCCTCACCTTCTGGTAGATACTCCCTTCGGCACGATCCTTGCGCCAGTCAAGCTCCAGGCTGAGCCTGACGGCCGAATCCGGACCAGCAATGTTGGCTCGGAGCTATCGCGGCGGCCGGCCCCGATGCGGCGAGAGGGGCGGCTGGTGTTCGCGCTGCCTGGTGGGCTGGAGGTGCTGGGGTGAAGGACCTGGTACTCCCGTGGCCGCACAAAGACCTGTCCCCGAATGGGAGGGTCCATTGGGCGCGCAAGGCGAAGGCGGCGAAGGGCGCGCGGGAGTTGTCGCTCGGCGAGGCTCTAGCGGCCGGGTGGAAGGGGGCGCCTCTGCCAGAAGGGAGGCTTCACCTCTGGATCGACTTCTACCCGCCGACCCGCCGGCTGCCCGACGACGACAACATGCTAGCCAGGTGCAAGCCGTACAGGGATGGCATTGCCGACGCCCTGGGCATCGATGACAAGAGGTTCGTAAGCCACCCATACGTGCGCGACACGCCGCGAAAGGGTGGGCAGGTCGTGTTCCGAATTACTGGAGGCCCCAATGACTGATCCCCGCGAGAAGCTGGCCCGGCTGAACCCTTCCAACGTCCGGCTCGATGTTGGACGAGGTGGGGGCATCCCTGAGCTGACGAACATCGACATTGCCGGCGCATTGGGAATGATCCCGGCGGGCCTTGGGCGGGAAGTCCTGGAAGCGTGCTGGTGGCCGGATGGGGCTGCTCTGCGACGGCACAAGCTGCGGGATGCGGTAATCGCCCTGGTTGAGCCCGAGATTCGGCGGCAGAGGAACCGCCTATGGGAGGCGGGCTTGGACCTCCAACTGGCGAAGCAGGCCGCAGCCTGGAGCGGGTCGGGCATGACCCATGAGCAGCGAGTGGCACTGGATCAGGCGCGCAGTCGGTACGAGCAGGTGCAGGCCCAGTGCTGGCCCAAGTCCACGATGGACAGCCTCCCTACGCTGACCGGCGCGGTCCTTTCCGAAATTGCCAAGGCGAACCACTGCGAGGCATGCGCTGGGCGTGGTGAGCGGCTGGTAGGCGAGACGGTGCGGGTCTGCACAGAATGCAGCGGCAGAGGCATCGTCCCGGTGAGCGACCGCCGTAGGGCAAAGGCCATCGGGCGGGACGTGTCCGTCTACCAGCGCGTGTGGAGGCCCGTGTACCTCTGGATGCTGGATCAGATGCGGGATGCGGAGCAGCAGGCTGCCAGAGAGCTTGCTGCGGCCTTGTCAAAGGATGCCGCCTAAGTGTTGCATTGATGGTGCAACACTTTTGACCCCATCCTACGCGCGAGCAAAGTAGCGCCCCGGCCCCGGTCGGGGCTTTTTTATGCCCACAGGGGGCCAAATGAAGAGCGAATTCGTCGATTTCAGCATCGGCGCGGTAAAGATTGCCCCGCCGGCTGTCGTCGCGGTCGCAAGCAAGACAGGGCAGATCGACCCGCAGTCGCTGCTTGTGTGGCTGTCGATCATCTACACGGCTGGCCTGCTAGCCCAGCTGCTGACGAACAACGGCAGGCGCTGGTTGGCAGCTGTCGCTGGCGCTGTGCGCTGGGTTGTGGGGAGATTCCGTCGTGTCGGCCAAGGCTAAGGTCATCGGCGGCTCGATCGCTGGCGTCCTGCTGGCGACCGCTGCCCTGGTAAAGCCGTGGGAGGGTTACGCCCCCGAGCCGTACCGCGACCTGGTTGGCGTCATGACGGTCTGCTACGGCAGCACCACGAACATCCAGCAGCGCAAGTACACCGAGGCAGAGTGCGCCGAGCGGCTCAATAGCGAGCTTGGCAGCTACTTCCTTGGGGTGAGCCAGTGCATCAAGCGCCCCCTGCGTGAGCGGGAGTGGGCCGCGGTGCTGAGCTGGACCTACAACGTCGGCGTTGGCGCAGCCTGCCGCTCAACGCTGGTTCGACGCATCAATGCGGGCGAGCAGGGGCCGAGCTGGTGTGCCGAACTGGACAAATGGGTTTTTGCAGGCGGCAAGCGCGTGCAGGGGCTGGCCAACCGCCGCGCAGCTGAGCGGGCGTTGTGCGAGGGCCGACAGTGATAACTCGGGCTCACATCCTCTCCGGCCTGCTGCTGTTCCTAGCTGGCTGCCTGCTGGGTCGGGAGTGGCGCGACCGCTCGGCTGACCTGGCGAAGAGCCGGCAGGCGACAAGGCAGGCCCAGGCCGAGACCAGCGCGGTCCAGTCGGCCCGCACAGTGGAGCACAACCAGGCCGACAGGTTGGCCGAGATCGGAGCAAAGCATGAGGAAGAGCGCGCTGCGGCCCCGGCCGTCGCTGATGCTGTTGTTGCTGACCTGCGTGCTGGCAATCTCCGGCTGCGCAGGGAATGGGCAGGCTGTGAAACCAGGCTACTGTCCCAAGCCGCAGCCGGCGCCGTCGAACGTGATGCGGCAGCCCAACGCCGAGAAGAGCTTGCGGGAGCTGTTGTTCGAGTCGGAGCCGAAGCCGATTCCCAACTCGCAGCCTGCCAAGCCGTGATCCGTACATACGCAGAGCAGACTGATGGCTAACCTTCTGCTTGATGGCGCATCGTGGCGCAACTTCAACACCGGGGAGGCACTTACAGCTGGGGGTGTGGACTACTCCGAGCCGATCCCGCCCATCGTGGCGGCCTGCATCTACAGGGACGGCCCAGGCGCTGCTGGGGACACGGTTGAGGGGTTAGTAGCCATCGCCAATCCCGTCAACGAGATGCCCATGTATGTCGTGGGGACGGATGCGGACTGGACGATTCTATGGGCCGTCGAAGTTCCAGCGGGGGCAGAGCAGGTTGAGCTAAGCGAGAGCGCCGAGGGCCTCGTGCACATCGCCTGGGACTACTCCCCAGGGCTGGGCGAGCCGACGTTCCTGGAAGCGACGGGCACATACCGCATCTGGGTCGAGTCACCGGAACCTCCAGCAGAGCCATGCTGCCCTCTTAGCAATAGCCGGCTGTTCAAGGGCATCGCAAGCAAGTACAGGGCAGCTCAACACCAGCCCATCAGGGCGCGCAGGTCGCAGAAGCGGTGCCTGCAGGTGGACTTCAATGGCGCCCTGGACGAAGGCGACACAATCACTCAGGTGACATGGGAGTGCGTCTCGCCGTGGATCACATTCATGGAGAAGGCAGGCATCGGCGAGAACGGCCGCTATGTCTGCGTGGACGTGACCTTCAACTACCCGGGCATCGGCTACGTGAAGGCGACGGTCGATACCGCCTCTGGCTCCCGTGAGAACTACGAGTTCGAGGTCACGGTGAGCGACGCGCCGATGTACCCGACTGCGCAGTACATCCCGAGCAACGGGCCGTATCAGCTGGTAGCGACTGCATAGTCGCATCGCAAAGAGAGACTGAGTGCCATGGCAAAGGGAGCCAAGACAGGTGGCGGCTCCCGGAAGGGAGTGCCCAACAAATCGACGGCCAAGTGCCGAGAGGTAATCGGCCTGATCGCTGAGGATATGGCTGCGGACTTCAAGAAATGGCTTTTCCTGACCGCGTCAGGCGATGAGGAGCGCGGCATCAAGCCTGATCCCAAAGGGGCGGCTGACCTCTATCTGAAGGCCATTGAGTACCACGTGCCGAAGCTTGCACGAACTGAAAGCCATGTGTCGGTTGACGGGAAGTCGCACGAGGAATGGCTGAGTGAACTTGAGTGAAGCCCGTGCTCGGCTGGGTGCCGACTTCGAGTTCTACTCTCGGAACTGCCTAAAGATCAGAACAAAGTCCGGTGAGGTTCGCCCGTTTGCGCTGAACAAGGCGCAGCGTTACATCCATGATCGACTTGAACAGCAGCTCTCTGAAACTGGGCGGGTCAGGGCTCTAATCCTCAAGGGCAGGCAGCAGGGATGCAGCACCTACGTTGGTGGGCGCTTCTACTGGCGGACAACGTGGCGTAGGGGTTTGCGCACCTTCATCCTCACCCACGAGGATCAGGCAACGCAAAACCTGTTCGACATGGTCAACAGGTACCACGAGCATTGCCCTGAAGCGGTTCGCCCAAGCACGGGCGCGGCGAATGCCAAGGAACTCTACTTCGACAAGTTGGACAGCGGCTACAAGGTTGGTACGGCTGGCACACGCGGCGTTGGTCGGTCCAGCACGATTCAGCTGTTCCATGGGTCAGAGGTGGCTTTCTGGCCCCATGCAGAGACCCATGCAGCTGGCGTCCTCCAGGCCGTTCCCGATGAGGACGGGACCGAGGTAATTCTCGAGACGACCGCCAATGGCGTTGGCAACTTCTATCACCTGAAGTGGCAGGACGCCGAGAATGGGATAGGCGACTTCATCGCCATCTTCGTGCCGTGGTACTGGCAAGACGAATACCGCAAATCTGCCGATGGGGTCGTGCTGTCTGACGACGAGGTTGAGTACCAGGAAGCATACGGGCTCGATCTTGAGCAGATGGCTTGGCGCCGCAACAAGATTGCCGAGCTGAAAGACCCGGTCTTGTTCAAGCAGGAGTACCCAGCGACCGCAGCTGAGGCATTCCAAATGTCGGGGCACGACAGCTTCATCAAGCCAGAGCAGGTGGTCACGGCACGCAAGGCGAACCTAGAAGGCATTGGACCATTGGTCGTTGGTGCAGACCCGGCGCGCTTCGGTAATGACCGGTTCTCACTGTCATGGCGGCAAGGGCGAAAGGTCAGAAAGATCGAGAGCAGGTCAAAGCTCGATACGGTTGCCGGCGCGAACTGGATTAAGCAAGTCATTGATAGTGACAAGCCTGATCGCGTGTTCATGGACGTTGGCGGCATTGGCGCTGGCGTATACGACCTCCTTGTTAGCTGGGGTAAGCCCTACAGCGAGATAGTCGTTCCCATCGACTTTGCTGGATCGCCGCAAGAGCCCGAAATAGTGCTGCCGAGCGGAGAGAAGCGACCCGGGCCATTCAACAGGCGCGCGGAAATGTGGATGCGTAGCAGAGACTGGCTCTCTCAGCCTGGAGGTGCAGACATCCCCGACGAGGACAGCCTTCAGGCTGATGCGTGCGGACCCAGTTACCACTACAACGCGAACAGTTACCTGCTCATCGAGAGCAAAGAGAAGATGCGGGACCGCGGCGTCAGGTCGCCCGATGAATGGGACTCCGTTGCTCTGACCTTCGCCGAGCCGGTCGCCCCGGTGAGGGTGACTGAGTTGAACTTCGAAACCCAATTTTCCCCGGTAGGCTTCGGCCGCCGCACAAGCATCCTGGACGGCTAATGGCTAAGAGCAAGAACACTGGCGGCATTGAGCGCGACGACTGGACGCGCGCGATGCTCCAGAGGGCTAGCGAATGCTTCAGCTTCGATACTGAGCAGCGCCGCAAGGTACGCGAGGACATGCAGTTCGCGTTCGTGTCCGGGCATCAGTGGGACAACCACCTGAAGTCCAAGCGCCGTAACAAGCCCTGCTACGAGTTCAATCAGCTGCGCCAGATGATCCGCCGGGTGACCGGGCAGCAGCTCAAGAACAAGCCGCAAATCAAGGTCAGGGCAGTCGAGGACAACGACGTAGAGACCGCAGAGGTCTACAACGGCCTTATCAAGAACATCGAGGTTCAGTCGGGAGCCGAGAACGCCTATGACACGGCCTTCCAGTGGGCGGCCGGTGGCGGCTACGGCGTCCTGCGCGTTGTCTCCGAGTACGAGAGCAATGACAGCTTTGATCAGTGCCTGAAGATCAAGACGGTCAACGACCCTCTGACAGTGTGGTGTGACTCGGCTGCGCGTGAGTTCGACCGCTCCGATGCCCGTTTCTGGTTCATCACCGAGGTCATTCCGAAGTCCGAGTTCAAGCGCCGCTGGCCCAACAAGCCGATGGTGGACTTCACCACCACTGGGATGGATGAGCTTGACCGTGAGTGGTGGTTTGAGGATGGGGTAAGGATCGCCGAGTATTGGTACAAGGAGCCGAAGAAGAAGCGCATCTACCTGCTGACCGATGGGACGGTCGTGGATGCCGAGGAGTTCGATCCCATTGCTGACGAGTCTGCGGCCCAGGGCCTGCTGATCAAGCAGCAGCGTGAGGTCGAGTGCGACGAAATCTACTCGGTCCCGGTATGTGGCACTGGCAAGCTGGAGGAACCGACGAAGTGGGGCGGCTCAATGTTCCCCTTCGTCATCCAGTGGGGCGACTTTCTCACCATTGATGGCAAGCAGATCTACAGCGGCATGACCCGTTTTGCCCGGGATGCGCAGACTATCCACAACTTCGAGATGTCGTCGCTGGTTGAGGTGGTGGCAAAGCTGCCGAACAACCCGCTCAAAGCTACGCCGACGATGATCAAGGGGCTTGAGTCGTACTACGAGCGACTTGGCTACGACGATCCCCCGGTGCTGCTGTACAACGCTGACCCGAATGCGCCGAGCGGTTCGCCCCAGCGCGAGCCCATGTCGCAGCTCCCAACCGCGCTGGTTCAGCTCGCCAGCATCGCCACTGATGAGCTGAAGATGGTCACGGGCATCTACGATGCCAGCATGGGCGCTCGCTCGAACGAAACCAGCGGCCGCGCCATTCTTGCCAGACAGAACGAGGGCGAGACCGCCAACTTCGTCTACACCGACAACCAGGTTAAGGCACTGAAGCGGCTGGGCGAGATTCTTGTCGATGCGATCCCGGCCTACTACGACGCCGAGCGGTCCATCCGCATCCTGGGCGACGACAACGCCGAGAAGTACATCAAGATCAACCGCCCGACCATCGATGAGCAGACCGGCGAGGTCCACATCATCAACGACCTGTCGCGCGGAAAGTACGACGTGACAGTGACGGTTGGTCGCAGCTTCGACACGGCCCGCATGGAGCTGGCTGAGGCCGCTCAGGCGCTTTCGCAGCAGCCGGGGCCGTTCGGAATGCTGGGCCAGCTCATGCTCCTGAAGTCTCTTGATCTTCCCGGCATGGATGAATTCGTCAAGGCGGCCAGGCAGATCGTTGTCAACCAGGGCCTGCTCAAGCCAGGGGAGGGCGACGACCCGCCGCCTCCGCCAGAGCCGAACCCGAAGGACATTGCCGATGCTGAGCAGAAGGCAGCATCCGCCAGGCTCAACAACGCCAAGGCTGAGGGTCAGCAGCTCCAGAACATCGCAGACGCGCAGACGCTGCAGCTTGCGTATGGAGCACCGCCCCCTGAGCCAACGCCACAACCCATGCCGATGAACGAGCCGCCGCAAGGCGGTTTTTTTATGGACGAAGGAATGCCGCCGCAGTAGGCGAGCCACCGAACCGGACGGATTCCGGAACACGAGCGAACCATGACTGACCAAGCAACCAACGGGGCGTCGGCCCCGGTGGCGGACGCTGCTGCGCCGCTGAAATCAAACGACACCAGCGAACTGAAGGCGCTTCAGCAGGCATCCCCGGCCGAACCGGGACCTGTTGTTGCTCAGGCAGAAGAGCATGAGGACGACTCCGATTCTGAAGTGGATGAGGAGCAAGACGCACCAGAGGCGGGTTCCGACGGCAAGCCGAAGCAAGGCAAGTCGAACTGGAAGAAACGTCTGGAACGGGTCAGGCGTCAGGCCGAGGCCGAGACCGAAGCACGCATCTACCGAGAGCTACACGAAAAGCAAGGCTCTGCGCCGCCTACGGGTGAGCAGTCGGAGCCGGCCAAGTCGTGGGAGGAGCTGCTCGCAGAGAACGACTTCGATCAGAGCAAGGCACTGAAGGCTTTCTACCAGCAGGAGCGCGAGGCCGAACGAGCGGCTGAAACGCAGAGAGCTGAGCAAGAGAAGCGCGCCAAGGCCGCCGAAACGATCAAGGCAAAGATCGGCGAGTTCGAGGAACGGGCCGGTGAAGGCGCAATGGACGAGCTGTCGTCCTCGCCGCTGAACACCGATCCCAAGTACCTGCCGCTGGTTGAGCTGTTCATGGGCGACGAGAACGACCTCGATATCGCCTACGCGCTCGCCAGCAACCTCGAAGAAGCCGACCGCCTGCTGAGCCTGTCGCCCCTCGCACGTGTGCGCGAGGTCGCAAAGCTCGCCGAGAAGTTTGGCGGTGTGCCGCAGAAGCCGGCCCCCGTTTTGCCCCCCAAGAAAACCACCAACGCCCCTCCGCCTCCCAAGACGGTGGCCGGTGCCGGCAAGTCGATGGTCGATCTAGACGATCCGAGCATCACGCCGGCCCAGCGCATTGCCGAGTGGAAGCGGAGGGAGAAGCGATAACCACTTCAAGAGGTACATGCAATGGCAAATCAGCTGCTCACTACCGACAAGATCGCTGACCGCGCGCTCATGCGCTTCAGTGAGGCCCTCATTGCCCTGAAGGCCATCCCCAAGACCTACGCATCGGAGTTCAAGGGCACTCCGAAGATCGGCGATCACGTCCGCGTCCCGATTCCGCAGCACGCCAAGATTCGTCACGGCCGTGTGGCGGAGCCGGCACCGCTGCAGACCCTGGTCCGCCCGGTGACCATCCAGGATCAGGTTGGTTTCGACCTGACCTACACCAGCGCCGAGCTGGCCCTGGATATCGAGGAGTTCGACCGCCGCTACCTGAGCCAGCAGATCGCTGACCTTGCGGTCAACGTCGAGGCGGCCGTACAGAGCCTGATGTATCAGTGGACGCCGAACCAGACGGGTGATCCGACGGCGCAGTGGACCAACGTGGGCTATGCCAACGTCGCCAAGAAGCTCATTGAGGACAACGGTGGCGGCGCCGGCACCAAGAAGATGCTGACGAACAACGCCACTGACGTGACGCTGATCAACGGCATGCGTGGTCTGTTCAACGCGCAGAAGCAGATCGATGTGCAGTACGAGGATGGCTACATCGGCCGCGCTTCGGGCTTCGACTGGGCAAGCTCCACCGTCACTCCGCTCCACACCAACGGCACTGCTGCGGCCACTGCCTACCGCGTGAACGGCGCCAACCAGACTGGCAGCGTCATCACCATCGGCACCGGTACCGGCACCATCACCAAGGGCTCCATCGTGACCTTCGCAGGCTGTGTTGCGGTGCATCCGCAGACCAAGCAGCCGCTGGGCTACCTGCGTCAGTTTGTGGTGACCGAGGACTACGCCGGCGGCGCTGGCAACCTGAGCATCTACCCGGCCATCGTCACCAGCGGCAGCGAGCAGAACGTAGTGGCCTCGCCGACTACCGGTGCCAGCGGTACGGTGACCATCTCGGGCGATGCGAGCGCGAACTACGGCATCAACCTGGGCTACCGCCCGGAGGCCTTCCAGTTCGTGACCGTGGACCTGCCGGAGCTGAAGGGCTGGGAGAACAGCCGCCGCGAGTACGAGGGTGTCTCCATGCGTGTCGTGGAAGGCTCTGACCTGACCAACGATCTGAACCTGATGCGCTTCGACATCATGTGGGGCTTCGGTGCCATGCGTCCGGAATGGGCATGCCGCGTTGCCAATGACCCGTCCAACCTGACCCTGACCTAAGGAGGCCACATGGCTACCACGCAGAACCCGAACGTCGCTGATCGTCACGATCAGACCTTGTTCGTCGGCCCCATCGGCAACGGCACCACCGTTACCGGCCCCACCGCAGTGACCGATGCGGCCGGCGGCCAGCCGGTCATCGCTGCTGAGGCGACGGACGCCACTACCACGCAGGCGCTGGCGAACTCGATTCGCACCATCCTGCTGAATACCGGTATCGCTGTCGCTTCGTGATCCACCAGAGGGGCCTTCGGGCCCCTCTCTCATTTAGGGAGTCCTGCCTATGGCAACCGTAGCGAAGGTCGTGGGCAGGGCTCTGCGGCTTATCCAGGTAATCGACGCCCGGCAGCCGGTCAAGGCGGCCGACATGGAGACCGCCATCCAGGCACTTAATGCCATGGTCCGGCGCTGGGAGGCAGACGGTATCTCGCTAGGCTGGGTGCCGAATGAGAACCCGTCCGAGGAGCTCGTCATTCCGGAGGAGGCCGAGCAGGCCGTAGCCGCGAATCTTGCGGTGCTGCTGGCCCCTGAGTACGGCGTTGCGCCGTCCGCCGTGGTGGCCCAGATGGCTGCTGCCGGTCTCAACGACCTGATGCGGGACCAGGCTGTGGCGACGCCCATCCGGCCGATCCTGAGCGCCCCTGAGGCCTCCCACTACCGGTCCAACACCCTCAACGGTTCGAGCTGGTACAACGGATGAGAACCCAGCCAATCCCACTCATCGGCAGCGCCTATGCCGATGAGGTCAGGTCGTGGTCGTCGCAGGACGTTTGCAACTGGATCCCGACGCAGGCCGAGGTCCCCGGCACGCGTACTCCACAGCGGTACGCGACCGCCCCCGGACTCAAGGCCTATGCCGACGCTGGCTCAGGCGCCGTGCGCGGCATCTGGAACTGCAACGGCAAGCTGTTTGCGGTCATTGGCACGCAGCTGTTCCAGATCGGCAACGATGGTACGCCGGTTCTGCGTGGAACGATTCCGGGCGTCCAGAGGGTGAAGTTTGCGCAGAACCAGATCACTGACGGCAACGAGTTGCTGATCGTCAACGGCTATTCGGGCTACGTGTACAACACGGTCACCCAGGCGCTGACCAAGATCGTTGACTCTGGCTATCCGGGGGCGATGGACGCAGTGTTCATCGACAACTACCTGGTACAGATCGAACCAGCGCGTCGATTCGCCTTCAACTCAGCCCTTGCTGACGCCAGCAGCTACAACGAGCTTGACCGCTTCACCTCCGAAGTGGACTCAGACCTGCTTGTCGGCATGGCGACGACGAACAACGAGCTGCTTCTGTTCAGCGAGAAGAGCGCGGAGTTCTTCTACAACAGCGGTGATCAGGTCCAGCCGTTCAAGTCCAAGCGCGTCTACATGAACCGTGGATGTGCCGGACGGGACACGATCAACCTGACCGACAACACGGTGTTCTGGCTGGGCGATGACGGCTGCTTCTACCGCCTGGACGGCTATAGCCCGATCCGCATCTCCACCCGGCCCGTAGAGGAGGCTATTCGCAACCTCAACTGGGCGCAGGCTTTCTCTTTCGTCTGGAACGACTCGGGCCATTCGGTCGTCTACTGGACGTTCCCAGACGGCTTGACGTGGGGCTACGACGCCTCTACGCGGCTGTGGCACCGCCGAAGCTCGCAGGGGATGAAGCGTTGGCGGCTCAGCTGCATGGCACCGTGGCGCAACGGCTGGTATGCGGGCGACTTCCAGTTGGGGCGCATCTGGGAGGTCTCGTGGGACTACTTTCTGGAAGGTGACCGCGAGATCGAGCGCGAGTGCACGTCGCCTGTCGCCCAGGACAACCAATCCCGGGTGCTGATGCCACGCCTTGAGATCGTTATGGACGTCGGCAACAAGCCCGACGCCACTAACAGCGGCGATCACTACCTCCGCATGCAGTACTCCGACGATGGCGGGATGAACTGGACCAACTGGGAGGAGGAGTCCATCGGCGAAGTGGGCCAGTACGGGCAGCGCATCGTCTTTACCCGCCTCGGTTCCTTCCGTAACCGCGTCATCCGCCTTCGTTGCACCGCCCCCCGTCGCTGTGACGTCCTGGGCGCTGTGGCGAGCCTGCAGCCTACAGAGGGCTGATCCATGGAAACCACGCAGATCACTGCCAGCGATGGCGGTGACGGGCACCTATTGCCTATTGGCAAGAAGCCCACGTACCAGGAGCTGCGCGAGCTTGAGCGCCAGATTCTTGAGCGGTGCGAGCAGACGGAATGCCCGGTTACCCATCACTGGGCCGATGGCATCTACGGCCGCGAGATGTTCATCCCGGCCGGAACTGTCCTCACCGGAAAGATTCACCGCTTCGCAACCCTCAACTTCCTGATGCAAGGCGAGATCACCGTCACCACGCCTGACGGGATGAAGCGCATCAAAGCGCCAGCAATTTTCACTTCGGAGCCCGGCTGCAAGAAGGCCGGCTACGCACACACCGATGTTGTCTGGGTCAACGTCCATCCCACCAAGCTGCGTGACGTTGCCTCCATCGAAGCCAAGTTCATCGAGCCGGAAGTACCGGCTCTCATCACCAAGGAGGCACCATGTCTTGGGGCGCAGTAGCGGGCGCAGGTATCAGCCTTGTTGGCGGCTACCTGTCATCGAAGAAGAACAAGAAGGCCAACAACCAGGCGCTGGATGCGCAGCGGGAGGCCTACGAGAAGAACACGGCGAACCTGCGGCCGTACATGGACTTCGGCACTCAGTACCTGGATGTGCTGAACCAGCTGAACAACGGCAACTTCGGCAAGTTCTACGAATCGCCGGACTATCAGTTCACCAAGCAGCAGGGCATCGGCTCTATCGACGCCTCCGCGTCGTCGCGCGGCAACTTGTTCGGCGGTGCCAACTCCCGCGACCTGGTGAGCTACGGCTCCGGGCTGGCATCGCAGCAGTACGGCAACTTCTACAACCGCATCGCCAATGCAGCAGGCATGGGCCTGAACGCCGCTGGTGCTCTGGCGGGTAACAACCAGAACCTAGCCAACGCGCAGGGCAATGCCGCGTGGAACAGCGCCGACAACAGCAACTCCCTTATTGGTCTGGGCACTGGCTTGGCCGGGAACCTGCTCAATAGCTACTTCGGCAACAAGCAGGCCGGTAGCAGCAGCCGTAACAGCTCCTACGCAACGCCTCAGGGCTTTGGCGGGCAGGGCAGCAGCTACAACTTCGGCAACAACCTCGGCAACTTTGCCAACTGGGGGTACTGAGCGTGGCGAACCTCGATAGCTTCCTCGGCGGCTGGAACGCCGGCAACCAGATCGCCGAGACTGGCCGCGCTCAACGCAACCGGGCAATGGTCGGCAACCTTGCCCCGGCCATCCTTGGCGGTGACCCGCAGGCCTTTGCCAAGGCGGCAGCGGTGGACCCGGCGGCGGCGAAAGACCTGCAGCTATCCGGCGAAGGCCTGATGAAGCGTACCCGTGGCGCTGCACAGTACCTGGAACAGGCCCTCAAGAGCGGCAACCAGGCGCAGATCACCGCCGCCCGACGCTCGGCCAAGCCATTCCTGGACACCCTGCAGCCAGGCGCATCCTATCCCCTGGACATGGACCCCCAGCAGGAGCTTGCCGGCATCCAGAGCTTCCTTGCGCAGACGGCCTATTTGGACCCGACCTTGGCGAAGGGAACCCCGACCGACGTTCGGTCCTTCCAGCTCATGACGCAAGGGCTTTCTCCGGAAGATCAGGAGAGGGCGCGCCGGATCAATCTCGGGCTGGATGGCAGGGCGTCGTCGGCTGGCTTCTCGCAGGTCAAGTTCACTGATGCACAGGGCCGCGAGCGCATTGGCGTCCTCAACGGAAAGACCGGACAGATCGACCTCCCCGATGGGACTAGCTTCAACCCACAGACGGGGGTTATCTCTGCGACACAGATGGCAGCGCAGGGTGTTCCTGCGGCAGGAATGTATGACACGCCTAATGGTCGGGTGAACATCGGCGAGGGCTTGACGCCTGACCAATGGCGAGCGGTGCAGGCTGACGTTGCCAACAGTGGCGCCAGCGACAGCTACCAGCTTCCGCCAAGGGACAGTTCGCCTCAGGCTGGGATGGAGGTATTCACCGGGCGCCGAAAGGAAGATGAGGCGCGCGCAATAAAGACTGCCGAGCTCCAGACGCAGCTTGATTACGCCCCGCAGGTCGCTCAGGCCGAGGCTGACGCTGCGCGCCAGAAGAAGCTCGCCGAGCTTGGGGCCGAACGCCAGTACTCCGGTCTCCCGCAAGCCGCTCTGTCCGACATTCTTGACGCAGAGGATGCCATTGGAATTGCGTCCGGCATACAGAGCAACATGGCTCGCCATCTGGCGAAGATCGATAATGGGACGCTGACGTTCGGTCCTTTGGAGAACTACGCCGCCCGGGGGCGCAACTTCGCCGGCAGCAGCGATGAGCGGTCTCGCAACTATCAGATGTTCATGAGCGACATTGAGAAGCTGCGTAATGACTCGCTTCGGCTGAACAAGGGTGTGCAGACCGAAGGTGACGCGCAGCGTGCCTTGAACGAACTGTTCGGCAGCCTCAATGACCCCGAGTTGGTCAAGGCCGCAATCCAGCGTGTCATCGAGATCAACAAGCGCGCTGAGGAATTGCAACTCCGCCGCATCCAGACCATCCGACAGAACTACGCCGGGCCACAGGCTCCAACCGGGCAGGGCGGCATAGTTCAGCGCGCCCGAAACCCGCAGACGGGTGAAGTCCTCGAACTCCGCAACGGCCAGTGGGTGCCTGCACAATGAACACGCCACCGCTTCCCCCCGGCTTCGTGCTGGAGCAGCCCGAACAGCAGAGCGGCATGCCGCCGCTGCCGCCTGGCTTCGAGCTGATGCCAGCTGCCGATTTCTCGGATGTGTCGGCGCGTGTCGATTCGACGGCTGACGGTCCCGGCCTGGATATCGAGATCGTTGGCGGCACGCCGGAAAGCCAGATCCATCCTGGTGCCAACGATTCGGCCTTCGCTCGCATGATCTCAGGCCAGCCCGCGCCGCAGCCGGAGGGGAACGCCGTAGGACGCGCCCTCGGCCAGATCGGTGGCCGTCAGGTTCTGCAGGGTGCCTACGGCTTGTATGGCGCCCTCGGCGGCGACCTGCTGGACCACTATGTGCTGGGCCCGATTGACCGCACGCTCGGCACCGAGGGGACTGCTTTCCAGCTCGGCACGGGTGGACGCGGGTACCGCCAGGCAGCCTCTGACCTGGCCGATAGCCAGGGCATGTACAAGCCGCAGACCCCTGAGGACAGGGTGTATTCCGACATTGGCGAGGCACTTACCGGTACGGGCCTGACTCTGGGTCTGGGCGCGGGCATCAATGCCCTAGCCAATGCCGGCAAGCTTCCGCAAGCTGCCACCCGCGTCGGTGACTTCCTGACGGCCCAGCCGGCCTTGCAGACGATCAGCGCGGCCACCGGCGCTGGCGCGAGTGGCACAGTACGCGAATCCGGCGGGTCTCAGGGCGCACAGCTGGCTGCTGGGCTACTCGGCGGCCTTGGTCCAGGCATTGCCTCGGCAGGCACTGGCGCGGCCGTCCGCGGTGCGGTCCGGGGTAGGTCCGGGGCGCAGATGCAGCAGACCATCGATGATTTCGCCAAGCTTGGTGCAACGCCATCGGTTGGGCAGGCTTCGGGGAACCGGGTTATCCAGGGCGCCGAAAGCCTGCTTGCCGGTGGCCCAACCTCTGCCGGCGTAATGGGCAAGTTCGCAGAGCGTCAGGCCGACAATATCGGCGCTGGCCTGCGGAAGATGGCCGACAACATGACCCCGAATGCCAGTGCTGAGCGCGCTGGTAGGGCCATTGAGCGCGGTACTGAGCTGTTCGGCAGGAATGTCGGCGCCAACAAGCGCGCCCTCTATTGGCAGGCAGACCAGTACATCCCGGGCAACACGCCTGTCGGGCTGAACAACACGGTGCAGGCGGTGACGCGGCTGACCACTCCGATGCAGGGCGCAGCTGCTACCACCGGTTCCCTCATCAATCCTCGTATTGCTGCCCTCCGCCAGAACCTGCAGCAGGACTTGGCGGCCGGTAACGGCCAGATCACCTACGATGCGCTGAAGCGCATCCGGACCGACATTGGCGAGCAGATCACCGACTTCTCCCTTTCTCCGGAAACGCCAACCCGCGAGCTGAAGCAGCTCTACGCTGCTCTGTCCCGCGACATGGAGGCTGCCGCTCAGGCGCAAGGTCCGCAGGCTGTGGCCGCCGCCAAGCGAGCCAACAACTACACCCGCGTAGCCGCTGACCGCATGGAGCAGGTGCAGCGCGTGATAGACAAGAACGGCGGTCCCGAGAAGGTGTTCAATGCCGCAATGGAGGGCACCAAGGACGGCGGCACCACGTTGCGCGCAGTGATGCAGTCGCTCCCCAAGGACGGGCAGCAGGCCGTTACTGCAGCCGTCATCAAGCGCATGGGAATGCCTACGCCGGGCCAGGCGGGCTTGGATGGAGCCGAGCAGTTCAGTTCGAGCACATTCTTGACGAACTGGAACCGCCTAAGCCCAGAGGCTAAGCGCGCACTCTTTGATCGTCATGGGCCCGGCTTCTCCAGCGACATGGATCGCATCGCGCGCGTGGCCGCGAACATCAAGGAAGGGTCAAAGGTGTTTGCTAACCCGGCTGGCACCGCTAACCGCGCGGCTGCCCAAAGCTACGCGATTGGCTTGCCGCTATCGATCGCACAAGCTCCGTTCACTGGGCATTATTGGCCTGTGGTCGCAACTATTGGCGGTGGCATTGCGGCCAATGTCGCCGCAAGAGCGATGACGAGCCCGCTTGTCGTGCGATGGCTGGCTGCTTCGACCAAGCCAAGCGTGGGGAGTCTAAACGCATCAATCAAGGCATTGATGACCGAAGCCAACCGGCGTGGCGATGATGCTGCCATTGAGTTTGCGAATGCTCTGTCAGAACAGAATCCTGAGCGCACCCCAAGCCAAAGCGCCAATGGTGAGAAGCAATAGCGCCCCAGTGGCCCATAGCAATGCATGGCCCTTCAGGCCGAGCTCACTGGGCTCCTTCGCCCGGTCAAGCCAGTCCTTCGGATGGCCGCCGGGGTTGGAGAGGTCGATCTTCTTCTTGGTCATGTTCAAAATCCCGGATGACCTTCAGTGAAAGCGCGGCAGCCCTCAATGAAGGACTGGGAATTGCCCGAGCATTGGCTTGGATCGGTGATGCCGCGGCTTCTAGCCCATTCGTGGCCTGCTCGATGGCCGCTGCAATCTGACGTGCATGTATAGCTGCCAACGCGTTTCGTAGTTGCGCCAGCTTGGCGAGCGGGAGCGGGAGTCAGGCTCTCGAAGTAGGAGGCGACGTAATTGCATCCAGGCCCAGAATTGCTTCTATAGATAGGCTTCCCATCGCTACCTTCACAGCGATAGATCGCTACCTCGCCTGGCTTCAATATTCGCTCAACGTATTGATAATTGATGGCCCTGTAGTCAGAACAGCCATCAACAATCTTGGTGGAGTAATGGCGCACGCCATCCTTCATGCAGGACAGCACTACGCCGTTAACAACTCTCTCATTTGCTGGGGCGATGAACGAGAAGCCAAGCAATAAGATCAGCGCAATCCACTTCATCACTTCTCCTTGCGCCAGTGTTTCCTTGTTGATTGCCATACCCCCTCCTAGTCCGCCGATCCTACCACTAGCCGCGCAATCCCGAGCTGGAATGGCTGCGGTCCCGGCTACTACGGGTCGCGGCAAGAGTCAACGGAGAAGGGGCTGAGGCCCATCCGTTGATCCCTCCGGTAACCCTTCTAGGCTGAATCAGCCAGCCAAAGCAAAAGCCCCGGCGCTGGCAGGCGAACCGGGGCTTTCTTCATCCACCCCTTGTAGTGGCAAGGAGTCAACGATTGTCAAAGTTTACCAAAGGAAAATTCCGTATGGACAAGCAGCAAGGCGTAGAGCTTGAAGGCAGCTTTTCCCCGTTCATGCGTGCCTGTATCGGCATTGCGATTGTGTGTGTCGCTCTTGCTCCGCTGATCCTGGCGGGCGGAAAGGCCCTGTCGTGGGTGCGGTGGTGGTAATGCTCAGGATCACAGGGCGCATGCCACAAGCGGCAACGGAGCGAATTGCTAGATGGCTCGCCGTCGCCGCCCACATCGCGGCTGTAGGAGTCTCCGCAGCGGCGCTCATCTACGCCGTCCGATGGTGGTAAGCCATCAAACAACCCGCCACCAGAAGGCCCGCCATTGAGCGGGTTTCTTTTTGCCCGGAGAAAACATGAGCTTCCGAGTCCTGAACCAAGCCCCGCAGTACCTGCTCGCAGACGGCCGAGTGAACGCCGGGGGCAGCCTGACGTTCTATGCCACGGACCTGACGACCCTGAAGGACACGTGGTCGGATGCGGCCATGACCATCCTCA
>Ga0206118_100389_pt1 | contig 23358 bp, 15 predicted proteins | sample 3A20Ametagenome_FD_177999 | JGI IMG/M metagenome (GOLD analysis project Ga0206118, IMG submission 177999) | Enriched microbial communities from leaf-cutter ant dump, University of Wisconsin, Madison, United States - 3A20A | ecosystem: Environmental > Terrestrial > Nest > Insects nest > Nest dump... | reverse complement strand
GACTATCAGCGACCAAACCTGTTTTCCCCTCCCGGGCCCGGAGATAGCAGTGGACCAAAGCATAGCCGCTTCAAAGCCGGATAATGAGACAGCTGAGGCTGCCAAAAAATTGTAATTTTAGCAATTATTGTAAAACATTTCCTTTCTGAACAAATGCAATGGGACACTTCTCTGTATGACAATAATCACAGCTTTGTCTCGGTGTACGGCACCGGGCTTCTGGATTTGCTGATGCCGGCGCCTGGCGAGCACATCCTGGACCTGGGCTGTGGCACCGGTGACCTGGTTTTCCGTATACATCGATCCGGCGCGGAGGTGACCGGGGTAGATGCCTCGGCGGAGATGGTCCATAAAGCCCGGGAAAAATACCCGGCGCTCGATTTCCGGGTCATGGCGGCACAGCATCTTGACTATGAGGACAGGTTTGACGCCGTATTCAGCAATGCCACACTGCACTGGATCCCGGAAAGCGAGAAGGTGATCAGGTCTGTTTTCAGGGCATTGAAGCCGGGCGGCCGGTTTGTCGCCGAAATGGGCGGCAGCGGCAACGTGGCAGGTATCATCCGTGCCATGAAGACGGTCCTGGAAGAGGCGGGAGAGATCGACAGGAGCAGGAAAGAGATCTTTTACTTCCCGACGCTGGCGGAGTATTGTATGCTGCTGGAGAAAGCGGGATTCAGGGTGTCATTTGCCGCTTATTTTGAAAGGCCGACCCCTTTGCAGGGTGAGGATGGTATGGCTGCCTGGCTTCGTATGTTCGGTTCGGCGTACCTGTCGGGCTTAAGTGAGACCATGACCGGTACGATCATCCGCCGTACGGTAGAGATCCTGAGGCCCACACATTTTTCCGGCGGCACCTGGACGGCGGATTATATGCGGCTGAGGTTTATGGCGCTCAAGTGATCCGCGCCGCTTCCCGGCACAAAATAAAGCTTCCTTCGATCAGATGGCGTTCATGATCTCGTGCAGGTTGTCGTCGTTGCTGAGACCCATTTTTTTGCGTAAGCGATAACGGCTGCCTTCCACCCCTCTTGTCGATATGTTGGTCAGGGCGGCGATCTCCTTGGTGGAGAGATCCATCCTGAGATAGGCGCAGAGCCGGTGGTCATTGGTCGTCAGGTTGGGGTACCTTTCTTTGAGCCGTGTGATAAATGACCGGTGCAATTCATCAAAATAATGTGTAAACCGCTCCCAGTCTTCGTCGAGCAGGCTTTCCTGCTGGAGGCGGTGGATGATGCGTTTGAGGCTGGCGGTCACTTCGGCCGGTCCATGTTTGTCCTTTTGTATGTTTTTGAGCTCGGTTTCGAGGGTTGTGATAAAATCTTTTTTATGGGCGAGGTGCATGGCGATCGAAGCCAGCTCCATGTTTTTGAAGTTGATGTCTTTCTGAAGCTGCTCGTTCCTGAGCTTCATGATCTCTTCCTCGGTCTGGGCGACAAGATTGGCCTGCTGGTCGACCACGGCCTGGTGGATCTGTGCCATTTGATTTTTTTCCGTTTCAAATTTCCGGTTCTGGAACAGGAACAGGCCGATGATGCCGAAAACAAATAAAGTGAGCAGGGAGGTACGGAACAGGAACGAATTATACCAAGCCGGCCTGATCTCAAAATAAAGGGTAGTTATACCGGCCTGCCCGATACTCCCGATCCTGGTCTCTACCTTAAATACATAACGGCCGGCGCTTAGATTGTTGTAAGTGACAAAAGCTTCGGAGGTCCAGCCTGCTTCTCCCTTGTCCAGGCCGGTGAGCGTATAACGGTATTCTACAAGCTCATCATTATAGCTGAAGCTTCCGACCTCAAAACGCAGATTGTTTTGGGTGTGATGGAGGATCAACGGGTTCCCCTGATCATAGATCAGATCATCGGGCTCAACACTATTGATCAGGACGGTGTCTCTCTGGCCCAGCAGGGACAATTTGCTGATAGCCGTTTTATACTGGTGGCCGGTGCTGAGTTTTCTTTTGTCAAAAAGCAGGAAGCCCGATTCGCAATTGAAGATAAATTCGTCCGGGGATACGGGATATACTTTTTCGAAACCGCCGGCCAGGCTTTCGGGAAGGGACGGAAGCAGGTACCGTTGGTATGCTTTTTTCCAATCGACCTCTTTAGGCTCAAGAAAACCTATCCTGGGACCCTTGCGATACCATATGTTGAGATAAGGATCGGCCGACAGGAGCTTGGTACCATGTTCGAAGCCTATGATGCGCTCGAGGGTGGTGTCATGATGGAAGCGGTCTCTGGCTTCGTCATACACGAAGATCCCGTTGGTATTGGAGGCATATAACCTGTTGTCAGCGATTATGATGTAGTTATCAAGATTTGTCTCCAGGCCGTTGGCTTTTCCGTATAACCTGGTAGATATGGTATTGCTGTCCCGGTTGATGGCCACCTTATAGACGCCACGATAGGGATGGGACATCCAAATATTTTTATGGCGGTCATGGAGGAGGATCCGGCTTGATTCATTGAACCCTTTTAGTAGCTTCGCCTGAGGTGTACTGCCGCTAAGCCCGATCATACCGAAGCCCTCATAAGCGCCAAAGACGATGGCGGCCGGAGCCTGCCTGATAAATTTCCAGACGCCCTGGCCTCTGAAGACCGGCCTGACCTGGTCGTGCTCGATCAGGGATGCTCCCTCATTATGGCCGAGCCACAGCTTTCCGTCTATGATGTCAAGATTCCAGCAGATGTCGCGGCAGCCTGGAATCTCCCTGAAAGGGTTACCTGCGGAGTTCGGCTGATTATTGATCTCAGCTGCATAGAGACCGTTGTTGGTACCAAGATACAGCCTGCCTTTCAGTATCGCCGCTGAATAGCCGGTGCCGTTGAAAGGCGCGTCCGGGAAAAGGATCCGGTAGGGTGACTTGTATTCAATGAAGTCGATGCCGGATTCCGAAGCGGCCCAGATGTCTCCGTTCCTGTCCTGGCGGGTAGCGAGGATAGTGGTATTGAGCAGCCCGTTTTCTTTGGAAAAGGACAACAGTATCTTCAGGTCGGGATTGACCACAAAAAGACCTTTGTTTGCCGTGCCGATCAGGATATTACCGTCAGACAGTAACCTGAGCGCTGAGATCCGCAGGTTGGAGAGCCGGCTGCCCGAGCCCGGCTGAATGGGTCGGCATTGATCCCCTTCAAGCTGATAGATCCCCGACTTATAAGTACCGATCCATGTGCGGCCATCCTTAAGGTGAATGACGTCCACGATGTCGCTTTGAATGTTGTCCAGGAGATCGGTGCTGATAAAACGGCCGTCTTCATAGCGCGCATAAGCATTGTGCTCGTACTGCAGGTATATCCTGTTGCGTATGGCGAACAGCTTCCGGATGGATCTGCCCGGCCGGAACACTTCCATTGTGCTGCCATTGTATATCATTACTTCTCTGAAGGTCTGAAAAAAGACGAGGTTGCCGTCGAAAAGAATGTTCCAGACATCCGCAAAGTTACGGTGTTGCTCAGGTACAAGACGGGTCAGGTCATTGAATGTGAGCTGCGTGCCGTTTTTCTGGTCGAAATATCCCAGCTCACCCTGCCCGCCGACGTAGATACGGCCGCCGGGGTGTACCTGGACGGAGCGCATGATGGTATGATTGGTCATGGGCAGGATCTGCCAGCTGTTGCCGTTGTAGGTGAGTAATCCGAGATTATTGGCAAAGAGCATCATACCGTCTTTGCGTTGGGAGATCTGCCAGTTCTGGGGTGACGCTGCGTAGACTTTTTTCGGATAATTCCTGATCGGGGGATTGCCCAGCTCAACATTTTGCGCCTTGAGAGAGAAAAATACCCCTGTCAGAAAAAGCAGCATCAGGACATACCTGGAAAGCGCCTGTTGTGAGCCGGAAAAAGTCATGTCGTAATAAAAATGTATAAAAAGAGATATTTTGAGTGGTAAATGTATAAAAATAAATTGCGATGTCGTAGTAATGAAGTAGTGAAAAATATGGAATTTTGACTGGTTTGCAATAGATTTGTTGTACAGATGTTATGATCTCAATACAAAACTTGTTTTTTGTTTTGCGAGCCGATCAGTCTCGCTATGACATAGTAAATAAGACGATGTCGTAGTCAATCGTAAACCTTATTAGAAATTATCTTAAAACAGACAATGTACTATGAAAAAACTTTTATTCTTCTATCTGCTGTTGTTACTCGGGGCATTTAACCTGAAAGCACAGGAAAGCATCATTTTAGATTTTGAATCTACAGAGACATCCACGACATTCAGCTATTTTGATAATGGTGACTGGCCTGATCCCCAGACCACGGTGGTAGCCAATCCCGATAAGAGCGGCATCAATACCAGCGATAATGTTCTGTACTTTGTAAGAGGTGTGGGTGGACAAACATGGGCCGGTGCTTATGGCAACCCCACTCCTGTAAGGGAGATCGACCTGACCACACACAACAGGCTGAAGTGTAAAGTATGGGCTGAAAAGCCGGGCACGCTTCAGTTAAAGCTGGAAGGCGGCCCTGCAGGTGAGGCTGACAACTGGGAAAGGGTTCTGCCGATCCCGGCTACCGGCCAATGGGTTGAAATGGAATGGGATGTGACATTGCCGGGCGAGGCGGGTCAGAAAGTACCGGCTTTTGGCAAGATCTATAAGAATATCGTCATCTTTGCCAACTTCCTGCAAGAGACTACAGAGCGGGTATACCTGCACCTGGATGACTTCGCTACAGGCACAGGAGCTCAGGCGGAGCCGGTGCCGGTGACATTTGTCCTGAATGCATCAGCGTTCGGCGGCTCGGTTACTTCTGCGAGCGTGGCGGGCACATTCAACGGATGGGATGCCATAGCGAACCCTATGACCGAGGTCTCTGCAGGATCGAAGCTGTATACCGTGACCACAGATATCCTTCCCGGTCTTATTGAATACAAGTTTGTTATCAATGGCAGCACCTGGGAGGAAGGCCTGAGCGAGCTGGATGAATGTATCGTCAACAACGGCGGATTTATCAACAGGAAGGCTTCGATCAGCAGCGAGACCAATCTCGGCCCGGTTTGCTGGAATAAATGTTACAACTGCGGTGAAGATGTCAATATTACCGTACATATAGGCTTCGGTGCGGCCAATCCCGCTTCGCCGGATGGCGTATGGATTGCCGGCGGCGCAAGATTTGAGGCGCCGGGTGGAAAATACAGGATGACCGACCCTGATGGCGACGGAATGTACACTATTAACCTCAACAGGGGAATAGGATTCGAATCTCATTTTACATTTGCCAATGGGAACTGTCCTGATTATGCCTGTAAAGAAAATCTTGAAAACCAGGATTGTGGTGACGGGAACAACTATTGGGACAGGAAGCTTCTACCCGTGACCCAGGATACCGTTATCACCGCCTGTTTCGGAGACTGCTCCGGTGCATCGTGCGTTGCTTCGACCAAAGTATTGAAAGATGCCGGATTTTCTGTTTCTCCCAATCCTGCATTCAGCATCATAACGCTTAAATTTGACAATTATCTTCAGCAGAGAGGGGTGGTCACTATAACCAACATATTCGGCGCTGAAGTAAAAAGAGTTTTCTATCAGCCGGGAACTGAGCAGATGTCAATCGATATCAACCATCTTGCACCGGGCATGTATACGGCTTCATATCACCGGGACGGAAAAATAGGTACTAAACTGTTTATTAAAAATTAGGAAATTGAATGGAGATCCGGCATCCTTTGGGTGCCGGATCTTTCTGAATAGCCGGGCATCTTTTATTCCCGGACGGAAAGGTTTTTGGCCTTTTCCGGCGGACTATACCAACCTAATTGAATCATCGGCCGCGGCCGTATAAAAATATTTAAATCATATGCATAGCCTGAAACATGTAGCTATGGCACTCAGTGTCATAATGGTTCTCTTATGCCTTCAATCAACCTCATCCGCACAGTCGGTCAGTGGCTTTGTAACCAGCTCCGAGACGAAAGAACCACTGATAGGAGTGACCGTACTGGTAAGCGAAACGAACAACGGAACGGTTACCGATGGCGCCGGGTCTTATATGCTGACCAATATAGATAAAGGCCAAACCATCGTTTTCAGATATATCGGAACAGTTGAAAAATCCATTGTCTACAACGGGCAAAAGAATATAGACATCACGCTCGACTCCGATAATAAGGTATTGGATGAGATGGTCGTAGTCGGTTACGGCTCGCAGAAGAGAAGCACCATCAGCGGCGCCGTATCGCTTATCAAGGCGGAGGAGATCACTTCGACACCCGTTCTTCGTATAGAGCAGGCCCTGCAGGGAAGGACAGCCGGCGTACAGGTGAGCCAGAATTCCGGGGCGCCCGGAGCTCCCCTGACTGTCAGGGTGAGAGGAACTGGTACTATCAACAACAGCGATCCGTTATATATTGTCGATGGTATCCCGGTTGGAGGGCTTGACTTTCTCAACCCAGCCGATATCGAATCGATCAACATCCTGAAAGATGCCGCTTCCGCTGCGATATATGGTGCCAGGGGTGCCAATGGCGTTGTGTTGATCAAAACCTTTAGCGGAAATAAAAACCAGGAGGGTGTGGTCAACTATTCCACTTATTACGGCATCCAGAATGCCTGGAAAAAGCCCAACCTGCTCAACGCTCGCGAGTATGCCATCATCTCCAATGAAGCGCATATAGCAGCCGGAGTCGTACCCCGGCCGGAATTTGCCAACCCGGATGCGCTCGGAGAAGGAACCGACTGGGTGGATGCCATCATGCAGTCAGCCCCTATCTACGATCATCAATTGTCGGTAACAGGGGGCTCCGAAAAATCGACCTATGCTATTTCGGGCAATTATTTCAGCCAGGACGGCATCATCGGCGGGCATAAATCGGACTTTGACCGGCTTACCGCAAGGCTCAACATGACACACCAGGTCAAGCCCTGGCTGTCACTCGGCAATACCTTTAACTATACCTGGCTCAACAGGGATGCGATGACTGATAACAGCGAGTTTAACTCCCCGCTCATAAGAGCTCTCAATATTGATCCCGTTACACCTGTGCGCAAGGCTGACGGTACCTACGCTTATTCTCCGTACACCGATACGGACATAGCTAATCCTGTCAACGCCATCGAGCAGACCTATGACACGTGGACGACAAATCGCGTCGTGGGCAGCGTATATGCCGAGGCGCAGCTATTCAGAGGGCTGAAGGCGCGATCGACCTACAGTGTCGATAATACATTTGCCAATCAGAAGGTTTTCAGACCAAAATATGACCTGAGCGTCGATCCTGTGCTCAGCGACGCTCCGGCGACAGAGAAGAACCTCGTCAATTCGGTTACCTTTAATAACAACCAGTGGAGCAACTGGCAGTGGGAAAATACCCTGAACTATATTACGCTGATCGACCAGAGGCATACGATCAATGCCCTGTTAGGAACCTCAGCCCTGTTTAACAGGCATTATTACAATGGCGGCGGAAACACCAACCTGCCTTCCAATAAATGGGAAGACGCCTTTATCGGCAACACGATAGATCCGATCGCGTCCCAGACATCCTACGAAGGCGCTGATGAATCGGCTCTGAATTCCTACTTCGGTCGTCTCAATTATGATTATAAAGGTACCTATTTTGCCACTGCGACATTAAGGGCCGACGGAAGCTCCCGGTTTGGCGCAAACAATCGCTGGGGATATTTTCCGTCCTTTTCAGCAGGATGGACATTTACCAATGATCAGATCCTCAACCAGGTGCTCAGCTACGGTAAGCTGAGAGCCAGCTGGGGTCAGAACGGCAATGACAATATCGGCAATTACGGCTTTACATCGGTCGTTAATTCAGGTCAGAACTATGTGTTCGGTCCGGGCCAGGTCATCACCAACGGCAGCGTGGCCCTGGGCGCATCCAACCCCGATCTGAAATGGGAAACGAGCACACAGACCAACGTGGGCCTCGATCTCGATTTCTTTGACGGAAGATTGCAGCTTGTTACCGATTATTTCATCAAAAAGACATCGGACATGTTGTATGCTATCCCTGTACTGAGCACATCAGGCACTGCGGCTCCGGTTCAGAATGTCGCAACGGCAGTCAATAAAGGCTGGGAGTTTGCGGCCAATTACCGGGCCAGGTCCAACAATCGTATTCAGTATAATATCGGCGGGAATATCACATTTATCAATAATGAAGTAACCAACCTCGGAACAGGAGGAGAGCCGATCAACTCCGGAAGAATCCAGTCCGCCAACTCTACTGTTGCACGTACTGATGTCGGCCATCCTCTCGCCTCCTTCTACGGCTATGTGACCGATGGCATTTTCCAGACACCGGAAGAAGTGGCCAGCCACGCGTTTCAGGCGGAAGGAACGGCGCCCGGCGATATCCGGTTCAGGGATCTTAACGGCGACAATGTCATCGATGTCAACGACCAGACCTATATAGGCAACCCGATCCCTAAATTTACCTATGGCCTGACCGGCGATATCAGCTTTATGGGATTCGACCTGAGCATGTTCTGGCAGGGAAGCCAGGGTAATGATATCTATAACGCGACCGTAAGGTATGACTTCACCTATGTCAACAGGCCTGTAAGCACGTTGGAGCGCTGGACAGGCCCGGGGACATCCGATACACAGCCGCGTGTCAGCCTGAACGATCCCAACCAGAATGCAAGGGTCTCTGACCGGTTTGTCGAGGACGGATCCTACCTGCGGCTGAAAAATCTGCAGCTGGGGTATACCCTGCCTTCGTCGTGGATGAAAAAGGTACGTGTCAAAGAATTCAGGGTCTATGTGTCTGCACAAAACCTGCTGACTTTTACCAGATACAGCGGTATGGATCCGGAGATCGGCATCATAGGCAATGCGCTGGAGCTGGGCATCGATAAGGGTTTTTATCCGCAGTCGAGGATCATTATGGGTGGAGTCAACTTTAAGTTTTAATCAAAAAAGTAGCGTAAAATGAAATACAGATATATAAAAATCTTCGCTTTGGGTCTTGGCCTCATATCCCTGGTATCCTGTGGTAAGGATTTCCTAGACAGAAAGCCGATCGTCGGCGTAACGGCTGACAATTTTTACAAGACCGAAGCCGATGCCATAGCAGCGATCAATGCCGCCTATGCCCCTCTCCAGTTTGAGATGAGCCCGGCCGGTCATTTCCGCTGGTTCTGGGGAGATGTCATGTCGGATGATTCTCAGAAAGGCGGATCGGGAGACAATGATGCCATCGAACTGCTCAGGCTCGAAACATTCCAGGGACCGGTCAATACGGATCTGCTGGATTCGGAGTGGAATGCGGATTACGAAGGTATCTACAGGGCAAATGTGGTCCTCGAGAAAGTACCTGCTATTGAGATGGATGAAGTGCTGAAGAAGAGGATCCTTGCAGAGGCTAAATTTATCCGCGCCTGGTTCTATTACAACCTGAATACCTTATTCGGCGGCGTGCCGCTGGTAGACAAGGTATTGGCCCCTTCAGAATACAACAGGCCCCGTGAGGACGCTTCGATCATCTGGGCCTTTGTGGAGAAAGACCTGAAAGAGGCGATCGAAGACCTGCCCACCAGATCACAGTATCCCATAGAAGATCTTGGAAGGGTTACAAAAGGTGCGGCTCAGTCCTTGCTTGCAAAGGCATACCTGTACCAGAAAAAATTTGCCGATGCACGTGTCCAGACTCAGGCTGTGATCAACTCGGGAGAGTATACGCTGGTTCCTGATTACGGTACTATCTTTACACAAGCCGGGGAAAATAATTCCGAATCGGTTTTTGAGATCCAGTATATGAATGCTTCCGGTGGTAATTGGGGCAAAAATGCGGCCAATGAGGGTACCTTTACCAATGTCTTTCAGCGCGCGCGGGGCCAGTTTGCGGGATATGGATTCAATATACCTACCCAGGATTTTGTCGATGAGTTTATGAAAGAGGGCGTGGAAGATCCGAGATTGAAATATACGGTCTTCAGGATTGGCGACCAGATGGGCGACCGCGGGGTTTTTACCCTTGAAAGTGCGGGAGACGTAGGTTATCTGTATCATCCGCGGAAATATTTTTCCAACCTGAGCGAAGACGCACCCTTTGGTGATCCTAACCCCAACGGAGGCAGCAATGACCGGGTGATCCGTTATTCCGATGTGCTGCTGATGGATGCCGAAGCGGCCGCTCAGACAGGTGACGAAGGAGGAGCCCGCAATTCGCTCAATGTGGTCCGGGCCAGGGTCAATATGCCTGCTGTTACTGCTTCAGGATCCGCGCTGCTCGAAGCGATCTATCACGAGAGAAGGGTCGAGCTGGGCCTGGAAGGCCATCGTTTCTTCGACCTGGTACGGACAGGCAGGGCTGAGGCTGAGCTTGGAGGACTGGGTTATAAGGAAGGTATTCATAATGTATTTCCGATACCCAACAGTCAGATCACGCTTTCCAACGGTGTTTTGAAACAAAACAGCGGTTATTGATTCATCGGCTTAAAAGTTATTTTCAATGAAAAAATATATTTTATTCGCAGCGTTTTTTACAGCCCTGATCATGGGATGCGATCCTGCAACAGAAAAAGATGTCAGCCTGGGGCCATTGCCCGGGGCTCCGGAATTTTCGGTGGCTTATGTCCCTGATGACAGTAACAGGGTAGTTGTTACAGATCTTTCAAACGGAAACTTTATCCGGCTATGGACCGTAAGTGAAGGCGGTAATCCCGCAAAATCTTCCCTACAGTCCGATACGATCTATTTTCCGAAAAAAGGAGCATATACCATTACGCTGTATATATCCCAGCAGGGTGGTAACGGTACGGCTTCCTCATCCAAAAATATTACGATACCCAACGATGCGGTTTCTGCATGCACAGGACCCATCGGCCTGCTGACAGGTGAATGTGGCGAAGGCGGCAAATGCTGGAAGTTTTCCAATGTGGCGGGAGCGATCACTGTAGGTCCTACCTATGGTTCGGGCGAGTGGTATAAGTCCCCGGCCAACGGCCTGGTGGCATCACAGTATGATGATCGCTATTGCTTTACATTTGACGGATCCAAATTTGACTATCAGAATCAGGGCAGCACGGTCAACCCGTTTAACGGATATGTCGATGAGCCCTTCACCCCTGTGCCAGGACCGTTTACCTTCAGTGCGGGAACCGGCCCCAATGGAGAGGATCAGATCTTGCTGAATAAAGGGCAGTTTATGGGTACCAGGGACAGCTATGGCGAACTGAATATTATCAGGCTGACGGAAACCGAACTGGTGATCCGGGCGCCTTTCGCCAATGCGGCGGGAGACAAGGCTGACGGATGGTTTGAATTTAAATTTATCGCTGATTGATGAGATCGTTTGGGATTGTGACGCTTTGTTTGTTGTTGGCCGGCTCGCTGACCGGCCAGTACGGCAGGATGGTCTGGAACGACGAGTTTGACGGTATCACAGGCGTGCCTGACCCGTCAAAATGGTCCTATGAGATAGGCAATGGTTGCCCGGACAACTGCGGCTGGGGTAATAACCAGCTCGAGTATTATACCGATGCTTCTATGAATTCCCGGATCGAGAATGGATTGTTAATAATAGAAGCCCACCGCCAATCAATGGGTGGGCTTCTATACTCCTCCGCCAAGATCAATACCCGCCAGTCCGGCTCCTGGAAATACGGCCGTATCGACGTCAGGGCCAGGCTGCCACGGGGCAGGGGTACATGGCCTGCTATCTGGATGCTTCCCACACACTGGAAATACGGCGGATGGCCTCATAGCGGTGAGATCGATATCATGGAGCACGTTGGCTGGGCACAGGACTCCCTGTTTGGAACGGTTCATACACAGAACTACAACCACGTGGCAGGTACACAGAAGGGGAGAACGATCCACGTTCCGGATATCTCCCTGCATTTCCATGTTTACAGCATCATCTGGGATAAAGACAAGATCGACTTTCTTATCGACGACAAAAAATACTTTACTTTCGATAATGACGGAAGAGGACCTGACAGCTGGCCTTTTGACCAGGAGTTTTATCTGATACTCAACGTTGCTGTCGGAGGAAATTTTGGTGGCGTCAGGGGAGTGGACAATGAGATCTGGCCACAACGTATGGAGGTCGATTATGTGAGAGTATATCAATAAAAAAATCAAACGAATGTTTCTAAGAAGATCTTTACGGGTTTGTGTATTATCTGCCTTTTTATTGGGATTTGTCTCGTGCGGCGATAAGAATGACGGCAAGCCGTCCGGCAATAAGCCCGAGGTAAGCGCTGAGGATGTCACCATGACGGAAGGCAATGAGAACAGCATCATCCAGGTCAGGATCAGCCTTTCAGGCCCAAGCGATGCCAATGTCGTGTTGAGATACAGCACCAAGAACGTCACTGCTGTTGCCGGTTCCGACTATATCGGCTTGTCGGATGTCACGACGACGATCGAGCCGGGTAAGACGGAGCTGCTGGTTCCCATAACCATTATCGGAGATAAGTTCAACGAACCGGACGAGACCTTTGAGCTGGTCATTATCTCCGCGCTCAATGCGACTGTTGTCAGATCAAAAGCTGTAATTACGATCAAAAATGATGATTCAGACGGTGACGCGATTGCAGTCCCACCGACCGGCTATACCACGCCCGGAGAATATGCCGGCTACACGCTTGTATGGTCGGATGAATTCCGGGGTTCAGCCGTGGATGAAAGCAGCTGGACCTTTGAAACTGGCAACGGAAGCGACGGCTGGGGTAATAATGAATTGCAGTATTACAAAAAGGAAAATGCTTCTATCTATGACGGTGAATACCTTATGATCACCGCTAAGGCCGAGCAAACGGGGGAGTATGCCTATACTTCGAGCAGGCTTATTTCGCGCGGTAAGAGAGAGTTTACCTTTGGCCGGGTCGATATCCGGGCTGCGATGCCGATCGGCAAGGGTATATGGCCGGCATTATGGGCGCTGGGTGCTGATATAGGCACCAATCCGTGGCCGGCATGTGGTGAGATCGACATCATGGAATTCCTCGGTCATGATCCTGAAAGGGTGCACGGTACGGCACATTGGGGCCAGGGTACCCATAAATACAAGGGAGGAAGCACCTTGTCCGGCTCAGAAGGTAATTTTCATGAAGCGTTTCATGTATTTACCATCATTTGGGAAAAAGATAAGATCGAATGGTATGTCGATGACAAAAAATACTATACCATCACTGCTGCTGATATGGAAGGGCAGCCTTACCCGTTCAACAGGCCGCAGTTCTTCCTGATCAATTGTGCGGTGGGAGGCAACTGGCCGGGCTCTCCCGATGGTTCTACGGTATTTCCACAGCGGTATTTTGTCGATTATATCAGGGTCTTTCAAAAGAATTAGACCGCTGTTGAATTTCCTCCTTTTGACTTCGGTTTTTGGGCGGAAATTTTTAATTTTAACTGTGATGGCCGGCGCTGAAATTAAGCAATTCGGGGGTCATTCGTTTGGTTCAAATATTTAATCAAAAAATTTATGCAACTAAAATTTACAAAATTCATGAGCCGGATCTCTTTCCTCTTTGCCGGGGGATTCCTGGTCACAGGCTCCTTACATGCAATACCGGAAAGTACCGGATACACTACAATATGGCAGGACAATATCATCCAGGTCAAAGGTACGGTTACCGAAAAAGATGGCACACCGGTGGTAGGTGCGACCATCCAGATCAAAGGACAGGATGTAGGGACTGTGACGGACGCTGATGGCAGCTTTTCTATCAATGCGCCTGAGGGCTCCATCCTTGTTATTTCTTATGTAGGATTTGTGACGCAGGAGGTCACGGCGGCGCCACAGATCACTATTACGTTGGAAGTGGATGACCGGTTGCTCGAACAGGTTGTAGTGGTTGGATATGGCAGCCAGAGCAAAAAGAACATTACCGGCTCTATCTCATCCGTTGATGCCAAAGAATTTGAGAACAGGCCGGTCTTCTCCACGGCCCAGGCATTGCAGGGCAAGGCTGCCGGAGTTCAGGTAACCCAGCCTTCCGGTAAGCCCGGTACCGAGTTTTCGATCCGTATCCGCGGTACCAACTCGGTCAATGCCAATAATGACCCTCTCTATGTCATCGACGGCGTCCCGACTACCGACACCCGCGGGCTCAATCCCAATGACATAGAGACCATGCAGATCCTGAAAGATGCGGCTTCCGCCTCCATCTACGGGGCGCGTGCTTCCAACGGTGTAGTGCTGATCACTACCAAAAAAGGCGCTGCAGGCAGGTCTACGACCACCTTTAATACGTATGTCGGATTTACCCAACTGGCCAAAAAAATAGATGTGCTCAATGGTGAACAGTATATACAGTATATGCAGGATCGCGGTGAGGCCATCAGCGCTGATAATGCCAATACGGACTGGCAGGGTGAAACCTTCGGTACCGGCGTCAATCAGAACTACCAGCTGGCTTTTTCGGGCGGGACCGATAAGTCAAGATACTACCTCTCCCTGGGCTACTTGGGCGATAAGGGAATGGTCAATCCCGCCTCTTTCAAGCGGTATTCCGCGCGCCTCAACATCGATTCAAAGGTCAATAACTGGCTGACCATCGGATCCAACATCAATTTCTACAGGACCAATACGCTCAATGCCGGCGACAATGCCAGCTCCGGTCGGGGCGGTATCATTCTCAGCGCCCTCAACAGCCCTCCCAACCTGGGAATTTACGACGCGGACAATCCTGAGCAGTTCTCGACCAACCCGTTCCAGGCATCCTGGGAGACCCCGCTGTCCTATATGAGCAGGGAAGAGGTGACCAATAATAACCGCTTCCTGGGCAACGTTTTTGCCGAAGTCCAGTTATTTAAGGATCTGAAATTCAGGTCTAATCTCGGTACCGATATATCAAATGCCGTATACGAGTTTTATGTGGATCCGATACGTACTGTGTACGGGCGACAGAATCACGGAATATCCAATCTTGCCAAGTCCGAATACATGAGCCTGCTCTCAGAAAATACGCTGACTTATTCCAAATATTTCGGCCGTAACAGCCTGACGGCCTTGGCGGGATTTTCGGTACAGGACAATGCCTACGGCCACGCGTATATCAACACCAAAGATCTTCCGCTCGAACCGGTCAAGACGACCAATGCGGGTAACCAGATCGACGGCGCGGGTAATACAAAGACCGTGTCGGCCATCGTTTCCCAATTCGGACGGATCATGTATGACTACGATACCAAATACCTGCTTACGGCTGCGATACGGAGGGATGGCTCTTCCAAGCTTGCTGCGGGCAACAAATGGGATATCTTCCCTTCATTTTCTGCCGGATGGAGGATCTCCCAGGAAGATTTCTTCAATAGCATCGACGGTATCAATGACCTGAAGTTGCGCGGAGGATGGGGGCAGACCGGCAACCAGGAAGGGTTGAGCGACTTTGCCGCCTTCGGGCTGCTCGACTTCTCAAGGATCACTCCGAGCAATGTGCTGATCGGCCCGGGCATCCGGAGACTGACCATCGCCAATCCTGATCTTACTTGGGAGAAAACGACACAAACCAATTTCGGTATAGATCTTACAACCTGGAACAACCGGCTGACCTTCACTGCGGATGTGTACTGGAAGCTGACCGAGGGCCTGATCATGTCCATTCCTCTGCCGTCGAGTGTAGGGGTCGACCAGCCCTTTGTGCGCAATGACGGTGAGCTGACCAACAGCGGTGTGGAATTTGCAGTGTCGAGCCGGAATATCAAAAAAGAAAAGCTGCTGTGGTCCACCGATTTCAATATCTCATTCAACAAAAACAAGGTCACTAAGCTCGGCCTTCAGAAAGTATATGACTATGCCAATATCTACAGCAATGGTCAGGCTGCTATCCGCATGACGGAAGGCCGGCCGTTGGGCAGCTTTTTCGGCTATATCTCCGAAGGTGTTGATCCTGAGACCGGCAACATTGTCTATCGCGATCTCGACGGCAATGGCATCATTACCCCGGACGACAGGACATTTATCGGTCAGGCGGCGCCTAAGTTTGTCTATGGGATGACCAACAACCTGTCATTTATGAATTTCGACCTCAGCATCTTTATCCAGGGTGTACAGGGCAATGAGATCTTCAATGCAACGAAGATGGACCTGGAGGGCATGTTTGACAGCAAAAACCAGTCGGTCAATATCCTGGATCGCTGGCAGCAGGTCGGCGATGTAACTGACCTGCCAAAGGCCAATGCCGCCGGTGACGGTAATCTGGACAACATACACAACTCCACAAGATTTGTAGAAGACGGTTCCTTCCTTCGCATCAAGGCCGTGACGCTGGCGTACAACTTCCCATCCCAATGGCTGAGACGCGCCCGGGTTGAAAATCTTTCCGTATATGCAACAGCGCAGAATTTACTGACGTTTACCAAATATACCGGCTTCGATCCGGAAGTAAATGCGTATGGTGTCAATAGCCGCGGTACTGAATTCGGTGTGGATTACGGGACATACCCCCAGACACGCCAATTGGTATTTGGCTTAAACATCACCTTCTAATAAAAATATTTTGAATGTATAAATATTTAAAAATGAAAAAGCTAATTTATTTGCTTGTCTTCCCGGCTTTTACAGCCTTGGTGACATCATGTGATAATATCATCGATAAGGAACCTTTGTCCCAGGTTATCGACGAGTCGGCCGATACGACCAAGGCCTTTACAGCAGCGGACGCAGAAGCTGCTATGGCTGCTGCCTATAGCGGGATGAAGACCGGCCAGGCGGAACTGTTCATGCTTGATTATTATGTCAATGGTGACGCTCAGTCTGACAACGCATATGCCGGCGCCGATAACCCGAATAACTTCCAGATCGATGACTATAAGATATCATCGACCAACAACAATGTGTCACGCGACTGGACCTACTACTATGGAATGATAGCGCTTTGCAACAATGTCATTGAGAAAGCGCCGACTGCGGTTGGTCTGAGCGCCGAACGCCGGGATGAGATGGTCGGGGAAGCATCCTTCCTGCGCGGATTTTTGTATTTCGGAATGGTCCAGCTGTGGGGCGGAGTGCCGATCGTTACCAAGCCGGTACCTGAGATCACTGCTGCCAATTTTGCAGAGGTATACAGCCTGCTTTATCCTGACAGGAAAACCGAAGAAGAGGTCTATACACAGATCATTAATGACCTGACCACTGCTGTCAACCAAGCTCCGGCCTCCTATGGCCCGACCAAGATGAGAGGGGCCAAGGCGGCTGCACACGCTGTGCTGGCCAGGGTGTACGCTACCCATAAGCCGATCGATTGGGCCAAGGTCAATGAGCATTGCGACGCCGTCATCGCCTCTGGATTCTCCCTGCTGCCTGTATATGACCAGCTCTGGGACGGTAATCACGAAAACAGTGTGGAGTCTATCTTTGAGCTCGACTGTACCAACTGGAACACTGGTGGTAACTGGGGTTCATCCATGTTTGTCGGTACCGATTGGAAAAAATTCAATACACCTACGCACGACCTGGTCAATGCCTTTGATGCGGAGGGAGATGTTGTAAGAAAGAACAGCAGCATCAAATTCCAGAAAGTGACGTCATGGACCGACGCTTACTGGGATATCAATAACTTTCCGTTCTGCAATAAAATGCGGAATACCACCGGCTCCCAGAACCAGATCTTTATACGCCTGGCGGATATCTATCTCCTCAAGGCAGAGGCGCTTACAGAGCTCGGGCAGCTGGATGCGGTGTCAGGAGCCCAGTATTATGTCAACCTAGTCCGCAATCGCGTCAACCTGGCTCCAACAACGGCCACCACTGCCGATGCGCTACGAGACGCTATTGCCAGGGAACGCCGCCTGGAGCTGGCTTTCGAAGGGCATCGCTGGTATGATCTGAAGCGGACAGGCAAGGCGGTCGAGACCATGTCCGCACTTGGATATACGATCAACGAAAACAGGCTGTTGTGGCCTATCCCGCAGGGAGAACGCGACAAAAATGTCAACCTGGATCAAAATCCGGGCTATTAAGCTGAAAATCCAATATTTTTTATTAATCATTTCGAAACAAGGTTGTTCCCTTTCCTGTAGGAAGGGTACAGCTTTGGTTCGGAGTGAAAATCCTTTAAAACATGCGCGACAAGATTGAGACTAAACTATTGGCTTTGATGCTGATTCTCCTGGCATTTTCTTCTTTTAAATGCTCCAAGGGCGGTGATGATGATCCTGATAAGCCTCCCGTAACGACCAAATCGGATGTTGACTTCTATCTCACTACTGCCAATGGAAATACCCTGATCAAAAAACAAAACCTGAAGCTCAATTTTGCAGGCACTACCAACTCTTACCCGGTTCTGAGAGTCGACAGCGCTCAGCAGTTCCAGGAGATCGACGGATTCGGATTCAGCCTCACAGGGGGTAGCGCCATTGTCCTCAATCAACTGCCTCAGGCTGAAAGAACAAAGATACTCAGGGAGCTATTCTCCGATGATTCTCTTGCGCTGCGGGTCAGCTATCTGAGGATCAGCATTGGCGCCTCTGATCTCGATCCCGCACCGTTTTCATATAATGATCTTCCGGCTGGTGAGACTGATACCGATCTTACTAAGTTCAGCCTGGATCCTGACAGGACCAATCTGATCCCCATTCTCAAAGAAATTCTTGCCATCAACCCGGCGGTCAGGATCATGGGTTCACCCTGGAGCCCTCCCACCTGGATGAAGACCAACAACAGTACGATCGGGGGCAGCCTGAAGCGGGAATATTTTCCTGTATATGCCCGGTATTTTGTGAAATATATACAAGGAATGCAGGAGGAAGGCATTTCAATCGATGCCATTACTGTCCAGAACGAGCCGCTGCATCCGGGCAATAACCCGAGCCTGCTTATGGAGGCGGCTGATCAGAGGGACTTTGTCAAAGGTTATCTTGGGCCCGCCTTTGAAGCTGCGGGCATCAAAACCAGGATCATTGTCTATGATCACAATTGTGATCGTCCGGACTATCCACTGACGATCCTCAATGACGCCGAAGCTAAAAAATATGTAGATGGATCAGCTTTCCACCTCTATGGCGGCGACATCAGCGCGTTGAGCACCGTGCATGAGGCTCATCCGGACCGCAATCTGTATTTTACCGAACAGTGGACCGGCAAAAATGAGTCTTTCTCATCCAACTTCATGTGGCATACACAGCAGGTATTGATAGGCTCATTGCGTAACTGGGCTCGCGTCGTCCTCGAATGGAACCTGGCCAATGATACAAGCTTCGGGCCGCATACCGACGGCGGTTGTACCGAATGCAAGGGAGCGCTGACCATAGGGACGGCCATCACCCGCAATCCTTCCTATTACATCATCGGCCAGATATCTCAATGGGTCCCGCCCGGTAGCCGCCGTATCCAGAGCGATATCCTGCCTAACCTGACAAGTGTTGCATTTGTGACGCCTCAGGGCCGGAAAGTATTACTTGTGCTCAACACATCGGATGCAAGCCAGTCATTTAATATCGAATACAAGGGAAAACGTGTGGTTGCCCTGCTTCAGGCACAGGCGGCAGGCACTTTTATCTGGTAAATATCTGAACAAAATCAACTAAAACGAAAATCCTATGCTTAAATACCTTCCCGTCCTTGCTGTTGCCTGTATGACCGTTTCTTGCGGGGAAAAGACCTCACCCGGGATAAAATCAACAACTGAGCAGAACATCATACCGCTCAACGTCGAAGGAAAGTCGGCCGTTGTATATACTACAGCCATTAATTCCGATCTGCGGTTATCCACTTCTGACACATCGGTATTCGAGCAGAAAGGGCAACCGGTGGAGACAGAGATCTGCGTTTTTGTCGATCCTGCCAGGACCTTTCAAACGTATATCGGTGTGGGAGGCGCGATAACGGATGCCTCGGCCGAAACTTTCTACAAGCTACCGAAAGCCAGGCAGGAAGAACTGATCCGGGCTTATTTTGACAAGAACGAAGGGATCGCGTACAACATCATCCGGACCAATATCAACAGCTGCGATTTCAGCAGCGACAACTATACCTATGTGGCTGATAATGATTCCACTTTGAAAACCTTCAATATTGAGCATGACCGGCGTTACAAGATCCCGATGATCAAGGCGGCCCAGGCTGTAATCGGTGATGATATGCTTTTCTATGCCAGCCCGTGGTCTCCACCTGCCTGGATGAAGGACAACAGGGACATGCTTAAAGGTGGTAAATTATTACCTCAATATCGTGATCAATGGGCGATGTACTATACCAGGTTTATCAAAGCATATGAACAGGAAGGAATTCCGGTTTGGGGCATTTCCATCCAGAACGAGCCGATGGCGACCCAAAAGTGGGAAAGCTGCATCTATACGGCTGAAGAAGAACGTGATTTTCTCAAGGGGCATCTCGGCCCCATCATGGCCAGAGAAGGCTTGAAAGACAAAAAGATCATAGCCTGGGATCACAACCGGGACTTGATCTATCAGCGGGCATCGACCTATCTCAATGATCCGGAAGCTGCAAAATATATCTGGGGTATCGGGTACCACTGGTACGAAGACTGGAGCGGTGGGACACCCATGTATGACAACCTTAGGCGGGTATATGAAGCTTACCCGGACAAGCCGCTCTTTTTCACCGAAGGCTGCGCAGAGAGCTTCAGGCCTAACGCTTATGACAACTGGGCGCTGGGCGAAGAGTATGGACGCAGTATGATACACGACTTCAACAACGGCATGGTGGGTTTTACCGACTGGAACATCCTGCTCGACGAGACCGGCGGTCCCAACCATGTGCAGAATTTCTGCTTTGCACCGGTACACGGAGATACAAGGTCAGGTTCTCTGATCTATACCAATGCTTATTATTATATCGGTCATTTCTCAAAATTTGTCCGGCCGGGCGCTAAACGCATTATTGCCGCTCCGACGCGCAGCCAGTTGCTTAGCACGGCATTTGTGAACCCGGATGGCAGCATCGTCACGGTTGTGATGAACCAGAGCGACAAAGACGTGGAATATTTTGTCTGGATCGACGGCAAGGCGGCCCGGACGGTTGCCAAAGCCAGAAGTATGAATACAGTGATAGTGAGGTAGTTCATATTCTGTTTAAAAGATTGTCCATACAGATCTTCTTAAGGATCTGCTAAAAATGCCGGAATGGGCCGCAATATTATCGTATCCGGTGATTTGAATTTTTTGATATCGATAATTCTTTAAATATGTTGGATTGCTTCTGTCTCCTCATTATAAGAAAATACGGCAGGACAGGAAAAGATCATGATTTTTATTTGTTTTACTGACAATTTTTAGTTTAAATAAAAAATTGTCAGTAAAACAAATAAAAATTTTAAGCGTAGCCCGCTGTCAGAAAAAGAACCCTGTTGGCAAAGGAAAATCCTTCACTTGCGGTATTTCATAAAGTAACGAAACACAAAATCCGGCTTTGCGTGCGGAGTGCTACATCGGCCTTATTTTCTTCATCGGAAACATCTGCCTGCGTTCTTTGCCTTGTATGATCCCTGAGATTTCCGCTACAAGCGAGTCGGCATTGATCCTGTTATAAGAGATGATCTGTGGAAAATCGTGTTTGGGATTTTCAAATACCAGCTTCGTGTCCGAAATGACCTTCATGGCGAAACGAACAGGCCGCCCATTGTTCTGGTCTTTGACGGCCGGGATATAGAACAGGCTGTCGCCCTCGCCGACCAACCGGATGGTCTCAAACAGGATCGTGTCATTTTTTTCCAGCATGTAGCTTTTTCCAAAGAGCTCCCCGTCATTTTTCCTGGTCCATGCCTCATAGATATTTCCTTTTGGAGTCCGGTTTACCCAGGTACCGATAAGCCATTCTGCTTTGTTGATCGGGCTTTTTTGTAGTATCGTCCAGCTACAGAAAGCTATTCCTCCCGCAAGGGCCATCACTATGCTTTTTTTCATCTTTTACCTGTTTTTTTAATTCATCGAATGGACGGCCATTTTGTTCCCTTCAGGATCTATAAACATCCCGAAATATCCCATTTCAGGGCTGATCTGTGTTTTGGGGACGATGACCTTCCCGTTGTTTTGCTCTACTTTATCGAGGAGGATCTGCAGATCTTCGCCGCCGTTCAGATAGGCAAGCACCCCGCCTGTTGACGGCGAGTAACCTTCACCTTGTACGATCGCCCCAGAAACATTTTTACCGTCTGAAGGGAAAAATCCCATTTTTGTACCGAACATCTCGTTTTCATGAATGTCGACATCGAGGATACCTTTGTAAAAAGAGACAGCCCTGTCGAAGTCCGTAGCAGGGATCTCAAACCAATTGATTAAATTTTCCATTTGTTATTTATTTTATTGGCAACAAAGGAAAGGTGATTTGCAGGGATAAAATTGTAAAAATGCGACAGGATCAGTCCGATCCGGAAAAAAATAGGGACATCTTCAGGTTTTCGCCATAAAACTCTTTCGGTGTCCTCCCTGTAAATTCCTTAAAATCTTTGATGAAATGGGCCTGGTCGTAATACTCCCCTTCATAGGCCAGAGTTGTCAGACTTGTAAATTGTCTGTTGAGGAGCATTTTAAGCGCAGCCTGGAGCCGGACGACCTTGGAGAGCTGCTTTGGACTAAGTCCGACATTTGACGAAAATTTGCGTTCCAACTGTCTCCGGTTGATGTTCATCTGTTCGGAAAGCTTATTGACAGGCAGCTGTCCGTTTGCTGTGATGATGGTATGGATGGTTGACTTTACGATGCGATCGGTCATCGTTGTGTCTTCCAGCCGTTGCATCAAAAATGCTTCAATCAGCCTGATCCTTTCAGACGCGGTCCCGGCATTCAGAATTTTGCTTTCTATTTCAAGCCCGTCCTTTCCGAACAGTTGCTCCAATGCGATGGCCTTATTGTCCATTTCTTTGAGAGATATGGCCGCAAAAGGCATAAACCCTCCAGGCTGGAAGCGCACCGAGAATATACCGGTTTCACCCGTCGGCTCTATCTCAAGCGGCCGTGTAAGCTGTCCGAAAACAAAACATCGCGGCTGGATAATACTATAGTCATCATCCAGGTATTGCCTGTACAGGTCGCCGTAGTGAAAGATCATCTCCATACAGCCGTCGGGCACGATCCTCTGTCGATGAGGCATGGCTTCTTTCGGCCCTTCCAGCGTCCAGTAGCATTTTACAAAATCGCTGAGATCTTTGTGTGGCTCAAAGGTCTGATAGTCCATATTTTCTGTGTTGAGCTATTTAAGGACAAATATCAGTAATGATCCGTTAGGAAGGTGAAAAAGCGGATGGTAATAGCTATATTATTTATTGTAACTATGATTAGGCCAGAGCAGGCCGACGACATATCCTGTCAGGGCTGGTATATCTGATCTGTTTTTTATTCTCATTTAAAAACGTACTATTTACATATTTACATATTTACATATTTACATATTTACATATTTACATATTTACATATTTACATATTTACATATTTACATATTTACATATTTACATATTTACATATTTACATATTTACATATTTACATATTTAC
>Ga0206118_100388_pt1 | contig 23377 bp, 17 predicted proteins | sample 3A20Ametagenome_FD_177999 | JGI IMG/M metagenome (GOLD analysis project Ga0206118, IMG submission 177999) | Enriched microbial communities from leaf-cutter ant dump, University of Wisconsin, Madison, United States - 3A20A | ecosystem: Environmental > Terrestrial > Nest > Insects nest > Nest dump... | reverse complement strand
CTTGGTCACCGACTCGATCGGCCACGGCAGCTTGAAGTTCGGGCCCGGCTGCAGGATGCGCGAGAACTGGCCGAAGCGCAGCACCACGCCGCGCTGCTGTTCGCCGATCAGCTGGAAGCTGGAGAGCAGGATCAGCAACGCCAGCGCCACCAGCACCCAGCGCCATGCGCCACCGTCGAACAGGTCGCGCAACGGGCCGGGCAGGCCGCCCCATCCACCGCCGTTGCCGCCTCGTGGCCGGCGCGCACCGCGCCGGTTGTCGGCGGGGCCGTCTTTGCCATTGCCGCCAGGTGTGTTCCAGGCCATGCATGCTCCATCTGTCAGGGCCGGGTGCGGGACAACCGGCCGTCAATCGAATCCCGATTCTACTAGATGGGGCAGGACCTGCCGTTTCGCAACGGTTATCTTGATCGGCCCGCTTCCGCGCAGGCAACGCCATGACCGCCACCCCGTCCTTCCCCGCCTTCCGCATCCACAACGACGACGCCGGCTACCGCGCCGGCATCGAGCAGGTAACGCTGGACCAGCTCGACCCCGGCGAGGTGGTGGTACGCGCGCGCTGGTCGTCGGTGAACTACAAGGACGCGCTGGCCGGCACCGGCCAGGGCAAGATCCTGCGCCGCTTCCCGCTGGTGGGCGGCATCGACGTTGCCGGCGAGGTGGTGGCCTCGACCGACCCGGCATTCCGCGAGGGCGACGCGGTGCTGGTCACCGGCTGCGGCCTGAGCGAGACCCGCGACGGCGGCTACAGCCAATACGTGCGGCTGGAAGCGAGATGGGTCATCCCGCTGCCGGCCGGGCTGTCGCTGCGCGAGGCGATGGTGCTGGGTACCGCCGGCTTCACCGCGGCGCTGGCGCTGCTGCGGATGAAGGACAACCGGCAGGCGCCGGAGCACGGCCCGCTCGCCGTGACCGGAGCCACCGGCGGGGTCGGCTCGCTGGCGGTGGACATCTTCAGCCGCGCCGGCTTCGAGGTGCATGCGATCAGCGGCAAGGCCGAAGCGAAGGAGTACCTGACCACGCTGGGCGCCACGCAGGTGCTGGGCCGCGAGGCGCTGGCCACCGCCCGGCCGATGGAGTCGGCCCGCTTCGGCGGCGGCCTGGACAACGTCGGCGGGCCGATGCTGACCAGCCTGCTGGCGCAGACCGCGCCCTACGGCAACGTCGCCTCGGCCGGGCTGGCCGCCAGCGCGCAGCTGGACATGACGGTGATGCCGTTCATCATCCGCGGCGTATCGCTGCTGGGCGTGGCCTCGGCCGGCACCGCGCGCGACATCCGCGAGCAGGTCTGGCGGCACCTGGGCGACGACTGGAAGCCGCGCCACCTGGACACCGTGTGCACCCGCGAGGCCGGGCTGGCCGAACTGCCGGACGTGTTCGCCACGATGCTGGCCGGGCAGTCGTTCGGCCGCACCGTGGTCAGGATCGACTGAAGCCGGTTGCGCGCAGCGTGACGCAAGCGGCTTCACGCCGCCACGGCGGCGGCCTACACTGCCCGGATTCTTGGGGAAGAATTCTTGGGGAGAACCATGGCACGCATCCTGATCGTCGATGATTCGCCATCGCAGTTGCTGGGCATCCAGCGCATCGTCGAAAAACTGGGGCACGAGACCTTCACCGCCACCGATGGCGCGGCCGGCGTGGAAGCGGCCAAGGCGGTGCTGCCCGATCTGGTGCTGATGGACGTGGTGATGCCCAACCTCAACGGTTTCCAGGCCACCCGCACGCTCAAGCGCGAGGCCAGCACCACCCACATCCCGGTGGTGCTGGTGACCACCAAGGACCAGGACACCGACCGCCTGTGGGGCATGCGCCAGGGCGCCAAGGCCTACATCACCAAGCCGTTCTCGGAGAGCGATCTTTCCGAAGTGATCGCGCGGGTGTTCGAGGGCGGCGAGCCACCGGCCGCCTGACCCGTACGGACGGGCTGATCCTGTAGATGCGGGGTTTGCCCCGCATGAAGCTTTCCCGGGAGAGCCCCGTGTGGGGCAAGCCCCACACCTACGCAGCCTAGGTCGGGGCTATGCCCCCGACGCATCCTGCCCATCGCCGTCGGGGGCGTAGCCCCGACCTACACCTTCTCGCCGAAGGCCTTGGCCAGCGCGCGGTAGGCCTTCTGCTGCGCTTCGTTGGTCGCCACCGGCGCGACGACCTCCAGTTCCACGATCTGGTCGCCATCGGGCTTGCCCGGCAGGCCGCGGCCGCGCAGGCGCAGCTTGCGGCCGCTGTCCGAGTCGGCCGGCACCTTCAGTTCCACCGCCCCGCCCAGGGTCGGCACGCTGATGCCGGTGCCCAGCGCCGCCTGCCACGGCGTCACCTGCAGGGTGTAAAGGATGTTGCGGCCATCGACCTCGAACTGCGGGTGCGCGGCGTATTCCACTTCCAGCATCAGGTTGCCGCCGCCGCTGCCCTGCCCGGCCAGCCGGATCACCTGCCCCGGGCGGATGCCCTTGGGCACGCGCACGTCCAGCTGGCGGCCATCGACGTTGATGCGCAGCGAGTCGCCGGCGTAGGCGGCCTCCAGCGGCACCGACAGCTTGGCGCGGGTGTCGCGCGGCGGCTGCGGGCCGGCATTCCCGCCGAAACCGTCGAAGCCGCCCCGCGCGCGGCCGCCGCGCTGGCGCGCGAACAGGCTCTCGAAGAAGTCGCTGAAACCGCCGCCAGCGCCACCGCCGCCGAACACCTCCTCGAAGTCGAAGCCCTGCCCGCCACCGAAATCCGGCGGCGCCTGGAACTCCTCGCCGGGCCGGTAGCCGCGCGCGCGCAGCTGGTCATAGGCCTGGCGCTTGGCCGGGTCGCGCAGCGCCTCGTAGGCTTCGTTGACCGCCTTGAACTGCTCCTCGGCGCCGGCTTCCTTGCTCACGTCCGGGTGGTACTTGCGCGCCAGCCGCCGGTAGGCGGTCTTGATCTCGGCGTCACCGGCCGTGGGTTCGACGCCCAGCGTCGCGTAGTAATCCTTGAATTCCATCCAGACACCTTTCGGAAAAGTCGGGTCGATCGCCCCGCGACGACGGCCGCCACATGTTCGGCAAGTACGGAAGTGCCATTCTAGCGGTCGCGGCGCCGGCCTCGCCCCCATGCCGGAAAATGCTGCGTGAAGGCGGTCTTTTCAAGCCGTTGACGCCACCCTTGCACCCGACCACTAGACTGCACCCAGACCCAGGAGCCCCCCCATGACCATCCACGTCGGCGACGCCATTCCGGAAGTGACCCTCAAGCGCATCCGCGAGGGCATGGAAACCATCGACACGCACGCCCTGTTCGACGGCCGCAAGGTGGTGCTGTTCGCCGTGCCCGGCGCGTTCACGCCCACCTGCTCGGCGCGCCACCTGCCCGGCTTCGTCGAGCACTTCGAGCAGTTCCGTGGCCGCGGCATCGAGGTGTACTGCATGGCGGTGAACGACCCCTTCGTGATGCAGGCCTGGGCGCAGGCGCAGTCGGTGCCCGATGGGCTGCAGATGCTGTCCGACGGCAACGGCGACTTCACCCGCGCGCTGGGGCTGGAAATGGACGCCAGCGGCTCGGGCATGGGCATGCGCTGCCGCCGCTTCGCGCTGTATGCGGAGAACGGCACCGTCCGCGCCATCCATGTCGAGGAGCCGGGCAAGTTCGAGGTGTCCTCGGCCGAATACATGCTCGCCCATCTCCCCGAATAGCGATTCCCGACCCAAGGAGCAGCCAGCCATGAGCAAGCCCTCTCCCACCAGGACCACCGCCAAGGCCACCGGCCCGGCCGGCATCAGCGACCGCAGGACCCTGCGCGCCAATGCCCGCAAGCGCATCGAGGACGGCGCGGTCACCCCGACCTACAGCGCCGACCGCACGGCGGTGGTCAAGCTGCTCAACGACGCGCTGGCCACCGAGTGGGTGTGCGTGCTGCGCTACTACCGCCACTACTACATGGCCAAGGGCATGCTCGCCGACGCGGTGAAGGCCGAGTTCCTGGAGCACGCGCAGCAGGAGCAGGCCCACGCCGGCATGCTGGCCGAGCGCATCGTGCAACTGGGCGGCGAACCGGACTTCGACCCGGACACGCTCACCGCGCGCTCGCACGCCGAGTACAAGGAAGGCGGCAACCTGCGCGACATGGTGCGCGAGAACCTGGTCGCCGAGCGTATCGCCATCGACAGCTACCGCGAGATGATCAACTTCGTCGGCGACCGCGACACCACCACCAAGCGCATCCTCGAACACATCCTGGCGCAGGAGGAGGAGCACGCCGACGATTTCGCCGACATGCTCGAGGGCTGGATCGGCGAGTAGCAACGCCGCCGCCAACGAATGCTTTCGTAGGTGCCGGGCTTGCCCGGCACGGAGCCGTTCCCATCACCGGTCACGGAAAGCGTGCGGGGCAAGCCCCGCACCTACGGCGCCGCGCCGCTCAACGCACCACGCGGAAGCGCACTCGCCTCCACGCGCCATCGGCGGCCAGCGCGGTGAGCACGTGTTCGCCCGGTTCGTCGAAGTCGCGCACGAAGCCGCGCGCGCCCTGGGTCTGCGCGATCCAGCGCCCGTCCAGCAGCCATTCCACCGTCGCCTCGCTGCCCAGCGCGCGCAGTTGCAGGCGCGGGCCATGCGTGGCGCCGGGCGCGCGCGCCAGCGTGGCGCGGTCGTTGAGGCCATCCACGTGCAGCACGCCGTCGTTGCCGCGTTCGTCGGGCGGGCACCCCGGCGCCAGCGGCGGCAGGCGCTGTGCCTGCCGTTGCGCCTGCGACAACCACGGCGAGGCCAGCGCCGGCCAGCGCGCCAGTTCGCGTTCGGCGCGTTGCGCATGTCCCTCGCATCCAGCCGATACCCGCAACCCGCTGCGCGCATCGACCTCGAAACGCACGCGGCCCGACTGCCACAGCCGCGCCTCGCGCTCGGCGAAGGTGGGCGGCACCGCCTCGTCCAGCACCAGCGCCTGCATCCGCCGCTGGCACATGGCCGGCGGCGTCCGCGCGGCGGCGATGCCCAGCGGCCAGCACACCTCCACCTCGCCGACGCTGGCCGGCATCGCGCGCGCGGCGGCGTCGCCGGGCTGGCGCGGCAAGCTGTCGATCACCTCGAACATCAGCGGCAAGGCGGTGACCGCACCGTACTGGCCGGGCAGCGGCGTGCCGTCCGGCCGCCCTACCCACACCCCGACGGTGTAGCGGCGGGTGCCGCCGATCGCCCAGGCATCGCGGTAGCCGTAGCTGGTGCCGGTCTTCCACGCCACCGGCGGGCGCCCGCCGGTATCGAAGGTGCCTGCGCCGTAGCCGGGGCGCGGGTTGGATTCGAGGATGTCGCGCACGATCCACGCCGCGCCCGGCGACATCAGCCGGCGTTCGACCAGCGGGTCGTCCGGGGTATAGCGCACGCGGCCGGCGATGCCCTCGCGGTTGAGCGCGGCGAAGGCGCCGACCAGATCCTCCAGCCGCGCGCCGGTGCCGCCGAGGATCAGCGCCAGGTTCGGCTGCGTGCCACGCGGGAAGCGCAGCTTGATGCCGGCGTTGTTCAGGCGCGCGGCGAAGCGCGACGGGCCGACGCGGTCGAGCAGGTCCACCGCCGGCACGTTCAACGACAGCCGCAGCGCGGTGGCCGCGCCCACCGGGCCGTTGAACGCGGCGTCGAAATTGCCCGGGCGGTAGCCGCCGAAGCTCTGCGGCGCATCGACCAGCAGGCTTTCGGAATGGATCAGGCCGTCGTCCAGCGCCATGCCGTACAGGAACGGCTTGAGCGTGGAGCCCGGCGAGCGCCACGCCTGCACCATGTCCACGTGGCCCAGCCGTTGCTTGTCGCCGAACGCGACCGAGCCGACGTAGGCACGCGCCTCCAGCGTGGCGTTGTCCATCACCAGCAGCGCGGCGGAGGTGCGCTCGGGCAGTTGCGAGAAATACGCGGCCACCCGTTCCTCCAGCGTGCGCTGCAGGCCGCTGTCGAGCGTGGTTTCGATATGCGCCGCGCGCGGCTGTTGGCTGCGCAACCGCTGCGCCAGCAGTGCCGCGTGTAGCGGTTGCCGCAGCGAGCGCGTCACCACAGGTTCGATGCGCGCGTCGGCGACTTCCTCGGCCGGCCACACGCCGAGTTCGGCCATGCGCGCCAGCACCTTGTCGCGGGCTTGCCGCGCGGCTTCCGGGTGGCGGTCCGGGCGCAGCCGGCTGGGCGATTGCGGCAGCACCGCCAGCAGGGCCGCCTCGGCGTGCGACAACCGCGCCGCCGGTTTGCCGAGGTAGGCCCAACTGGCCGCCTCCACGCCTTCGATGGTGCCGCCATAGGGCGCGCGTTCCAGGTACAGGTCGAGGATCTGCGTCTTGTCCAGGTGCGCTTCCAACTGCAGCGCGCGCAGCACCTGCTTGAGCTTGCCCCACGGCGTGCGCGTGTGCGGGTCGAGGATGCGCGCCACCTGCATGGTCAGGGTGGAACCGCCGGAGACGATGCGGCGTTCGCGCAGCATCTGCTTGCCGGCGCGCAGCAGCGCCCACGGGTTGATGCCGGGGTGGCGCCAGAACCAGCGGTCTTCGTAGGTCAGCAGCGCCTGCAGGTACAGCGGGGAAATGGAGTCCGCATCGGCCGGGTAACGCCATACGCCTTCGGCATCGGCGAAGGCGCGCAGCGGGGTGCCGTCGCGGGCGACGACCAGGGTGCTGGTGTCGCGCGATTGCGGCAGTGGTGGCGGGAAGGCGAGGTCGAGGACCAGCAGCAGCGCCAGCAGCGCTGCCGTGCCCCAGCGCAGCCAGGGCAGGAAGCGGGACAGAAGCCGGGGCTTTGCCTGCATTTCCGCATGATGGCTGCGTTCGCCCCTCACCCCAACCCCTCTCCCGGTGGGAGAGGGGCTTTTCTCCCGCGCCCTGTCGTCATGGCTGCACGACGGTGATCGTGCTCGGGTTGGAGCGCCCCACGCCACGCAGCTCGGGGCGGTACATGTCCTCGGCCAGCGGCGGCGGCACGGTGTAGGTGCCGGGGGTGACCGCGCGCACGAGGTAGAACACCCGCGCGGTGCGGCCACGGCGCAGGTTCAGCGCGGTCACGTAGCGGTCGTCGCGGAACTCCTCATGGCGGGCGTCGGCTTCGCCGGAGCGGTCGCTGACCCGGATGCCGTCCACCACCACGTCGGCCCACTGCTTCGCATCGCCGAGGTTGAAGTTCTCGATCTCCAGCCCGGCCGGCAGCAGGTCGGTCAGCAGCGCGTCGGGCATGGCGGTGTTGGCGGTGACGCTCAACCGCACGATCAGCGCCTCGCCTTCCTTCAGCGGACGCGGCGTCCACGGCTTGCCGTCAGTGGTGTACCAGGCGCGCTCGATGCCGATCACGCTGTTGTCCGGCGCCGGCGCCTGCCGCGGGATGCCGGCCACTTCCAGGCTGGCGAACATCGGCGCCTGCCCCTGTGGCGCGAAGCGCACGCCCTGCGCCAGCTGCGCGGCATCGAACACGCGTGCGAACGCCTTGCGCTCGCCGATGGCCTCGCGCTCGCCGCCCACCGCCAGTTCGCCGGATACCAGCTTCTTCTGGTCGGCCATCAACGCCTTGCCCAGCCGCGCCAGCGCCACCTTCTCCTGCGTGCTCAGCCACAGCCAGCCGCTGTTGCGGCGCGCATCCAGCTCGCGGCCCAGCGCGACCGCGCGGGCGTCGTAGGCGGGCTTGGACAGGCCACGTTCGTGCAGCAGCGCGATCATCAGGGCGTCATCGCGCAGCCGGCTGCCGTAGTCGCCGAAGTACGCCGGGCGGTCGCTGCCGTCCCTGGCGAAGCCGGCGGCGATGGCGGCCTGCCCGCGCTTGCCGTCGCCCTGCAACGACAAGGCCATGCCCAGGTGCACCAGCGACAGGCCGGTGACCGCCTTGTCGCGCTCGTTGTCGTACAGCGCGCGCAGCGTACCCAGCGGGGCGCGGTTGACGCGGGCCAGCACGTAGCCCGAATACGCCTGGTTGGCAAACTTCAGCGCGTCGCGGCGATCCTGCCCGTAGAACTGGTTGCCGCCGCTGAGCAGGTCCTCGCTGATCCGGTTCAACGCCTTCTGCAGCACGTTGTCCGGCACCGCGAAACCGGCGTCCTTGGCGTCGAGCAGGAACTCGGCGATGTACGGGGTCAGCACCGGGTTGACGTAGTCGTCATTGCCCCACATCGAGAAGTTGCCGTTGGCCACCTGCATCGAGGCCAGCCGTCCGAACGCGCCCTCCATGCGCTCGCGGCGGGCCTTGGCGTCCAGCCCGTCGGCGCCGAGCATCGTCGACGTGGCTTCGTCCAGCAGCAGCGCGGCGTAGCCCTTGCTGGTGGTCTGCTCGGCGCAGCCGTAGGGGTAATTCAACGCGCCCTGCAGGGCACTGGCGAACGGGATCGGCGGCAACGCGCTGACCAGCATGCGCGCGTTGACCGAGCCGGCCATCAGCCCGCTGGCGGAACCGCTGTCCAGCGTGACCGGCGCCAGCGGGTCGAGCGTGCGGGTCTGCGCGCGCAGCACCTGCGGCCATGCCGCGCGCACCGGCAGGTCGTAGCGGCGGTCGACCTTGAAGCCGTTGCCGTCCACCCGCACCCGCACCTTGGCGACGGTATAGCCCTCCTGCGCGTTGAGCGGGAAGCTCAGGGTCTGCTTGGCATCGGCCGCCAGCTGCACCTTGCGCGAGGCCTCGCCGATCGCCAGCGGGCCTTCGCCATCCACGCGCACGCTGAACTCGCCGGGCTTGCCGGTGAAGTTCTGCACGTCCAGCGTCACCGTGCTGCGGTCGCCCGGCGCCATCACCCGCGGCATGCTGGCCTCGGCCAGGATCGGCGCGCGCACCAGCGTCTCGACGTCGCGGTTGCCGTAGCGGTCGTCCGCATACACCAGCGCCGAGACGCGCAGCGTGCCGTTGAAATCCGGCACCGGCAGCTCGATGCGGGCATTGCCCTTGGCGTCCAGCTTCACCGGGCCGGAGAACAGGTCCACGGTCTGCACCCGCGCGGTCGGCCGCTTGGCCTGCGGCAGCGCCTGCAGGGCCATGTCGCCGCCGAACTTGAGCTTGCCGCTGTTGCCCTCGAAGCTCTCGATGACGCGGCCGTAGATGTCGTAGGCATCCACGCCCAGCCGCCGTTGCGCGAAGAAATGCGCAGGGGCATCCGGTACCGGGAAGCGGGTGATGTTGAGGATGCCGACATCGACCGCCGAGACGGTGACGTGCGCCGGCTTGCCGGCCAGTTCCGGCACGCTGACGGTCACGGCCATCGGTTGCTCGGGACGCATCTGCTTCGGCGCGACCAGGCCCACCTCGACGCGGCGGTTGCCACGCTCCATCGGCACGTGCGCCACGCCCACCGCGCGTGCGGGGGTGATCCTGCTCGGCGCGCTCCCGCCGCGGAACACCAGCGCGGTGACGTAGACGTCGTGCCGCTCCCAGTCCTGCGTGACCGGGATCTCGAAGCTGCTGCCGGGCTTGGCCTCGATGTCCTGCACGTACAACATCTTGTCGCTTTCGACCATCAGCACGCCGCGGCCGGCGTGCGGCGGGGTCAGCGTCACCTTGAGCGTGTCGCCGGCCTTGTAGCCGGTCTTGTCCAGCGCCAGCTTGACCTTGTCCGGGCGCGCGTCGAGGCCGCGGTTGTCGTCGTTCCAGCTCCAGCCGGCGCGGAACGGGTAGCGCATGGTCAGGCCGGTGGCCGGGTCGAATACGTCGACGCGGTACTCGCCCCACTCCACCGGGAAATCGAATTTCGCCGACGTCTCGCCGGCGTCGAGGGTGCGGGTTTCCTTGTTCTCGAAGCGGCGGGTGAAGTCGTAGTCCCAGCGGTTGTCGTTGAAGCTCCAGTGGTAGTCGCGCAGTTCGCGTACCAGGGTGACCTTCAGCCCCTTGGCCGGCTGCGGCTTGCCGTCGGCATCCACGCGCAGCAGCTCGAAGCGCGCGTTGGCATTGGCGTCGGCGCCGTCGTTGTCGTCAAACAACGGGCGCACCGCGACCAAGGCAGGAGCCGGCCACAGCACGCGCTTGAGCGTGCGGGTGACGGTGCGGCCGCCGGTCTCGTAGACGCTGCCGGACACCACCGCCGCCACCGGCGTGCCCTTGCCGGTTTCCTCGGGCAGGGCTATGTCTTCACGCAGCTTGCCGTCCTTGGGCAGGGTGGTATCGATGACGTCGTTGGCTTCGCGCGGCAGCTCCACGGTGGGGTCGCCGAAGAACCAGCCGGCCATCGACTCGACCGGGTGCTGCTCCACCGCCACCGCCAGCCGCGCGGTGAAGCGGTTGCCGTCGGCCGGTGCGCCGTACAGGTAGGCCGCATCGGCCTGCAGTTTCAGCGGCTCGCCGGGCTTGAGCGTCTTCTGCGCGCTGTCCAGGTCCAGCTTCATGCGCTCGGGCAGGAATTCCTCGATGCGCAGGGTCATGCCCTGTACCGCCTCCTTGCTGGCCGGGTCGGTGCGGAATTCCACCTGCCAGCGGCCGGTCGGCGCCTCGGCGGGAATGGCCTGCTCGAACGCGAAATAGCCCTGCTCGCCCGGTTGCAGCCGGGTTTCGCGGAACACCTTGCCGTCGGGCTGCTTCAGGCGCAGGAACACTGGTTGTGCCTTGACCGGCTTGCCGTCGTTGTCGCGCAGCAGCGCCGACACGCGCACGGTCTCGCCGGGGCGGTACAGGTCGCGGCCGGACCAGGCGAACACGTCGAACCACGCGTTCTGGCGCCCGGCCACGGCGAATTCGCTCAGGTCCAGCGCCGGCTGGTTGAACGGCAGCATCGTGGTGTCGCTGCCGCTGGACGCCACCAGCACGTGCCCGGCGTCGAGCGTGTAGTTCAGCAGCGCGTTGCCGTTGGCGTCGGTCTGGCCCTTGAGGATGGTCTCGCCCTTGGCGTCGATGACCCGCAGGTCCACCTTCTTCGCCGCCGCGCCGCTGGCCAGCGAGGCGGTGTGCACGAACAGCGTGTCCTTGTAGGCGCGGGTGTGCAGGCCGATGTCGCTGACGGTGAAGAACGCGGTGTCGTACTCATTGTCGAAGCTGCCGGTGCGCTTCATCACCGCGAAGTACAGCCCCGGCTGCTGCAGTTCCTTGACGTCCTGGATCGGCAGGTAGGTCAGCATCCGCTCGTTGGGCTTGCCGCCGAGCACGAAGCGGTTGACGTAGACCGGCTCGGCCAGCTGCGAGATCGGCGTGTGGTTGCCGTAGTCGCTGTCCAGCTCCCAGCTGCCGCGGCGGCCGCCGCGCTGGTACTGGCTGAAGAACGCCGGCAGGTTCTTTTCGGTCACCCGCAGGAACTCGACGTCGACCTCGGGCACGTTCACCGACACCACCGGCAGGCCGCGGCTGTCGCGCGCCGGCAGCACGCTGCCCTGCGAGGCGAAGCCGGCCGCGGGCGTCAGTTCGCCGGTGAACACCTGCTGGCGCACCTCCTTGCCGAGGCGGCTGCCGTCGGCGGCGAGCAGGTCGGCCGACACGATCAGGGTGTAATCCTTTGCCGCCTCGACGTAGGGGTAGCGCAGGGTCTTGCCGTCGTCGGACAGCGACCAGCTGCTGTCCTCGGTGCCGACCTTCTCCTCGAAGCGCAGCAGCTTGTCGAAGTCCTGCGTACCGACCAGCGGCCGGGAGAACTCCACCGCCAGCGCCAGCTCGCCGCCCTTCTGGTCCGGCCAGGTGCGCACCAGCGCGAATCCCTTGACCTCTTCCTGCTTGGCCTGGATCGCCTCGCCGCTGGCACCGGGGAGCTGGCCGGTTTCGTTGCGCTTGCAGCCAGCCACCGTTGCCAGCGCCAGCAGCGTGATGACGGCCCAGCGCATGTGCTTCCACTTCCTGTCGATCATGGCGTTCTCCTGCGGACGCGGCGAGTATAGCCGCCGCCCGCGCACGCCTTGTGTGCGCGCCGGCAAGCCTTCGCGGGCATGCCGGCGGCGCAGCGGCAGGTCAGGACGCGTCCGCCGGCACCCGCACCGCGCCTTCCATCAGCACCCGCGCCGAGCGCGACATCACCGCCCTGGTGACCGCCCAGCGGCCCTCGACCTGCGCCACCGCCGCGCCCACGCGCAGGGTGCCGGAGGGATGGCCGAAGCGCACCGCCTCGCGGGTGCCGCCGCCGGCGGCGAGGTTGACCAGCGTGCCCGGCACGGCCGCGGCAGTGGCGATGGCGACCGACGCGGTACCCATCATCGCGTGGTGCAGCTTGCCCATCGACATCGCGCGCACGTTGAGGTCGATGTCGCCGGCCGCGATCGCCTTGCCGCTGCTGGACACGTAGGATTCCGGCGGCGCGACGAACGCCACCTTCGGCGTGTGCTGGCGCTTGAGCGCCTCTTCCGGCGTCTTTATCAGCCCCATGCGCAATGCGCCGGCCACGCGGATGGCCTCCAGCTTCGCCAGCACCGCCTTGTCCTCGTTGACCGCCGGCTGCAGTTCGGTGCCGTCGTAGCCGATGTCGGCGGCGTTGACGAACACGGTGGGAATGCCGGCGGTGATCATCGTCGCCTTCAGCGTGCCGATGCCCGGCACGTCGAGGTCATCGACGAGGTTGCCGGTGGGGAACATGGAGCCACCCTCGCCTTCGCCGTCATCGGACGGGTCAATGAACTCCAGCACGATTTCCGCCGCCGGGAAGGTCACCCCGTCCAGCTCGAAGTCGCCGGTTTCCTGCACCTGCCCGTCGCGCACCGGCACATGCACGAGGATGGTCTTGCCGATGTTGGCCTGCCACACGCGCACGGTGACGGTGCCGTCGCGCGGAATGCGTTCGGCGGGAATGAAGCCGTTGGCGATGGCGAACGGCCCCACCGCGGTACTGAGGTTGCCGCAGTTGCCCGACCAATCGACGAACGGCGTGTCGATGGACACCTGCCCGTACAGGTAGTCCACGTCATGCTCCGGCACCGAGGCCGGGGCGACGATCACGCACTTGCTGGTGCTCGACGTCGCCCCGCCCATGCCGTCGGTGTGCTTGCCGTAGGGATCGGGCGAACCGATCACCCGCATCAGCAGCGCGTCGCGCGCAGGGCCGGGCACCTGCGCCGCTTCCGGCAGGTCTTCAAGCCGGAAGAACACGCCCTTCGACGTGCCGCCGCGCATGTAGGTGGCGGGAATCCTGAGTTGCGGGGCGTGCTTCATGTTCGTCTCCTTGTCCCCTGTAGGAGCGACGTCAGTCGCGACAGAGGGATTTACCGGGAAAGCCCTGTCGCGACTGACGTCGCTCCTACAGGAAGGGGCAGCATGATCAAGCGGCGGTGGCTTCGAGGAAATCCTGCGCGAAGCGCTGCAGCACGCCGCCGGCCTCGTAGGTCGCCACGTCATCGTCCGAATCCAGCCGGCAGGTCACCGGCACCTCCGCCGTGCTGCCGTCCCTGCGGTGGACCCGCAGGGTCAGGTCGGCGCCCGGCCTGCGCTCGCCGACGACGTCGTAGGTCTCGGTGCCGTCGATGCCCAGCGTGTTGCGGTCGGTGCCGGGCTTGAACTCCAGCGGCAGTACGCCCATGCCGACCAGGTTGGTGCGGTGGATGCGCTCGAAGCCTTCGGCGACGATGGCTTCCACGCCAGCAAGGCGCACACCCTTGGCGGCCCAGTCGCGCGAGCTGCCCTGGCCGTAGTCGGCACCAGCGATGATGATCAGCGGCTGCTTGCGCTGCATGTAGGTTTCGATCGCCTCCCACATGCGCATCACCTTGCCCTCCGGTTCCACCCGCGCCAGCGAGCCTTGCTTCACGCTGCCGTCGGCGTTGCGCACCATCTCGTTGAACAGCTTGGGGTTGGCGAAGGTGGCGCGCTGCGCGGTCAGGTGGTCGCCGCGGTGGGTGGCGTAGGAATTGAAGTCCTCTTCCGGCAGGCCCATCTTCGCCAGGTATTCGCCGGCGGCGCTGGACGGCAGGATGGCGTTGGACGGCGAGAGGTGGTCGGTGGTGATGTTGTCCGGCAGCACCGCCAGCGGGCGCATGCCGGTGAGCGTGCGCTCGCCGGCCAGCGCGCCTTCCCAGTACGGCGGGCGGCGGATGTAGGTGCTTTGCGGGCGCCAGTCGTACAACGGGCTGACCTTGCGACCATGCTCGACGCGCACGTTGAACATCGGGTCGTAGACGCTGCGGAACTGCTCGGGCTTCACCGATGCCTTCACCACCGCGTCGATCTCGGCGTCGCTCGGCCAGATGTCCTTCAGCCGCACCGCGTTGCCGTCGGCATCCACGCCCAGCACGTCCTTCTCGATATCGAAGCGCACGGTGCCGGCGATGGCGTAGGCGATCACCAGCGGCGGCGAGGCCAGGAACGCCTGCTTGGCATAGGGATGGATGCGGCCGTCGAAATTGCGGTTGCCCGACAGCACCGCCACCGAATACAGGTCGCGCGCGATGATCTCCTGCTGGATCTTCGGATCGAGCGCGCCGCTCATGCCGTTGCAGGTGGTGCAGGCGAAGCCGACGATGCCGAAGCCCAGCTTTTCCAGCTCGGGCAGCAGGCCGGCCTCTTCCAGGTACAGCTGCACCGCCCTGGAACCGGGCGCCAGCGACGACTTCACCCACGGCTTGCGCAGCAGGCCGCGCGCGTTGGCGTTGCGCGCCAGCAGGCCGGCGGCGATCACGTTGCGCGGGTTGGAGGTGTTGGTGCAGGAGGTGATGGCGGCGATGATCACCGCACCGTCGGGCATCAGGCCCTGTGCTTCCTCGCCCTTGCCGCTTGCCAGCTTGGCCTCGTCGGCGACGCCGCGCTCGGCCAGGTCGGACACCGGCAGGCGGCGGTGCGGATTGCTCGGGCCGGCCATGTTGCGCACGACGGTGGACAGGTCGAACTCCAGCACGCGCTCGTACTGCGCGGTGGCCAGCGCATCGGCCCACAGGCCAGTGGTCCTGGCGTAGTTTTCGACCAGTTGCACCTGCGCTTCCTCGCGGCCGGTCAGGCGCAGGTAGTCCAGGGTCTGCTGGTCGATGTGGAACATCGCCGCGGTGGCGCCGTATTCCGGGCACATGTTGGAAATGGTGGCGCGGTCGCCGATGGTCAGCGCCGATGCGCCCTCGCCGAAGAATTCCAGCCACGCACCGACCACGCGCTCGGTGCGCAGGAACTCGGTGAGCGCCAACACCACGTCGGTGGCGGTGATATTCGGTTGTGGCCTGCCGGTGAGCCTGACGCCGACGATGTCGGGCAGGCGCATCCACGAGGCGCGGCCGAGCATCACGTTCTCCGCTTCCAGCCCACCGACGCCGATGGCGATGACGCCCAGCGCATCGACGTGCGGGGTGTGCGAATCGGTGCCGACGCAGGTATCGGGGAAGGCCACGCCGTCCTGCACGTAGACCACCGGCGACATTTTCTCCAGGTTGATCTGGTGCATGATGCCGTTGCCGGGCGGGATCACGTCCATGTTCTCGAAGGCCAGTTTGGTCCAGTCGATGAAGTGGAAGCGGTCCTCGTTGCGGCGGTCCTCGATGGCGCGGTTCCTGGCGAACGCATCGGGATCGAAGCCGCCGCATTCCACCGCCAGCGAGTGATCGACGATCAACTGCACCGGCACCACCGGGTTGACCTTGGCCGGGTCGCCGCCCTTTTCGGCGATGGCGTCGCGCAGGCCGGCCAGATCGACCAACGCGGTCTGGCCGAGGATGTCGTGGCAGACCACGCGTGCCGGGAACCACGGGAAGTCGAGGTCGCGCTTGCGTTCAATTAGTTGTTGCAGCGAAGCGGTGAGCGTGCCCGGGTCGCAGCGGCGCACCAGGTTTTCGGCCAGCACGCGCGAGACGTAGGGCAGCGTGACCCAGGCGCCGGGGGCGATGGCATCGACGGCGGCTTGTGCGTCGAAGTAGTCCAGCGCGGTGCCGAGGAGGGGTTTGCGGTGCTGGCTATTCATGGCTGGCTCGAAAAACTGGGAGTTGGAAACGGGCGCAGTGGCCTGTTTTTTCCTTCTCCCTGCGGGAGAAGGTGCCCCGAAGGGGCGGATGAGGGTTCGGGCGAAGCCTCGTGCAATCGAACATCGTGGGGGGCTTCGCCCCTACCCTCACCCCAACCCCTCTCCCGGCGGGAGAGGGGCTCAACAGCGCTTCAAGCGCGCTTGTCGATCGGCACGAACGCTTGGTCTTCCGGCCCGGTGTAGTTCGCGCTCGGGCGGATGATCTTGCCGTCGATGCGCTGCTCGATGATGTGCGCGCTCCAGCCGGCGGTGCGGGCGATGACGAACAGCGGGGTGAACATCGCGGTCGGCACGCCCATCATGTGGTAGCTGACGGCGCTGAACCAGTCCAGATTCGGGAACATCTTCTTGATGTCCCACATCACCGACTCCAGACGCTCGGCGATGTCGTACATCTTCATGCTGCCCTGCTCGGCCGACAGCTCGCGCGCGACCTCCTTGATCACCTTGTTGCGCGGGTCGGACACGGTATAGACCGGGTGGCCGAAGCCGATCACCACTTCCTTGGCGGAAACCCGCGCCTTGATGTCGGCCTCGGCCTCGTCCGGCGTCTCGTAGCGCTTCTGCACCTCGAACGCCACTTCGTTGGCGCCGCCGTGCTTGGGTCCGCGCAGCGCGCCGATGCCACCGGCGATGCACGAATGCATGTCGCTGCCGGTGCCGGCGATGACGCGGCAGGTGAAGGTGGAGGCGTTGAACTCGTGCTCCGCATACAGGATCAGCGAGGTGTGCATCGCCTTGACCCACGATTCCGGCGGCTGCTCGCCGTGCAGCAGGTGCAGGAAATGGCCGCCGATGGAGTCGTCGTCGGTCTCCACGTCGATGACGCGGCCGTTGTGGCTCCAGTGGTACCAGTACAGCAGCATCGAACCGAGGCTGGCCATCAGCTTGTCGGCGATGTCGCGCGCGCCGGGGTGGTTGTGGTCGTCTTTCTCCGGCTGCACGCAGCCCAGCACCGACACACCGGTGCGCATCACGTCCATCGGGTGCGCCGACGGCGGCAGCTCCTCCAGCGCGGCCTTGACCGCCGCCGGGATGCCACGCAGCGACTTCAGCTTGGCCTTGTAGGCGCGCAGCTCGGCGCGGGTCGGCAGCTTGCCATGCACCAGCAGGTGCGCGATTTCCTCGAACTCGCTGGTGTTGGCCAGGTCGAGGATGTCGTAGCCACGGTAATGCAGGTCGTTGCCGGAACGGCCGACCGTGCACAGCGCGGTGTTGCCGGCGGCGGTGCCGGACAGGGCGACGGATTTCTTCGGCTTGAAGCCGGGGGCGGTGGTGGTCTCGCTCATCGTGGTTTTCTCCGTTTGTGTCGATGCCCCTCTCCCATCGGGAGAGGGGTTGGGGTGAGGGGCGATGGAGTCCTGATCGTTCAGACGCTTCCGCTTCGTTCGCCCTTCATCCGGCGCTTCGCGCCACCTTCATTCGCGCCATCCGTGGCGCTCACCCTTCGGGCGGCTTTCACCGTGAAAAACGGCATTCCTGCCGTTTTTTCTCCCGATGGGAGAAGGGAAAACATCATTTCTTCGCGGCGAACAACACATCCAATTGCTGCTCGAACGCGTGGTAACCAATGCGGTCGTACAACTCCTCGCGCGTCTGCATCGCCTCCACCACGCCCTTCTGGTGGCCGTCGCGGCGGATCGTCTCATACACGTTCTCCGCCGCCTTGTTCGCGGCGCGGAACGCCGACAGCGGGAACAACTGGATGGCGACGCCGGCCGAGGCCAGCTCGTCGCGCGTGAACAGCGGGGTCTTGCCGAACTCGGTGATGTTGGCCAGCACCGGCACCTTCACCGCATCTACGAAGCGGCGGTAAGTGTCCAGGTCATAGGCGGCCTCGGCGAAGATGCCGTCGGCGCCGGCCTCGACGCAGGCGATGGCGCGCTCGATGGCCGCGTCCACGCCGTCCACCTGGATCGCATCGGTGCGCGCGATCAGGAAGAAATCCGGGTCGGTTTTGGCATCGGCGGCGGCCTTCACCCGGTCCACCATCTCGCCCTGGGTGACGATCTCCTTGCCCGGGCGATGGCCGCAGCGCTTGGCGCCCACCTGGTCCTCGATGTGGCAGGCGGCCGCGCCGGCCTTGATCAGCGACTTCACCGTGCGCGCGATGTTGAACGCGCTGGGGCCGAAGCCGGTGTCGATGTCCACCATCAGCGGCAGGTCGCAGACGTCGGTGATGCGGCGCACGTCGATCAGCACGTCTTCCAGCGTGTTGATGCCCAGGTCCGGCAGGCCCAGCGAGCCGGCGGCGACGCCACCGCCCGACAGATAGATGGCCCTGTAGCCAGCGCGTTTGGCCAACAGCGCATGGTTGGCGTTGATCGCACCGATCACCTGCAGGGGTTTCTCGGCGGCGAGGGCGGCGCGGAAGTGGGCGCCGGCGGAAGAAAGGCTCATGGCTTGGCTCCTGATCGGGCGGCGACGGCGGGGCCGTTCCGCGATGGCGCACAATCTGGCACCATCGCATGCATTGATCAACCTTGATTCAACAAATCAACATATTGAATACGCCACCTGACCCCACCGACCCGGAACTGATCCCGGCCAGCGACGCCTGCGCCCTGCTCGGCATCAGCCCGGCCACGCTGTATGCCTACGTCAGCCGCGGCCAGCTCAGCTCGCGCCCCGGCCCCGACCCGCGCAGCCGGGTCTATCTGCGCGCGGAAGTGGAACGGCTGGCGCAGCGCAAGCGCGCCGGCCGCGGCGCGGCGCGCGGCGCGGCGCAGAGCCTTGATCGTGGGCTGCCGGTGCTGGAAACGCGCATCTCGCTGATCCGCCCCGACGCGCCCTATTACCGTGGCCGTTCGGCGGTCGCCGCGGCGCAGGGCGGCGCCACGCTGGAAGACATCGCGCGGCTGCTGTGGGAGTGCGAGGAACAGGACCCGTTCGCGGCAACGCCGCCCGCCGCGTGGCCGCAACGCATCGCCACGCTGGCGCTGGACCCCGCGCTGCCGCCGCTGGAACGGACGATGGCCTGCATCCCGCTGCTGGCGCTGGAACAGCGGCAATCACTCAACGCCGCGGCCCCGGTGCGGCGCGAAGTGGCCGCACTGCTGCTGCGGCAGAACGCCGCGCTGCTGGTCGGCACCCAGCCCGACGCGCGCCCGGTACATCGCCTGCTCGCCGACGCATGGCGGCCCGGCGACGCCGGTTTCGCCGAACTGCTGCGCTCGGCGCTGGTGCTGTGCGCCGACCACGAACTGAACGTGTCGGCGTTCGCCGCGCGCGTGGTCGCCTCCACCGGCGCGCACCTGCACGCCACCGTCAGTGCCGGGCTGGCCGCGCTGTCAGGCCCGCGCCACGGCGGCGCCACCGCGCGCGCACATGCGCTGCTGCTCGACGCGCAGACCAGCGGCAAGCCGGCCGCATTCGTCGCCGAACGCTGGCGGCGCGGCGACGACCTGCCCGGCTTCAACCACCTGCTCTACCCCGATGGCGACCCGCGTGGCGCCGAGGTGCTGCGCCAGTTGCGCGAACTGCGCGGCGGCACGCCACGCATGCAGCACGTCGAAGCGGTGCTGGCGGCCACCGCCGAACACAGCGGCCAGCACCCGAACATCGACGGCCTGCTGGCGGCGATCTGCTACGTCCACGAACTGCCGGCCGCGCATGCGCTGGTGATGTTCGCCACCGCGCGCCTGACCGGCTGGCTGGCGCATGCGCTGGAACAGCAGGCACTGGGCACATTGATCCGCCCCCGCGCGCGCTACACCGGGCTGGCGCCGGGCCGGCCGCTGTAGCCTGCGAGGCATTCATCCAGCTCATGGCAGGGCCCGGTTTTTCGCGTTGGTGCCGGCACACGGGCCCTCCATACACTCCTGCGCTTGCCGGGAGAGACAAGAGATACCGATGACGACTTCGCCTGCACTACCGAACCGCATGACCCGCCGCCTGCCGGGCATCGCCGCCCTCGCCGCCACCGTGGCCCTGGCCGCCTGTCAGGCCGGACCACGCCAAACGGCCTCCGCACCGGACGCGACAGGGCCAACGCATGCCGATGGCACCACTGCCGCAATCCCGGCCTGCCCCGCAGACGCAACGGTGATGGAAGGCTGGAATGACCGCGCGCCGCCACGGCGCATCTTCGGCAACACATGGTATGTCGGCACCTGTGGCCTGAGCGCGTTGCTGGTGACCTCGGACCGCGGCCACATCCTGATCGACGGCGCCACCGAGGCGGCCGGGCCGCTGATCGAAGCGAACATCCGCGCGCTCGGCTTCGACCCGAACGACGTGAAGTACCTGCTGAACTCGCACGAGCACTACGACCACGCGGCCGGTCTGGCCTACCTGCAGGGCGTCACCGGCGCCACCCTCCTCGCGCGCGAACCCGCCGTCGCCACCCTGCACAGCGGCCGCAGCGGGCGCGACGACCCGCAGCAGCTCGAACCGCATCCTGCCTTACCGCCGGTGCCGCGGGTGGAGGCCATCGGCGATGGCGACGTCGTCCGGGTCGGCCCTCTGGCGCTGACGGCCCATGCCACGCCCGGCCACACGCCCGGCGGCACCAGCTGGACATGGCGGTCCTGCGAGGGCACGCGCTGCCTGGACATGGCCTATACCGACAGCACGAGCGCGATTTCCGACCACGCATACCGTTACCTCGACCACCCGGCGATGGTCGCCGCGTTCCGCCGTGGGCTGGACACGCTGGCCGCGCTGCCCTGCGACATCCAGATGACCCCGCACCCGCTGGCCGCGGACCTGTTTGCCTGCAGGGCACGCCCGACAAACCGCTGGTCGATGCCGGGGCCTGCGAACGCTACGCCCGGGCCGGGCGCGCCAATCTGGAGAAAAGGCTGGACGACGAAACCCGCGGCCTGAAGCCGTGAGGCGACGACCAGCATCCCGTAGATGCGGGGCTTGCCCCGCATGAGGCTCTACCGGCAAAGCCCGTGCGGGGCAAGCCCCGCACTACGGCTTCCGCTGCGCCCAGCGCAGGATGATGGCCGCGATCGCCTGCACGCCATCGGTCAACGCCGCCGGCCCCGGCTGCAGGATGATCGGCGACTTGACCTCGTGTAGCTCGCCGTCGCGCACCGCGTTGATCGCCGCCCAGCCCGGCCGCGCGGCCACCCGCTCGGGGCGGAACTTCTTGCCGCACCACGAGCCGATGATGATGTCCGGGTTGCGCGCGACCACCGGGTCGCCGTCGGCGAGAATGCGTGCCTTCGCCAGCGGTTCGCGCGACAGCTCCGGGAACACGTCGATGCCGCCGGCGATCTCCACCAGCTCGGCGCCCCACTGGATGCCGGTGATGATCGGTTCGTCCCACTCCTCCACGTAGACGCGCGGGCGCCGCGGCAGCCGCGCCGCCTGCGCGGCGATGGCGTCCAGCCCGCGCTGCAACTCGTCGGCATAGGCTTCGGCGCGCGCAGCCACCCCGACCAGCGCACCGAGCCGGCGGACGTAGTCGAGGATGCCGGCGACGCTGCGGTGGTTGGCGATCCACACCTCCACCCCGCGGCGGATCAACTCGGCGGCGATGTCGGCCTGGATGTCGGAAAAACCGATCGCCAGGTCGGGCTGGAGCTTGAGGATTTCCTCCACCTTGGCGCTGGTGAAGGCGCTGACCTTCGGCTTCTCGCGCCGCGCCTGCGGCGGGCGCACGGTGAAGCCGCTGATGCCGACGATGCGCTCTTGCTCGCCCAGCGCGTACAGCGTTTCGGTCGGCTCCTCGGTCAGGCAGACGATGCGGCGCGGGCCGGTCATGGCGCGGCGAATTCCACGGCCTCGACGAACACCGCCGGGCTGTGCCACGGGTGGTGCGCGGCAATGCCCTCGTCCAGCAACCGCTGCAACCGCACCGGGTCGCGCGGAATGCAGAACTCCAGCCGCACCGTCGCCTCGCGCACCAGTTCGCCGGGCTGGCCGGCGGCGCTGGCGGTACCGGGCTGCACGCGGAACTGCTCACGCCCCGGTGCCGATTCCCACATGCCATGCGCGTAACCACCTGCGGCCAGGTCGTCCACCGCGAGGATGCCGCGCTTGAGCGCCCCCAGCTGTGCCGGCGGCACGAACACGGTGATGCGATAGACCGGGTGCAGGCGCATGCTGCTCACGGATACAGCAGCCGCTTGCTCCATGCGCCGGCGGCATCGGCCTCGTAGCACCAGCGCTCGTGCAGGCGGAAGTTGGCGCCGTACCAGAACTCGATGCGCCGCGGCACCACGCGGATGCCGCTCCACCCGTCCGGGCGCGGCACCTCGCGGCCCTCGAACTGTGCCTCGAAATTCCGCAGGCGCTGCTCGAACTCCTCGCGCGAGGCCAGCGGCTGCGACTGCACCGACGCCCACGCGCCGATCTGGCTCATGCGCGGCCGCGTGGCGAAATAGGCATCGGCCTCGGCCTCCGCCACCAGTTGCGCGTCGCCTTCCACCCGCACCTGGATGCCGGCCTCGCGCAGGCTGCGCCACAGGAACAGCAGCGCCGCCTGCCGGTTCTCGTGCAGCTCGCGGCCCTTGCGGCTGTGCAGGTGGGTGTAGAACACGAAGCCGCGCTCGTCGAAGTCCTTGAGCAGCACGGTGCGCGCCGATGGCCGGCCGTCGGTGTCGGCGGTGGCCACGGTCATCGCCGTGGCGTCGATCTCCTTGCCGGCCTTGGCCTCCTCGAACAACTGGGCAAAGGTCGAAAGCGCTTCTGCGTACAGGTCGGTCATGGTTCCGGTTCGATGGAGCGGGATTCGGGCTATTGTCGCGCGATGAAGCCCCCATCGCACCCCGCCGGTTTCGCGCCGGCACTGGTCGCCGAGGCGCTGGACGCGACGCTGGCGCTGCGCGTCGGCCACGTGCCGGTGCTGGGCATCAGCGGCCTGCAGGGCACCGGCAAATCCACGCTGGCGGCGCAGGTTGCCGCATCGGCCGCGGCACGCGGATTGCGCGCGGCGACCGTCTCGATCGACGACTTCTACCTGCCCCGCTCGGAACGCCAGGCTCTGGCCCGCGACGTGCACCCGCTGCTGGCCACCCGCGGCCCGCCCGGCACGCACGACCTCGCCCTGGCGTTGCGCACGCTGGACGCCCTGCGCGCCGGCGAAGCAATCGCGTTGCCGCGCTTCGACAAGCTGGCCGACGAACGCCTGCCGCAGGCGCAATGGCCACGCAGCGATGCCCGTGCCGACCTGGTGGTGTTCGAAGGTTGGTTCCTCGGCACCCCCGCCGAGGACGAGCCGGCACTGGACGAGCCGGTCAACGTGCTGGAACGCGACGAGGACAGCAGCGGCGAATGGCGCCGCTGGTGCAACCGCACCCTGGCGCGCGACTACCCGGCACTGTGGGCGCGCATCGACACCTTGTGGTTCCTGCAACCGCCCGGTTTCGAGGTGGTGCCGCAGTGGCGCTGGCAACAGGAACAGGGCCTGCAACAGGCCTCCCCCGGCCGCACCGGCATGAACCAGGCGCAGGTGGAGCGCTTCGTGCAGTTCTACGAACGCATCAGCCGGCAGGCGCTGCGCACGCTGCCGGCCATCGCCGGGCGCGTCGTCGCGCTGGATGCGCGGCGGCAGCCGTTGCCCGCAGCCCTTCCACGATGAACCACCATTCCCGACCCACCCGGCATCAGCTCTCGGGGGCGATTTCCCGC
>Ga0206118_100384_pt1 | contig 23769 bp, 25 predicted proteins | sample 3A20Ametagenome_FD_177999 | JGI IMG/M metagenome (GOLD analysis project Ga0206118, IMG submission 177999) | Enriched microbial communities from leaf-cutter ant dump, University of Wisconsin, Madison, United States - 3A20A | ecosystem: Environmental > Terrestrial > Nest > Insects nest > Nest dump... | reverse complement strand
CATTCCCGTCGCACATGGACCGAACCGCTCTTGGCGGTGCTACCGGAACGACATCCGCTCGCCAAGCGGTCAGCCGTCACATGGCCCGATCTGGCAGGCGAGACGTTCCTTGTCCGGCGTGGCGGCACTGGGCCGCAGGTTCATAGCCATATCGTGCTACGCCACGCCGAGCACTGGCCTGCGCCGTCGATCCTGCGCTTCGACGTGGGGCGTGGCACCCTTTTGTCCTTGGTCGGACAGGGCTTCGGCATCACCATCGTCAGTGCGGCCACGGCGCTGTTGCCGTCAGCCGGCATTGTCTTCTTGCCCTTCGCCGACGAGCCGGAGCCGGTGGCCTTCTCGGCTGTCTGGTCGCCGTCCAACCGCAGCACGGCGCTTCGCAACCTGCTCAGCCTCGCCAACAACATGGGCCGGCAGGTCTGCACGAATTCGGTACTGCCACGGATAGCGAGGGCGTGAGCTGCAAGTCCATCGGCACCGTACAATTATCCAGCAGCAAGTTCGCTGTGGTTGAAAAGAGCCATAAACGCACCCTTGTCCCGTCGCGGCCGGCCATCAACCGCCAGCTCGGCAGCGAGGTCATGGCATCGTGCAGGGTGGATCGGTATCGTGGCAGTTGCGCGAGCAGATAGGACTGGCGCTATAGGATCAACGCTATATTCGGCCTTCCTCTCAACAGCGTAGCGAACCGAAGTGGTCGCGGAAGCCACCGTCCAGAACTGTTACTGCCATCGCCGGAAAGCGACACTTGCATTAACGCCGCCAAAGCCGAACCCGTTGGAAATGGCATGTTCCATGAGAATGGGACGTGAAGACTGATAAACGAGGTCGATACCTGCGACCGCAGGATCGGGGTTTGCTAAATTTCTCGTTGGGGGAGCGATTTGATCCCGTAGGGCGAGTATCGTGAAAATCGCCTCAATGCCGCCTGCGGCACCAAGTAGGTGTCCGGTCGCCGATTTCGTGGCGCTTACCGCCACATCATGATTGCCAAAAACGGATTTTATCGCCGCTATTTCTCCACGATCCCCTACGGGGGTGGAGGTCGAATGAGCGTTCAAATGCTGAATATCGACTGGCTTCAACCCGGCACTCTGGAGCGCGATTTTCATCGCACGGGCCGCGCCTCGACCGTCCTCTGGACCGGCAGTCATATGGTGTGCATCAGCGGTAGTACCGTATCCTACCAATTCGGCTATGGGCTTGGCACCCCGAGCGAGGGCATGTCCCAATTCCTCTATGACGATCAAACCCGCCCCTTCGGACATTACGAAACCATCGCGCCCGGTGTCGAATGGCCTCGACGCCAGTTCAGGGGTAGTATTGTAGCCGGTGGATAGTGCTCGCGCGGCGGCAAATGCCCCGAGACTAACCTTGTCAATACACGCTTCGGCTCCGCCGCACAGAGCGATATCGGCCTCGTTGGAGCGTATTAGCCGCGCGGCGTCTCCGATGGCCTGAACGCTGGCAGCGCAGGCGGTTACAGGCGTGCCAATTGGGCCTGTAAATCCATACCTGATGGTAACCTGTCCTGCCGCGAGGTTGGCGAGGAACGATGGCACGGTAAAGGGTGAGAGCCTCCGCGCTCCCCGTGTATCCGTTATGCGAACGGCCGAAGCGATAGCAGGAAACCCGCCTATACCAGAGGCGATAATTGTCGCCGTGCGCTCACGTTCGTAGTCGCTCCTGGGATGCCATCCCGCCGTTTCAAGAGCCTCCTTCGCGGCCGCAAGTGCAAACACAATGAAGCGATCCATTTTTCGTTGATCCTTTGTGTCAACGATCAAGTCGGGATCAAAACCGGCTTCGGAATCTTCAATCAGGCTAGGAACGAGTCCGCCGATTTTCACCGGTAGATCGTTGGAAATTTCATCGGGCAAACTCCTGATTCCCGATTTCCCGTCGAGAAGTCTTTTCCAGCTTGTTTCGATGCCAGAACCAAGAGGGCCAACTAAACCCATGCCGGTTACAACAATTCGGCGCATTGGATTATTCCGTTTCTTTTTCTGAGCTTATTTGCTTCACGCGATTTATGACGCGCATCGTTTCCTCTGTTGCGGCGGGGCCTGCCAGAAGAACGGTGTTTTCAGGAGTGATTGCTTCTCCTGTATTCGCGTCGATGATAACGGCGGTCCTCTCCCGTCCGGTTTTCTTGTCTCCAAGGCGCATGGCTATTTCATTGGGCGCAAGGTTCCGGTTCCCCCATGCGAACAGGGCGATTGCTACCGGATAAAAATCTCGCCCCTTGTCGGTAAGGACGTATTCAAATCGAGGCGGATGATCATTGTATCGTCGCCTTTCAAACAGTCCTTCCGCCGTGAGATGCTTCAATCGCCTCGCCAAAATGTTCGCGGAAATTCCGAGGTTTTTCTCGAATTCATCGAATTTGCTCAACCCTTGGAAGGCGTCTCGCAGGATCAAGATGCTCCACCAGTCACCGACGCTTTCCAGCGCTCGGGCTGCGGGACATTCGGATGACAGAAAGCTTGTTCGTTGCATGGCACATCCATAATGATGTAACTTCTATTATGCAAGTTACATCTATAACAGCGGCGACATGACGCGAGGGCCATCCGATGCGTCCGTTGCGGCGATTCGCCCGGCCAGTTGGGCAGCGGCGATCATCCCGCCGGATGGCGGTGAAGGCACCCCGTCCTATTTGCCGCCGATAGTATCCGGCAGCCCTCCCGCACCCCCTTTCCTGTTGCCCATCCCGATTCTGACTACTCTTTGATCGGCTCCGTCTCTTTTGCCGACTGGAGCCTGCATTGCGCGGAGGACGAATCCTTTGGGGCCAAATCGCTATCGTCTTCGCCATCGTTCTGGTGATGGTGTGGGCAGCGACGCAATGGACTGCGTTCCGCCTCGGCTTCCAGCCGCAGCTTGGAGCACCGTGGTTCGAGCTGGCGGGCTGGCCGGTCTATTATCCGCCGGCCTTCTTCTGGTGGTGGTTTTCGTTCGACGCCTACGCGCCCGCGATCTTCGTTGAGGGCGGCATCATCGCGGTATCGGGCGGCTTCCTTGTCATCGCCGCCGCCATCCTCATGTCGATCATCCGGGCGCGGGAGGCGCGCAACGTCGCCACCTACGGTTCCGCGCGATGGGCTGAGGACAAGGAAATCCGCAGCGCCGGCTTGCTCGGCCCCGATGGCGTCGTGCTCGGCCGATACGAACGGGACTATCTGCGCCATGACGGTCCCGAGCATGTCCTATGCTTCGCCCCGACGCGCAGCGGCAAGGGCGTCGGGCTGGTGGTGCCGACGCTGCTGACATGGCCGGCATCCGCCATTGTCCACGACATAAAAGGGGAAAACTGGACGCTGACAGCCGGCTTCCGGGCGAAGCACGGCCGCGTCCTGCTGTTCGATCCGACCAATGCCAGATCATCCGCCTACAACCCGCTGCTGGAGGTGCGGCAAGGGGAATGGGAAGTCAGGGACGTGCAGAATATCGCGGATATTCTGGTGGACCCGGAAGGCAGCCTCGACAAGCGCAACCATTGGGAAAAGACTTCCCATTCGCTTCTGGTCGGCGCGATCCTGCATGTTCTCTATGCGGAGAAGGACAAGACGCTGGCGGGCGTCGCCAACTTCCTGTCCGATCCCCGCCGCCCGGTCGAGGCGACCTTGCGCGCCATGATGGATACGCCGCATCTCGGCGAGGCCGGCGTTCATCCCGTGATCGCGTCGTCGGCCCGCGAGCTGCTGAACAAGAGCGAGAACGAGCGCAGCGGCGTCCTTTCCACAGCCATGTCATTTCTCGGCCTCTACCGCGATCCGGTGGTCGCGCGGGTGACGGCACGATGCGACTGGCGAATTGCTGATCTGGTCGGCAGCCGCCAGCCCGTCACGCTCTATCTGGTCGTGCCGCCGTCCGACATAAACCGCACCAAGCCGCTCATCCGCCTGATCCTCAACCAGATTGGCAGGCGGTTGACCGAGGAATTGACCACCTCCGGCAAGCGCCATCGCTTGCTGTTGATGCTGGACGAGTTTCCGGCGCTCGGCCGGCTCGATTTCTTTGAATCGGCGCTCGCCTTCATGGCAGGCTACGGCATCAAAGGCTTCCTGATCGCGCAGAGCCTCAACCAGATCGAGCGCGCCTATGGGCCGAACAACGCGATCCTCGACAACTGCCATGTGCGCGTCAGCTTTGCCACGAATGACGAAAGGACCGCCAAAAGGGTGAGCGACGCGCTCGGCACCGCGACCGAGCTGCGCGATTCGACCAACTATGCTGGGCACCGGCTGGCCCCGTGGCTTGGGCATCTCATGGTGTCGCGGCAGGAGACGGCCCGGCCGCTACTCACGCCGGGTGAGATCATGCAGCTTCCGCCCACGGACGAAATCGTCATGGTCGCGGGCACGCCGCCGATCCGCGCGACCAAGGCCCGCTATTTCGAGGATGCGCGGTTTCAGGAACGCATCCTGACCCCGCCCGATCTGGTCGCCGCTCCGCTGGCGCCCGGCCCATCCGCCGATGATTGGTCCGGCCGCGTGGTCGCGGCGGAAAGCCGTTCCGCTCCGGCTGCCGCAGACGGGAACGAGGGTGATCCAGCCAATGCCGGCATCCGCCGCGAGCCGGAATTGCCAAGCCAAGAGGAAATCGTCGCCCCGCCGTCGTCGCCCGAACAGGAGTTCGAGTTTCTGGACGACGAGCCGGACGTTGACGCCGCCAAGGCCCGCGCCATGCGCCAGCGCATGAGGATGGTCGCGCGGCAGGTGGCGCTGAACCCCGATGACGGAATCGACCTTTGAGGACACGCCCATGACCACACGCACCCGCCTGAATATCTATTTCGACCCCGCGCTCATTCCGCAGATCGAGGCGATGGCTCTGCGCCGTTCGGTGGCGCTGCGCCGCAATGTCTCGAAATCCGCCATCGTGGAGGCGGCCGTCATGTCCTACCTGTCCGGCGATGCCGACGACCAGCTTGAAGCCGCCATGTCGCGCCGCTTGGACAAGCTCGGCCGCCAGATCGACACGCTCGACCTAGATCTCGCCGTCCTCGGCGAGACGGTCGCGCAGTTCATCCATTTCTGGATGACCATCACACCGCCGCTTACGGGAGCCGCGCAATCCGCAGCCCGTGCAAAAGGTGCGGAGCGGTTCGAGGGCTTCATGCAGAATCTCGGCCGGCGTCTGGCGACCGGCGACCGGTTCCTCAAAGAGCTGTCGCGCGACCTCGACTCACTTCCCGACGATCCGTTGCCGGACGAATCCGAGAGCAACGGCGATCAAGAATAAGTATTCGGACCCGTCCTATTTACCGCCGATGGCCGCCGATTGCCGCCGCCGCTTAGATACTTGTTGAACCAGCCCAATTCCGGGCTTTCTTAATCGACCCCGTCCGGGGACCGCCTGTTGCGCCCCGCCAGAAGCCGGGGCCGACATGACCACCAACCACCACAGACAGGAAGCGATCCAGCGCGGCGCGCGCATGTTGCGCACCGCGCTCGGCCCCGCAATCGCCCGGCTGCTCGAAGACCCGGCCGTGGTCGAGGTGATGTTGAACCCGGACGGCCGCCTTTGGGTGGACCGCCTGTCCGAAGGGCTTTCCGACACGGGCGAACGGCTGTCTGCCGCCGATGGCGAACGTATCGTGCGGCTGGTCGCCCATCATGTCGGCGCGGAGGTTCATGCCCGCAGCCCGCGCGTCTCGGCCGAACTGCCGGAAAGTGGCGAGAGGTTCGAGGGGCTTCTGCCGCCCGTGGTCGCCGCGCCGGCCTTCGCCATCCGCAAACCCGCCGTCGCGGTGTTCACGCTCGACGACTATGTGGCGGCGGGCATCATGTCCGCCGAGCAGGCGGAAACGTTGCGCGAAGCCGTCGCAGCCCGCGCCAATATCTTGGTGGCAGGCGGCACCAGCACCGGCAAGACCACGCTGACCAACGCGCTGCTCGCCGAGGTGGCGAAGACGCAGGATCGCGTCGTCATCATCGAGGACACGCGCGAGCTGCAATGCGCCGCGCCGAACCTTGTCGCCATGCGGACGAAAGACGGCGTGGCGACGCTTTCCGATCTGGTCCGTTCCTCGCTGCGCCTGCGCCCCGACCGTATTCCCATTGGCGAGGTGCGCGGTGCCGAAGCCCTCGACCTTCTGAAAGCGTGGGGCACCGGCCATCCGGGCGGGATCGGCACCATCCATGCCGGCACCGGCATCGGCGCGCTCCGTCGCCTTGAACAGCTCATTCAAGAGGCTGTCGTCACCGTCCCGCGCGCTCTCATCGCCGAGACTATCGACCTTGTTGCCGTCCTTTCCGGGCGCGGTTCCGCGCGCCGGCTGGCCGAGCTTGCCCGCGTCGAGGGGCTGGGGCCGGACGGCGACTACCGCATCAACCCCGCAATCCAGACCAGCACAGGAGAATCTTCATGATCCGCACGCTCACGCGCGGCTATCGCTTCGCCGCGACCGCCGCATCCACCCTTGCCATCAGCCTCGTGCTCGCCCCGGCCGCCCATGCGTCCGGTTCGTCGATGCCATGGGAACAGCCCTTGCAGCAAATCCTCCAGTCCATCGAGGGGCCGGTCGCCAAGATCATCGCCGTCATCATCATCATAGTGACGGGCCTGACCCTCGCGTTCGGCGATACCAGCGGCGGCTTCCGTCGCCTGATCCAGATCGTGTTCGGCCTGTCCATCGCGTTCGCCGCATCGAGCTTCTTCCTGTCTTTCTTCTCCTTCGGCGGCGGGGCGCTCGTTTGATGGCGGGCGGACTCGAACAGCTCGACGCGGTGCCGGGGTTCTCGATCCCGGTCCACCGGGCGTTGACCGAGCACATTTTGCTCGGCGGCGCACCGCGCTCCATCGCCATCATGAACGGGACGCTCGCCGGGGCCGTGGGCCTCGGCCTGCGCCTCTGGCTGGTCGGCATCGCCATATGGGCCATCGGCCATTTCGCAGCCGTGTGGGCGGCAAAGCGCGATCCCCAATTCGTCGAAGTCGGGCGGCGGCATCTGCGCATCCCCGGCCATTTGACGGTGTGAGGGCGCGGCCATGATGAACCTTGCCGAATACCGCCGCACCGCCACCCGGCTCGCCGACTATCTGCCATGGGCCGCATTGCTCGGCTCCGGCGTCGTCTTGAACAAGGACGGCAGTTTTCAGAGGACGGCGAAGTTTCGCGGTCCCGATCTGGATTCCGCCGTCGCGGCCGAGCTGGTCGCCGTCGCCGGCCGCATCAACAACGCCGTGCGCCGCCTCGGCTCCGGCTGGAGCATCTTTGTTGAGGCGCAGCGCAGCGAGGCCGCGACCTATCCCGACAGCACCTTTCCCGATCCCGCATCGGCGCTGGTCGATGCCGAGCGCAAAGCCGGGTTCGAGGAAGCAGGCACGCATTTCGTGTCGGGCTATTTCCTGACCTTCCTCTGGCTGCCCCCGGCCGAGGAAGCCGCCCGCGCCGAAACATGGCTCTACGAGGGCCGCGAGAAAACCGGCGTGGACCCGTGGGAGCTGCTGCGCGCCTTCATCGACCGCACCGACCGCGTGCTGGCTTTGCTCGACGGCTTCATGCCCGAGTGCCGTTGGATGGATGACGGCGCGACCCTGACCTATCTCCATTCCACCATCTCGACCAACCGGCATCGCGTGCGCGTGCCGGAGGTGCCGATGCACCTCGACGCGCTGCTCGCCGACCAGCCCTTAACCGGCGGGCTGGAGCCGCGCCTTGGCGACGCACATCTGCGCGTCCTGACCATCGTGGGATTCCCGACCGCGACGACGCCGGGACTGCTCGACGAAATGAACCGGCTGCCGTTCCCCTACAGGTGGAACACCCGCGCCATCCTGCTCGACAAGACCGACGCCACGCGGCTGCTGACCCGCATCCGCCGCCAATGGTTCGCCAAGCGCAAGTCCATCGCCGCGATTCTGAAAGAGGTGATGACCAACGAGGCGTCCGCCCTCGTGGACACCGACGCGGCGAACAAGGCGCTCGACGCGGACATGGCCTTGCAGGAGCTTGGGGCGGACGTGGCGGGCATGGCCTATGTCACGGCCACCGTCACCGTTTGGGATGCCGACCCGCGCATAGCCGACGAGAAGCTGCGCCTGGTCGAGAAGATTGTTCAGGGCCGCGACTTCACCGCCATGCCCGAGAGCGTCAACGCGGTTGACGCATGGCTCGGCAGCCTGCCCGGACATGCCTACGCCAATGTCCGGCAGCCGCCCATCAGCACTTTGAATCTCGCCCACATGATCCCGCTGTCGGCGGTGTGGGCGGGGCCGGAACGGGACGAGCATTTCGGTGCGCCCCCTTTGCTCTTTGGAAAGACCGAAGGCTCAACGCCGTTCCGGCTAAGTCTCCATGTCGGCGACGTAGGCCACACCCTTGTCGTCGGTCCCACGGGCGCGGGCAAAAGCGTGCTGCTCGCCCTCATGGCCTTGCAGTTCCGGCGCTACGCTGGATCGCAGGTCTTCGCCTTCGACTTCGGCGGCAGCATCCGCGCCGCCTCGCTCGCCATGGGCGGCGACTGGCACGACCTTGGCGGCGGATTGACCGATGGGGCCGAGGCGTCCGTCTCGCTCCAGCCGCTCGCCCGCATCCACGACACCTATGAACGGGCATGGGCGGCGGACTGGATCGCCGCCATCCTCATGCGGGAAGGCATCGCCATCACGCCCGAGGTCAAAGAGTATCTTTGGACGGCGCTGACTTCGCTCGCCTCCGCGCCGGTCGAGGAACGCACCATCACCGGCCTTGCGGTGCTGCTGCAATCCAACGATCTGAAACAGGCGCTCCGGCCGTTCTGCGTCGGCGGGGCCTATGGCCGGCTGCTGGACGCCGAAGCCGAACACCTTGGCTCGGCCGATGTGCAGGCGTTCGAGATCGAGGGGCTAGTCGGGACCGGCGCGGCCCCGGCCGTCCTGTCCTACCTGTTCCACCGCATCGGCGACCGGCTCGACGGACGCCCCACGCTGCTCATCATAGATGAAGGCTGGCTTGCGCTGGACGATGAAGGTTTCGCCGGCCAGCTCCGCGAATGGCTGAAAACGCTGCGCAAGAAAAACGCATCGGTCATCTTCGCGACGCAAAGCCTGTCCGACATTGACGGCAGCAACATCGCGCCCGCGATTATCGAGAGCTGTCCGACGCGGCTCTTGCTGCCAAACGAGCGGGCCATCGAACCGCAGATCACGGCCATTTATCGCCGCTTCGGCCTCAATGACCGCCAGATCGAAATCCTCGCAAGGGCCACGCCCAAGCGGGATTATTACTGCCAGTCACGGCGCGGCAATCGCCTGTTCGAGCTTGGCCTGTCCGAAGTCGGCCTCGCGCTCTGCGCCGCATCCGCCAAATCCGACCAGACGCTCATTGCACAGATCGTCGCCGAACACGGCCGCGACGGCTTCCTCGCCGCGTGGCTACGCGCGCGCGGCGTCGAATGGGCGGCCGAGCTGATCCCCAACCTCACCAATCTTGCCGACCGGCCGGAATCCGCCGCGCCGGCTCGGCTCGATACCCACCCCGCACAGGAGATTCTTCCATGACCTATCCCAAGATCGTCGGGGCCTCGGCCCTCGCGCTGGCGCTCGCCGTGCCCGTCGCGCTTTCGCCCATGCTGGCAAGTCCGGTCCATGCGCAATTCGGCTTCGGCCGCATCGTCTATGACCCGAGCAACTATGCGCAGAACGTGCTTACGGCAGCGCGCACGCTGGAACAGATCAATAACCAGATCACCAGCCTCCAGAACGAGGCGCAGATGCTCATCAATCAGGCCCGCAACCTTGCGAGCTTGCCGTATTCCTCGCTCCAGCAGCTCCAGCAGAACGTGAGCCGGACGCAGCAGCTTCTCGGCCAAGCGCAGAACATCGCCTTCGAGGTCGGGCAGATCGACCAAGCGTTCCAGCAGCAATATGGCAATGTCTCGCTATCGGCGACCGATGCCCAGCTTGTCGCCGATGCGCGCGGCCGCTGGGAGAACACGGTCGGCGGCTTGCAGGACGCCATGCGCGTGCAGGCGGGTGCGGTCGGCAACATCGACAGCAACCGCGCCGAGATGGCCGCGCTTGTCGGCGAGAGCCAAGGCGCAAGCGGTGCGCTGCAAGCCACGCAGGCCGGCAACCAGCTCCTTGCCCTCCAGTCGCAGCAGCTTTCCGACCTGATCGCGGTCATCTCGGCGAACGGCCGGGCCGACGCGCTCACGGAGGCCGAGCGCGCGACCGCCGCCGAACAGGGCCGCATCCAGCGCGAGCGGTTCCTGACGCCGGGCACCGGCTACCAGCCGGGCAACGCGCAGATGTTCAACGGCAACAACTGACGGGAGGCTCGCCATGGACGGCAAGATGCTGGCGCGGCTTGCGGCCGTTGTGTTCATCGCCATCGCCGTCACGGCGACCGCAATCGATATGGCGCGGAAGGACGAACCTTCCGCGCCACGGCCCGCATCGGCCCTCCAGCCCCCGGCCGATCCGCTGCGCGAAAGCCTGCGCCGTTGCCAGCAGCTCGGCGAGGCGGCGGCGAGCGACGCTGACTGCCTCGCCGCTTGGGCTGAATCCCGCGACCGTTTCCTCGGCCGTGATCGCAGCGAGGCGCGCTGACCATGGGCAACACGGGCGTCATCGACAATTTCCTCGGCGTATTTACGTCCTACATCGACAGCGGATTCGGGCTGCTCGGCGGCGAAGTCGCCTTCATCGCCACCACCCTGATCGTCATCGACGTGACGCTCGCCGCGCTGTTTTGGGCGTGGGGCGCGGATGACGACATTATCGCCCGGCTGGTGAAAAAGACGCTGTTCGTCGGCGTCTTCGCCTACATCATCAGCAATTGGAACAATCTCGCCCGGATCGTTTTCGAGAGCTTCGCCGGCCTCGGCCTCATGGCGTCGGGCACCGGCTTTTCCGTCACCGATCTGATGCGGCCGGGCCGCGTCGCGCAGACCGGCCTCGACGCCGGCCGCCCGCTGCTCGACTCCATTTCCGACCTGATGGGCTGGATCGCCTTCTTTGAAAACTTCATCCAGATCGCGTGCTTGCTGTTTGCGTGGGCGCTTGTCGTGCTGGCCTTCTTCATCCTCGCCATCCAGCTTTTCGTGACGCTGATCGAGTTCAAGCTGACCACGCTTGCCGGCTTCGTGCTGATCCCGTTCGGGTTGTTCGGCAAGACCGCCTTCATGGCCGAGCGCGTGCTTGGCAACGTGGTATCGTCCGGCATCAAAGTGCTGGTCCTCGCCGTCATCATCGGCATCGGCAGCACCTTGTTCAGCCAATTCACGGCCGGTTTCGGCGGGGCGACCCCAACCATCGACGACGCCATGGCGATTGTGCTGGCAGCCCTGTCGCTGCTCGGCCTCGGCATCTTCGGTCCCGGCATCGCCAACGGCATCGTATCGGGCGGGCCGCAGCTCGGCGCGGGAGCGGCCGTTGGCACGGGCCTCGCCGCTGGCGGCATGGTGCTTGCCGGCGGCGCGGCGGCTGGCGGCGGGGCCATGCTTGCGGCGAAGGGCGGCGCTGCTGCCCTGTCCGGCGGGGCCGCGGCCGTTCGGGGCGGCGCGACCGCCGCGGGCGCGGCGACCGCTGCCTATAGCGTCGGCTCGCTCGGCCAGTCCGGCGCGGCGGGCGTTGCCTCCGGCCTCGGCGGTGTCGCCCGAGCGGCAGGCTCGGCCGCCGTCTCGCCGCTCAAACGCGCAGCCTCCAGCGCAACATCCCAAGCAAGCGAAAGCATCAAATCCAGCTTCTCCGCTGGCGCAAAGGCCGGTTTCGGCGTGACGGGCGGCAGCTCGACCATGGGCACGGTCGGCGGCGCAAGCGCCGAACCCGCAGCCGCGCCATCCAGCCCGGCCGGCAGCCCTCCGGCTTGGGCGCAGCGGATGCAGCGCCGGCAGACCCTCAACCACGGCACCACCATGACCGCCCATGCGGTGCGGTCTGGCGACAGCCACGGCTCCGGTTCCTCCGTCAACCTCTCTGAAAGTGACCGCTCATGAGCATCTTCAAACGATCAGCAACCCATTACGGCAAGACGCCGGAACCCGAGACGCCCTATCAGCGCGCCGCGCAAGTGTGGGACGAGCGTATCGGCTCGGCCCGCGTGCAGGCGCGGAACTGGCGGCTTATGGCCTTCGGCTCGCTGATCCTGTCAGCCGGATTTGCCTCGACATTGGTCTGGCAGTCCGCACGCGGGACCGTAGTGCCGTGGGTGGTGCAGGTGGACAATCTCGGTCAGGCGCAAACCGTCGCGCCTGCCAACGCCGACTATCGCCCCACTGACCCGCAAATCGCTTTCCATCTCGGCCGCTTCATCGAGCAGGTCCGCGCGATCCCGGCCGACGCGATCATCGTCCGCCAGAACTGGCTTCGTGCTTATGAATGGACCACGGATCGCGGCGCGGCGGCGCTCAACGATTACGCCCGTGCCAATGATCCCTTCGCCAAGGTCGGCCGCCAGCAGGTCGCCGTCGAAGTGTCGAGCGTCATCCGGGCATCCCCTAACAGTTTCCGCGTGGCGTGGACGGAACGCCATTTCGAGAACGGCCAGCTTTCGACCACGGAACGATGGACGGCCATCCTCACCATCGTCATCCAGCCGCCGCGCGACGCCGAGCGCCTGCGTGCCAACCCGTTGGGAATCTACGTCAATGCAATTTCGTGGTCGCGGGAGATGAGCCAATGAGAACGATCATCCGCACCCCGGCAATCGCGGCCGTGCTGCTTTCGGCTACCATGCTCGCAGGCTGCGCCACCAACCGGACGCCGCAATTCAGCTACGATGCCAGCGTGCCGCCGCTGCCGACCGTGCAGGCGGCGGCAACCGACAACACGCCCCGGCCGCTGCATGTGCCCCCGGCATGGACCGTGGCGCGCGGCGGCACCGCCGCAGGCACGCCGACCGGCCGCGTCGAGAACGCCAACGCAGCCGCCCGCGTCGAGCCGCGCCGGGAAGGCTACTACAACGCCATCCAGATTTATCCATGGTCGGCAGGCGCACTCTATCAGGTCTATGCCGCTGTCGGCCAGATCACGACCATTGCGCTGGAGCCGGGCGAGAGCCTGACAGGCGCGGGGCCGATCGCGGCGGGCGATACGACAAGGTGGATTATCGGCGACACCGAGAGCGGCAGCGGTGCAAACCGCCGTGTCCATATCCTCGTGAAGCCGACGCGGCCGGACATTTCCACCAACCTTGTCGTCACCACCGACCGGCGCACCTATATGATCGAACTGCGCGCGCAGGAATCGCTCTACATGCCCGCCGTGGCATGGGCCTATCCCCCACCGCTTGCCGGCCAGCGCCAGACGGTCCCGGCCGCGCTGATCATTCCGGCCGAGGCGGCGCGGAACTATCGCTACGCCTTGCAGGTGCAGGGCGACAGCCCGCCATGGCGGCCGGTTTCCGTCTTCGACGATGGCAGGCGCGTCTATGTCGTCTTCCCGGCCGGGATCGTGCAGGGCGAGATGCCGCCGATCTTCGTGCTTGGCGCGAACGGCGAGCCGCAGATCGTCAACAGCCGTATCCATCAGAACGTCCTGATCGTGGACCGCCTGTTCGGCGCGGCCGAGCTGCGCCTTGGCAGCGGCAATCGCCAGCAGGTCGTCAGGATCGTCCGCACCAACCCGACGCAGGCCGCTGCCGCGCAGCCCGCCAGCGCGACCGGAGACACCCCGTCATGAGCGAGAACACCATCACCGACACCATCGCGCCAATGCGCCTGCGCGCCGAGCCGCCCCGCGTCACCCGCCTGTCCCGCAAGATGCTGGCAGGCGTCGGAGCGGTCGCGCTTCTCGGCATCGGTGGGGCGCTGATCTACGCGCTCCAGACCCGCGATGCAGGACCGGGAGGCGACGAACTCTATTCGACCGAAAACCGCCCCACGGCGGACGGCCTTTCCGGCCTGCCGAGCGATTATAGCGGGCCGGCGCTCGGCCCGGCGCTGCCCGGCGACCTCGGCCGTCCGATCCTCGACGCGCAGACAAGGGGACAGCCGGTCGCGCCGCCCGTCATGACGACGCCCGCCGTCGATCCCGAGGAAGAACGCCGGAGGGCCGAGGAAGAAGCCGCGCGCTTGAGCAACGTCTTTTTCCAGTCCGGCCCGCGAACGGGAGCGCCGGCAGGAACGGCCATGCCCGGCCTTGCCGGGCTTGGCCTCGGCGGGCAGCCCGCAACACAGGACCGCCACACGGCGTTTCTCAATGGCCCGGTGGACCGGCAGACCGTCGCGCCGGATCGCGTCGCGCCGCCGGCATCGCCCTATATCCTTCAGGCCGGGGCCGTGATCCCCGCCGCGTTGATAACCGGCATCCGTTCCGATCTGCCCGGCCAGATCACCGCACAGGTGACGGAAAACGTCTATGACAGCCCGACCGGCTCGCTGCTCCTGATCCCGCAGGGCACCCGCATCATCGGCCAATACGATGATGGCGTGACCTTCGGCCAGCGAAGGGTGCTCTTGGTGTGGAACCGCCTGATCCTGCCGGGCGGCCGTTCCATCGTCCTTGAGCGCCTGCCGGGCGCGGACGCCAGCGGCTATGCCGGGCTGGAAGATGGGGTTGATTACCATTGGTGGGATCTGATGAAGGCCGCAGGGCTGTCCACGCTGCTCGCGGTCGGCACGGAGCTGGCGACCAGCGACGAGGACCGGCTGATCCGCGCCATCCGCGACGGGGCGCAGGATACCGTCAATCAGGCGGGCCAGCAGATCGTGCAGCGCCAGTTGCAGGTCGCTCCGACGCTGACCATCCGGCCGGGCTTCCCGGTCAGGATCATCGTCACCCGCGATTTAGTATTCGAGCCGGCAGGAGGTTGACCATGACGAAACTGAAACTCGGCCCGCTGCCCGACGACAAGCCCGTAAAGGTCATGCTGGAGCTGCCCGCGACCCTCAACCGCGATTTGATCGCCTATGCCGAGGTGCTGGCTCGCCAGAGCGGCCAGCCCGTCGCCGATCCCGCCAAGCTCATCGTGCCGATGCTTCAACACTTCATCGCTACGGATCGCGGTTTCGCCAAGGCGCGGCGGGCCGCCAGCTAAGTCCCATTCCGGCAGGGGTGCCGCCAGCGCATAGGCGCAAATGCGGCACGCTACAGGCCGCCGACTGCCCTCCATGGTTCGCCTAATTCCGGGGCCTATAGCGCCCCGGAATCCACCAGAACCAAGGAGGATTCCATGTGCGCAGAGCGCCGCCGCGCCCGCAAAGGGCGACCGCGACACCCGGTCCCCGAAGCACTTCCCGACGATCTTTTCGACTACGCCGACGAACCCACGCCAGACGGCCGGGAACGCCGCAGCTCGCCGCTTCGCATCGTCGATGTTGAGACGCTGCCGGTCTTCGACGACTGGCCCGAGAAGGTGCCGATCACCGACGAAGAACTGCAAATCTTCGAGCGGTATTTCGGTCATGTGCTCGACCGCCTGTTCGGCCCCATCGACCTTGATCCCGACAATCAGAGCTTGCCACCGTTAACATCAGATGGTAACAATAAGCCATGAGCGAGGATCGTGACCAGAGCCTCGACACGCTTCTGGACCTCGACGGTCAGGTGCTTGTCGTCGATCCCGAGGGCGGCCATTGGGTGAAGTTCATCGTCACCCGCGTTCCGGCATCCCCGGAGAAGCCGCACGGCCTCGATTATTCGCTCACGCTTCACGGGCCTTCGGGCGAACGGCTGGTCGGCTTCGATAATGCCCATCCGGTCGGCCGAGGCAGGAGGGGCGAGCCGATGGACCATCGGCACCGCCTCCAGACCGTGAAGCCCTACGCCTACGAGGATGCGGCCACGCTGCTGGCCGACTTCTGGCAGGCGGTGGACGCGGTGTTGAAGGAGCGAGGTGTCCTATGACCACATTGAAAGTCGGGATTGCCGGCTACGACGAAATGAAGGCCCGCACCATGCGGATCGCCAAGGGCGAGGAAAAGCCGGCGGCGGACGATCCGAAGGTGTGGTTCACATCCATGGAATCCTTCGCGCAGCTCCTTTCCAGTGGGAACCGCGAGCTGCTGCGCGTCATCGACGAGCAGTCGCCCGGCTCGCTGGAGGAACTATCGCGGATCACGGGACGGGCGAAACCCAGCCTGTCCCGAACCCTCAAGAAGATGGCGAGCTACGGCCTAATCCGCATGGACCCCGGCGAGGGCCAGAAAGTCGTTCCCAAGGTGCTGCATGATCGTGTCGAGCTGGCCTTGCCCTTGCTCGAACGCCGCGCGGCGAAAGGAGGCGCGCTATGAACATTCATTCCCCGCACGTCGCCTTGCGCGCCGCGCTCTATCTGCGCGTCTCGACGGCGCGGCAGGCCGAGCATGACGTGTCGATCCCTGACCAGAAGCGGCAGGGCGAAGCCTATTGCGAGTCTCGCGGCTATCAGCTTGTCGAAACCTTCATCGAGCCGGGTGCATCGGCGACAAACGACCGCCGCCCCGAGTTCCAGCGCATGATCGAAGCCGGCACGTCGAAGCCGCCAGCGTTCGACGTGGTGGTGGTGCATAGCTTCTCGCGGTTCTTCCGCGACGAATTTGAAATGGAATACTACTACCGGAAGCTGGCGAAGAATGGCGTCAAGCTCGTGTCCATGACGCAGGAACTTGGTGACGATCCGATCCACCAGATGATGCGGCGGATCATGTCACTGTTCGACGAATACCAGTCGAAGGAGAACGCCAAGCACGTCCTGCGCGCCTTGAAGGAGAACGCGCGGCAAGGCTTCTGGAACGGCTCGCTGCCGCCCATCGGCTACCGCGTCGTCGATGCCGAGCAGCGCGGCACGAAGATGAAGAAGAAGCTGGAAATCGACCCGCTGCACGCCGACACCGTGCGGCTCATCTTCCGCCTTGCATCGGAAGGCGACGGCACGTCCGGCCCCATGGGCGTCAAGAACATCGTCAGCTACCTCAACAGGAACCGCATGTTCACCCGCAGCGGTGGGCGTTGGGGCATCGGCCAGCTTCACCGCGTCCTGACCCGCCGCACCTATATCGGCGAACATCGGTTCAATCGCCGGTCCAAGAAAGGCGAGGTGAAGCCCGAGGAAGAAGTCGTCACCGTCGCGGTGCCGCCGTTGATCGACCTTGAGATATTCGAGGCGGTGCAGAAGCGGTTGCAGGTCAACAATCCGAAGGTGACGCCGCCGCGCGTCGTCAGCGGCCCGAACCTGCTCACGGGCATCTGCTATTGCGGCAATTGCGGCGGGGCCATGACGCTGCGCACGGGCAAGAACGGCCACTATCGCTATTACGCCTGTTCGATCCGGGCACGGCAGGGCGAAACCGGCTGCAAGGGCCGCGCGATCCCGATGGACAAGCTCGACCGCATCGTGGTCAGCCACATCGAGGAAAGGCTGCTCGACCCCGAGCGGATCGAAGACGTGCTCGCCTCGCTGCTGGATCGCCGGCAGGAGAGTGTCGAGCGGCGCAGCCAGCACATCACCGAGTTGAACCAGCGCGCGGCCGAGGCCGATATGCGGCTAAAGCGGCTCTACGAGGCTATCGAGGCGGGTTCGCTCGACCCGGCCGAATCCGCCCTCGGCGAACGCATCGCGGGCCTTACCGCGATACGGGATCAGGCACGGGCCGACGCGGTAAGGACCGAGGCCATGCTGAAAAGCTCGGCCCATAAGGGCCTCACAGGGGCGGCCGTGCGGGAACTGGCGAGCGAGGCGCGCACCGGGCTTCGGCTCGAAAAGGGCGGCTATCGGCGGGATCACGTCCGGGCTTTCGCGCAGCATGTGGAGGTTGCGGACGATGCGATCTACATCAATGGCAACAAAAACACGCTGTTGAGGACGCTGATAGCCACTAAGGGAGGGAAATCGGCGGGAATCGGCGTTCCCGGTTTTATACCAAGGTGGCGGACAGAGAGGGATTCGAACCCTCGATAGAGTTTCCCCTATACACGCGTTCCAGGCGTGCGCCTTCAACCACTCGGCCACCTGTCCGTCCGCTCGCTGCCGGCGGTCAGCCCGGCGCGGTTCGCTTTCCTGTTTCCATTCCGGCGAGACGGCGCGATATATACCGAGGTTTGCAGCCGGATCAACCGCTTTCTGACAGAAACTTGAAGGATTTCCCGCGCTGCGGCGAAGGATTGCGCAAGGCCGGCCGTGTTCCTATCTATAGGCAGGAAGAAAGCGGGGCGGAATTGCCGCCCGCGGGCTGCGCCGGGAGGGCGCGATGATACGGTTCGTCCTCAAGGCCATAAGCCTTTTCGCCCTCGTCGTCGCCATCATGGCCGGCACGATCGACGCGATCCAGTCGGTTTCGGCTTCCGAGCCGGTGCTGACGCCGCTTGCCGTCGCCTGGAGCACGGCGAGCCCCGATACGATCGCCCTCGTCGCCGACAGCATCATGCGCAACTTCCCCTATGCGTGGGACCCGGCGGCCATGTGGGTGCTTTCGCAGCCGGCCTTCGCCGTGCTGCTTATCGTTTCGCTGTTCTTCTGGGTGATCGCCTACCGGCGCCCGCCCGTCGCGGGCCGCTTCACCGCGTAGCGCCCGTTTCTCCAAGTCCGGCCAGGGAGGCCAGAATGTTCCTGATCGACATGTTCAACAAGAAGACCGCCATGCCCGCGCCCGAGGCAGCCCTGCCGGGCCGCGGCGAGCCCATTGCGACATCCGAGACCCATTTCGTGAACGGCCATCCGCTGAAGGGCCCCTATCCGGCGGGCTACCGCACCGTGCTCCTCGGCATGGGCTGCTTCTGGGGCGCCGAGCGGCTGCTCTGGCAGATCCCCGGCGTCTGGGTGACGGCATCGGGCTATTCCGGCGGCTTCACGCCGAACCCCACCTATCACGAGACGACGACGGGGCTCACCGGCCATGCCGAAGTCGTGCTCGTCGTCTACGATCCGGCCACGGTCTCGCTCGAGGCCCTGCTGAAGGCCTTCTTCGAGGCGCATGACCCGACGCAGGGCATGCGCCAGGGCAACGACATCGGCACGACCTACCGCTCGGCGATCTATGCCGAGGACGAGGCGGACCTTGAAACGGCGCGCCGCGTGCGCGACGCCTATCAGGCGGCGCTGACGGCGGCCGGGCGCACGGACCGCATCACCACCGAGATCGCCGAGGCCGGCCCGTTCTACTTCGCCGAGGAGGCACACCAGCAGTACCTCGCCAAGAATCCGGGTGGCTATTGCGGCCTGCGCGGCACCGGCGTTTCCTGCGCCATCGGTGGATAGCATCGTCATTTCAACGCGCTAGGGCCGCCGCAAGAAGGGTTTTCTTCCTTTGCCTGCGGGGCCCCATATTTTTTACCAACTGAAAAATTTCTGGTGAATTTTTCCAGCAGCCGTGCAAGGATGCCGCCAGCCTGACCCGAGGGAAAGGGGTCGGTGGCTCCGTGCGCGCCGTTCCACGCGCCGCCCGGAAGGTCCCTATAAGATCAATAGCGAACAGGGCTGCACAATGAAGAAAACCCTTCTCACCCTTCTTGCCACCGCTGCGATGTCGGCCAGCGCGCTCGCCGCGGACATCAAGCCGGCCATCATCTACGACCTCGGCGGCAAGTTCGACAAGTCGTTCAACGAGGCAGCCTTCAACGGCGCGGAAAAGTTCAAGACCGAGACCGGCATCGAATACCGCGACTTCGAAATCGCCAACGACGCCCAGCGCGAGCAGGCGCTGCGCCGCTTTGCCGGCGACGGCAACAACCCCATCGTGATGGCCGGCTTCTCCTGGTCCGCAGCGCTTGAGAAGGTCGCCGCGGAATATCCGGACACCAAGTTCGCCATCATCGACATGGTGCTCGACAAGCCGAACGTCCGCTCAGTCGTCTTCAAGGAAGAAGAAGGCTCGTGGCTCGCCGGCATCCTCGCCGGCATGGCCTCCAAGTCGAAGACCGTCTCCTTCGTCGGCGGCATGGACATTCCGCTGATCCACAAGTTCGCCTGCGGCTATATCGGCGGCGCCAAGTCGCTCGGCCCGGACTACAACGTGCTCGAAGCCTATACGGGCACGACGCCGGACGCCTGGAACGACCCGGTCAAGGGCGGCGAGATCGCCAAGTCGCAGTTCGACCAGGGCTCCGACGTCGTCTATCACGCTGCCGGCGGCACGGGCGTCGGCGTCCTGCAGGCTGCGGCCGACGCCGGCAAGCTCGGCATCGGCGTCGATTCCAACCAGAACGGCCTGCAGCCCGGCAAGGTGCTGACCTCGATGGTCAAGCGCGTGGACGTCGCCGTCTACGACGCCTTCATGTCGGCCAAGAACGACACGTTCCAGCCCGGCATCAACGTGCTCGGCCTCAAGGAAGGCGGCGTGGACGTCGCCATGGACGAGAACAACGCGCCGCTCATCACCCCGGAAATGAAGGCCGCCATCGACAAGGCACGCGCCGACATCATCGCCGGCACGGTGCAGGTCCACGACTACATGTCGGACGAGACCTGCCCCTACTAAGCGGCATCGGCCAGATCACCGGCCCGTCTGCGCAAGCAGGCGGGCCGATTCCGTCTCATGGCCTCAATAGTGCGGGGGACGGGTGATGGCCGGGGCTTCCAGCGACCCTTCTTCCAGCACGAGGAACCGTTCCGTCAGCCGGTCGAGCTTTGTGCGAAGCTGCTCGACCACCCGCCATTGCTCGGCGAGCTGGTCGGAAAGCTCCTCGATCGTGTTGGCCTGGTGGGCGACGTGCTCCTCCAGGCGGGCGATGCGTTCGGCCTGGGTTTCTTCGGAACGGTCGGGCATGGGCATGGTCCTCCTTGCCGGTCAGAGGCGGCGGCACGAGCTATAGCGGCGCGGACCCCTGCCCGCAATCGGGCTGGACAAGAGCGGCGGAAGCAACAAGACTACGAGCCGATAGGCCGGAAGCGCGGCCCTTCGGCCCCAAATCCCCGTAAGAGCGGATCGTCATGAGCGAATTGGCAATCGAACTGAAGGGCATCGACAAGAGCTTCGGCCTCGTCCACGCCAACCGGAACATCAACCTGAAGGTCCGCAAGGGCACCATCCACGGCATCATCGGCGAGAACGGCGCCGGCAAATCCACCCTCATGTCGATCCTCTACGGCTTCTACCAGGCCGACCATGGCGACATCCTGATCGACGGCAGCAAGGTCGACATCCGCGATCCCAACGCGGCCATCGCCGCCGGCATCGGCATGGTGCACCAGCACTTCATGCTGGTCGAGAACTTCACCGTGCTGGAGAACATCATGCTCGGCGCCGAGGAAAGCCAGATCCTCAATGCCGGCATCACCAAGGCGCGCGCCGAACTGAAGCGGCTCGAAAAGGAATATGCGCTGGAGGTCGATCCGGATGCCGTGATCGAGGAGCTGCCGGTCGGCATCCAGCAGCGCGTGGAAATCCTGAAGGCCCTCTACCGCAGGGCCGATATCCTCATCCTCGACGAGCCGACGGGCGTGCTGACGCCGGCGGAGGCCGACCACCTCTTCCGCATCCTCCGGCAGCTCAAGGAGCAGGGAAAGACCGTCATCCTCATCACCCACAAGCTGCGCGAGATCATGGCGATCACCGACGAGGTCTCCGTCATGCGCCGCGGCGAGATGGTGGCGACGCGCACGACGAAGGAAACCTCGGTGGAGGAGCTGGCCGAGCTGATGGTCGGCCGCCGCGTGCTGCTGCGCGTGGAAAAGGGCGAGGCGAAGCCCGCCGACATCAAGCTCTCCGTCCGCAACCTCACGGTGCGCGACAGCCGTGGCGTCACCATGGTGGACGACGTCTCCTTCGACATCCGTGCCGGCGAGATCGTCGGCATCGCCGGGGTTGCCGGCAACGGCCAGTCGGAACTGCTGGAGGCGATCTCCGGCATCCGCCGGGCGGCCTCGGGCACCGTGCTCCTGTCCGGCAGCGCAATCGACGTGACGGGCGATGCGGACCCGGCGGAACTGCGCAAGCGCGGTCTTGCCCATGTTCCGGAGGACCGCCACCATGTCGGCCTCGTCCTGAAGTTCGACGAGAGCGAGAACGCCATCCTCGGCTACCACGACGATCCGAAATACCGGAAGGGCTTCCTGCTCGACGTCGACGCGATCCGGGCGGACGCGGAAGAGAAGATCGCCGCCTACGACATCCGCCCGCCGAACCCGCGGCTGAAAACCGCCAACTTCTCCGGCGGCAACCAGCAGAAGATCGTGCTGGCGCGCGAGATGGAGCGGGGACCCGAAGTGCTGATCATCGGCCAGCCGACGCGCGGCGTCGATGTCGGCGCCATCGAATTCATCCACAAGCGCATTATCGAGATGCGCGACCAGGGCAAGGCGGTGCTGCTCGTCTCGGTGGAGCTGGACGAGATCCGCGCACTGTCGGACCGCATCCTCGTCATGTTCGCCGGCCGCATCGTCGGCGAGCGCACGCCCGAGGCATCCGAAGGTGAACTCGGCCTGCTGATGGCCGGCGTGGAAGGCCCGAAGGAGGCCGCGGAATGAGCGTACCCTATGCGAAACTGCCGGCCTGGGCCGAATACGGCCTGATCCCGCTCGTCAACCTCGTCGTCGCCTTCCTGATCTCCGGCCTCGTCGTGCTCATCGTCGGCGAAAGCCCGCTGGAAGCGGCCTACCACATGATCAACGGCGCCTTCGGGCGCGGCGAATATATCGGCTTCACGCTCTACTATACGACGACCTTCATCTTCACCGGCCTTTCCGTGGCGGTCGCCTTCCATTGCGGCCTCTTCAACATCGGCACGGAAGGCCAGGCCTATATCGGCGGCATCGGCGTGGCGCTCGCCTGCCTCGCCTTCGACCGGACGCTGCCCTGGTATCTCGTCTTCCCGATCGCCATCGTCGGCGCTTCGTTCTTCGGCGCGCTCTGGGCGCTCATTCCCGGCTGGCTGCAGGCCAAGCGCGGCAGCCATATCGTCATCACGACGATTATGTTCAACTTCATCGCCGCCAGCCTCATGAACTACCTGCTCAACAAGGTGTTCAAGCCGCTCGGCTCCATGTCGCTGGAAACCCGCACTTTCGATGCCGGCGGGCAGCTTCCCAAGCTCGACTGGCTGATGTCGATCTTCGGCCTTTCCGTCGGCTCGGCACCGTTCAACATCTCCTTCCTTCTGGCGCTTGTCGTCTCCTTCGGCGTCTGGGTGCTGATCTGGCGCACCAAGCTCGGCTACGAGATGCGCACCATGGGCCACAGCCCCGCCGCCGCGCGCTATGCCGGCATCAAGGAGGCGAAGATCATCGTCATCACCATGATGCTCTCCGGCGCGCTCGCCGGCATGATGGCGCTGAACCCGATCATGGGCGAGCAGTTCCGCATGCAGCTCGATTTCGTTCAGGGCGCCGGCTTCGTCGGCATCGCCGTGGCGCTGATGGGCCGCTCGCATCCGGCGGGCATCATCCCGGCCGCCCTCCTCTTCGGCATGCTCTACCAGGGGGGCGCGGAAATCTCCTTCGAGATGCCCTCCATCTCGCGCGACATGATCGTCATCATCCAGGGCCTCGTGATCCTGTTTGCCGGCGCACTGGAGCACATGTTCCGCCCGGCCATCACGCGCATCGTCCTCGGCCTCTCGCCGAAGACCCGCGACGTCGCCGCCACCAAGGGAGCCTGAACCATGGAACTCTTTCAGGTCTTCATCGAGCTTGCGCAGTCGACCGTCCGCGTCTCGACGCCGCTGATCCTCGCCGCGCTCGCCGGCCTCTTCACCGAGCGGGCGGGCGTCTTCGACATCGGCCTCGAGGGCAAGATGCTGGGCGCGGCCTTCGCCGCCGGCGCCGTCGCCTACATCACCCAGTCCGTGATGATGGGACTGCTTGCCGCCATCCTCATCTCCGTGCTGCTCTCGCTGGTGCACGGCTATGCCTCGATCACCCAGCGCGGCAACCAGATCGTCTCGGGCGTCGCCATCAACTTCGTCGTCGCCGGCGCCACCGTCATC
>Ga0206118_100382_pt1 | contig 23897 bp, 27 predicted proteins | sample 3A20Ametagenome_FD_177999 | JGI IMG/M metagenome (GOLD analysis project Ga0206118, IMG submission 177999) | Enriched microbial communities from leaf-cutter ant dump, University of Wisconsin, Madison, United States - 3A20A | ecosystem: Environmental > Terrestrial > Nest > Insects nest > Nest dump... | reverse complement strand
CGGCCGGCCCGACCACCGCCACCCGCATGGACAAGTTCACCGAGCAGGTGCTGGCGCAGACCGGCCTGCTGGGCATGGTCGGCAAGGCCGAGCGCGGCCCGGCGGCGATCGAGGCCATCCGCAAGCACAAGTCCGCCTACCTGATGGCGGTGGGCGGCTCGGCCTATCTGGTATCCAAGGCGATCAAGGCGGCCAGGGTGGTCGGTTTCGCCGACCTCGGCATGGAGGCGATCTACGAATTCACCGTGCAGGACATGCCGGTGACGGTGGCGGTGGACTCCACTGGCGAATCGGTGCACCAGACCGGCCCGCGCGAATGGCAGGCCCGCATCGGCAAGATCCCGGTGATGGTCGCGTAAACCCATTGCGACCTGCTGGAGCTTCGACGATGGCCCGGGCTATGCTCGGGCCATCGTCGTTCCGGGAGAAGACACCGATGCGCGCAGGGCGATGGGGCGCAATGCCGGCATTGGCGGCGCTGCTGCTGGGATGCGGCGGCGGTGGCTGGCGCGATGCGCCGAGCAGCGATCCCGCCGCCTGCGTGAACTATTGCCAGAGCCGCTACCAGGGCTGCATGGCCAACCCGCACGGCTACGGTGATTGCGGCGAAGGCAACACGCGCAACCAGTGCGACAAGATCACCGACCCGGAGCTGCGCGGCGCTTGCCAGACCTCGCAGGCGTTCTGCCAGAACCGTTCGTCCAACGCGGTCTGCGGCGAACGCCTCGACAGTTGCATGGGCGGCTGCAACTGACGGCATACATCGTGATGCGGGGCATGCCCGGCAATGGCTGCCGGCATAAAATGGGCGCCCTTCCACCGAGGACCGCCGCATGTCAGTCGTTCTGTACGGGTCGCAAAGCACCGCCTCGCTGGTCGTGCACTGGCTGCTGATCGAGCTGGGCATCGAACACGAACTGCGCCAGCTCGATTTCGACAAGCGCGAGCAGAAGTCGCCGGAATACCTGGCGATCAACCCGGCCGGCCGCGTGCCGACGCTGCTGATCGACGGACAGGTGCTTACCGAATCGGCCGCCATCGCCATGCACCTGGCCGACCTGCACCCCGAAGCCGGGCTGGCGCCGGCGCCCGGCACCCCGGCGCGCGGTGATTATTACCGCTGGATGTGCTTCTGCACCTACACGCTGATGCCGGCCTATCGCGCGTGGTTCTATCCGCACGAGCCGGCAGGCGAGTCGAATGTTGTCGCGGTGAAGGAGCAGGCCCGCCTGCAACTGGAAACCGCATGGCAGCAGGTGGCCGACCACCTGCAGGCCGGCGGCCCGTACGTGCTGGGCGAGCAGGTCACGGTGGTCGATTTCATGCTGACCATGCTGATGCGCTGGTCGCGCAACATGCCGCGCCCGAGCGATGGCTGGCCGGCGCTGGCCGCGCACGCGCGGCGGATGAAGGACCGCCCGGCGCGGGTCGAGGTCTACCGCCGCGAAGGCATCGAGGACTGGACCTGAAACCCGCTCAGTCCACGTAATCGTCGAACCTGCGCCCACCCTGGAACGGCATCAGATGCTGCCTGACGATGCCGTTGGGCACGGTTTCCAGCTTCATCACCCCGTATTCCCGCGGCCATTCCTTCTGGTCGCGCGGCAGCTTGAAGGTGCCCATCAGCATGTCCACCAGCGGCAGATGGATGGCGTAGTTGACGTCGATGTAGTCCTGCTGCCGCGCGTGGTGCCAGTGGTGGTAGCGCGGCAGCACCAGCAGGTACTCCAGCCAGCCGAAGCGGATGCCGAGGTTGGCGTGGGCGACCACCGCCTGCAGGCCGACCAGGATCACGTAGGCGTTCACCGCCGGGGTCGAGAAGCCCAGCACCAGCAGCGGCAGCAGCACCGCGCTGCGGGTCATCACGATCTCGACGAAATGGATACGCGAGCCGGCCAGCCAGTCCATGTGCCGGCTGGAATGGTGCACGGCATGGAAGCGCCACAGCCACGGGATGTTGTGGTACGCGCGGTGCAGCAGCGCCTGCGCCATGTCGGCCACGAACACCGCGATCAGGAACTGCGCCCACACCGGCAGCGACTGGATCGTCGCCTTCAGCGACGGGAACACGGCCAGCCCGGCGATGGTGGAGGTGGAGGCGGTGACCAGGATCAGGATGAACTGCACCAGCACGTGGCTCATGAAGAAATAGGCCACGTCGGTGCGCCAGCCCGGCCGCAGCGGCGACAGCGCGCGCTTGCCGAGGTAGCGCTCCAGCGGCACGAACACCAGTGCCGAGAAGAACAGCGACAGCACGAACCAGTCCAGCCCCAGCGAATAGGGCGTCTGGCCGATGCTGTCGAACTGCACGTTGGTGCCGCCCAGCAGCACCGCCAGCGTCGCGCTGCCCACGCCCAGCGTGGCGATGCGCTTGTTGCGGTCGCGCAGGATCGCCATCGTGCCCATGACGAAGGCCGCCGCCAGCCCCACCAGCAGCAGGTGGCGCGCGAACTGCTCGTTGTAGACGGCGCGGAACTCGCGGCTGGTCAGCAGTTCGGGAAAGTGGAAGCAGGCCACCGCCAGCAGGCTGAGCAGCCCCAGCAGCGCGGACGAATAGGCGAAGAACGAGCGGTGCGGTCGGGCCATGCGTGGACTTCCTGTCGGGGACAGGCCGGATTCTGCCCGTGTAGGAGAAACCACTACAACCCTGTACGGCTTCGCAGGCCGGGGTGCGCGTCCGACGCCAGAAAATCCACGCCGTTGGGGGTGTAGCTTGTCCATCGGAAAGCCGTAGGAGCGCACCTTGGTGCGCGATGGGGCTTGACTGGGAAAGCTTCATCGCGCACCAAGGTGCGCTCCTACGGGGGTTACAGCAGCGTGCGCACCGTTTCCGGTGGCCGGCACAGCGCGGTGCCCTTGGCCGTGCGCACGATCGGGCGGTTGATCAGCTGCGGGTGCATCGCCATCGCCTCGATCAGCGCGGCCTCGTCGTCCAGCTTCCGCGCCAGCCCCAGCTCGGCGTAGGCGGCTTCCTTGCTGCGCAGCAGGTCGCGCGCCGGCATGCCCATTTCATCCAGCAGCCGGCGCAGCGTGGCCGGGTCGGGCGGGTTTTCCAGGTAGTCCACGATCTCGATGTCGGCGCCGGCTTCCTGCAGCAAGGCCAGCGCGCCGCGCGAGTTGGAGCAGCGGTTGTTGTGCCAGATCGTCGCTTTCATCGCCTCAGAACCATTCCAGCAGGGACAGGCCGACGCCGATGTAGGTGGCGCGGTGGTTGTAGTCGATCATGCTTTCGCCGTAGCCGTCGAACACCTGCACGTGGCCGCGCAGCAGGTTGTTGAGCGGGAAGCCGTAGTCCAGCTGCAGCGAACCGTGCGAGCGGTCGCCGCTGCGCAGCGAATGGCGCCCGGTGAGCGACAGTTCGTGGCCGTTGCGGTTCCACACCAGCGTGGCGTCGCCGCGGCCGATGTAGTCCTCGATGTCGGGGTTGTTGTCGTCCTTGCCGCTCTCGGGGATGCGGTACCAAGGGCGCAGCACCAGCGCCCAGTTCTCGCGGTCCAGGCCGACGCTGAGGATCACCCGGTTCCAGCTGCGCGAGAGCGGGTCGCTGCGGCCGTTGGACTGGTGGTTCAGGCCGATGCCGGTCATGCGCCCGTTCCAGCCCAGCAGCGAGTAGCCGTTGCGGAACACCAGCATCGCCTCGGGCTCGTAGTTGGTCTCGCGGAACGGTCGCGACAGCTCGCTGTTGTAGGCCTGCCAGCGCGAGCTCTGGGTATAGCCCACCCACACGTCGCCGTTGTCGCCGAACAGGTTCTCGGCCACCTTGGTCTTGAAGCTGAGCTGGAACTTCAGCTCGGTGTCGTCCAGTTTCTCGGGCTGGGTGACGGTGTTGTTGGGGTTGGGCGAATGCGGCATTGCGTTGGGCTTGCTGCTCCAGAACGCCGGCAGCAGGTACACCGGCTTGTAGGCGCGCAGCTGGAAGCGGCCCAGCTTGGAGTCCTTGGCCAACTCCCAGCGGCTGTCCAGCAGCGAGCCGCGCCCGGCGTTGGCCGCCGCGGCCGCCAGCTCGTCATGGGCGAACAACTCCTTGCCGCGCCGGTCCTCGGCATCCAGCGCCCTGGCCTCCCGGCGCCGCTGCTGGGCGGCGAGGGCGGCGGCATCGGCGGCCTGGGTGTCGGCCGGCGTGCGCCCCAACACGCGGTCGTAGCAGCTCAGGCGGACGGCGTCGGAGTCCAGCGCGAAGCAGGCTTCGGGTGAGAGCGGCTGCGCCGTGGATTCCTGTGCAAGGGCGGTGGCGGGCAGGGCCGACAGGGCGAGCAGCAGGGCGCTGCGAAGAGGGCGGTCAGGCATGACGGAAGCGGTCCATCCGGAGGGTGTGGGGAGGCGCGGGTGGAATTGTCGGCCATCGCGCGGCGCAAGGGGAGCCGCCGGGCTCACATGAACCAGGCGACGGCGAACACGCCGAGCATCGCCATCGCCAGCCCGAGCTTGAGGGCCACCCCCAGCACGATGCCCAGCCAGGTGCCGATGCCGACCTTGGTGGCCTTGCCCAGGTGGCGGCCATGCAGGTATTCGCCGAGCAAGGCACCGGCGAACGGGCCGATGAACAGCCCCAGCGGCATGAAGAACAGGCCCACGACCGTCCCCACCAGCGAGCCGACCATCGCCAGCCGGCTTGCCCCCAATTTCTGCGCGCCCAGCGTGGTGGAAAGCACGTCCACCACGATGGAGATCACGGTCAGCACGCCCAGCACCAGCAGCGTCGGCCAGCCGATCCGGGTGAAGCCCTCGGCCCAGGCCGCCGCCAGCAGGCCGGCGAACACCAGCGGCACCCCGGGCAGGGCCGGCAGCACGATGCCGGCGATGCCGGCCAGGACCAATACCACCGCCAGCAAATACAGGATGAATGAGTAGTCCACGCGCGTACCTTTGAGGGTTGACAATCCGGCCTTTCCACCGATTGATTTTTCGTTATGGCCGGGTTAAGTTTCAGCCGCTGAGCTTGGCAAGGTCACCGTGAATCGTGGCCTGATGGGTAGATCGCATGATTTGCTTACATCGCTGCACCTCGCTTCCCCCTTGCAGTCAGCCGTCCTTGCGGGCGTATCCAAACAACTGAGAGAGCAACAGGGAGTCAGTCGAGATGTCCGATCGCGAAACCGGTACCGTCAAGTGGTTCAATGATGCCAAGGGCTTCGGCTTCATCAGCCGCGAGAATGGCGAAGATGTGTTCGTGCACTTCCGCGCCATCCAGACCCAGGGCTTCAAGAGCCTGAAGGAAGGCCAGAAGGTCACCTTCACCGTCGTCCAGGGCCAGAAGGGCCTGCAGGCCGACGCCGTGCAGCCGGATTGATTCCGGCTGCCACTGGCAGCGAAAAGGCCCGCGTCAGCGGGCCTTTTCGTTTTCCGGCGCCCGTTGGCGGGCTCAGCGCAGCACGACGCGGCCATTGACCACGCGCACGTAGGTGTTCTCGCGGATGCCGCCCAGGTCCTTCTGGTTGACCACGATCACCCGGCCATCGTCCATGCGCACCTGGATGTCGTAGGAGTTGCCGGTGACGTTCTGCTGGATCTTGTTGCCGGCCAGCGCGCCGGCGGCGGCACCGGCCGCGGCGGAGATGTTCTGGTTGCCCTTGCTGCCGCCGGTCTTGTCGGAGATCTCGTGGCCGGCCACGGCGCCGACGATGCCGCCGAGGATGGCGCCGGTCGCCGATGGCGCGGTGCGGCCCGAGGCGACGGTGTCGATGCGGGTGACGATGCCGCAATCGGCACAGCGCGCGGTGTTGTAGCCGCCGTTGTTGTATCCGCCACTGCCGTAGCCACCATTGCCGTAGCCCGGTGAGGTGGCGCAGCCGGCCAGTGCGAGGCTGGCGAGGGTGGTTGCGGCGATCAACGCGATTTTCATGGTCGTTCTCCTTGCCGAGGTGGGTGGCGGGTGGCATGGCACCCGCTGCGGGAGAATCGTGTCGCCTCGCGCGTGAATGGCGTGCCAATCACGTGCGGAGCGAGGCGGGGCTCACCTGAAATCCTGATGGCAGGCCTTGCAGTCCTTGCCGACCTGCTCGGTCACGACGGCCAGCGTGGCGCAATCGGCCGGCGGGTTGGCCAGCGCATCGTTCAAGGTGGCGCGGAAGCGGCTGGCATGCTGCTGGAAGCGCGCGTCGTCGCGCAGGCTGGGGAAGGCCAGCTCCAGGTCGTTGGACAGGGCACGCAGGCTCTGCAGGCGCGGGGTGCTGTCGTTGATCGTGCAGCGGTTCTGCTTGAGGCTCTCGCCGAGCAGTTGCGACTGGCGCGCCATGACCTGCATCAGGCTGTCCGGGAAGGGGTCCTGCCGCGCCTGGATGGCGCGCATCAGCATGACGGTGGCGACCACGCCGATGAGCAGGCCGAGGATCAGCACGATCAGGTAGCGGGAAGCGGGGGACTGCGTGCGGCTGGGGTCGTTCATGCCCTGGCTCCGGTGGAATCAGCACCGATGTTACGACGCGCGGCCCATTCCCGGCCACGGTTAAAATGCGCGGATGAAAGAACGACTGCGTGAACGCTTCGCCGGCATCGACCGCCTGTACGGCGCCGGCTCGATCGAGCGGCTTGCCGCCTGCAAAGTGGCGGTGGTGGGCATGGGCGGCGTCGGCTCGTGGGTGGCCGAGGCGCTGGCGCGCTCGGCGGTGGGACATCTGGCATTGATCGATGCCGACGACATCTGCGTGTCCAACACCAACCGCCAGTTGCCGGCGCTGGACGGGCAATACGGGCGCAACAAGGCGCAGGCGATGGCAGAGCGCTGCCGCGCGATCAATCCCGATGCCGAAGTGGAGGCGGTGGAGTCCTTCCTGACCGGTTCCAACATGGCCGAGCTGCTCGACCGCGGTTTCGATTTGGTCATCGATGCCTGCGACAGTTTCCGGGTCAAGGTGGAAACCATCGCCTGGTGCCGGCGCCGCAAGCTGCCGCTGGTCACTGTCGGTGCGGCCGGCGGCCGCACCGACCCGACGCTGGTGCGGGTGCGTGACGTCTCGCGCACCGAGCACGACGCGATGCTGGCGCTGATCCGCAGGAAGCTGCGCGGCGAGTTCAACTTCCCGAAGAACCCGCAGCGCTATTTCGGCGTGCCGGCGGTGTATTCGCTGGAGAACGTGAAGTACCCGCAGGCCGATGGCAGCGTCTGCGGCCTGCGCCCGAACCTCGGCGCCGACGCGGCGCTGAAGCTCGACTGCGGCGCCGGGCTGGGAGCGGCGACCCATATCACCGGCGCGTTCGCCTTCGCCACGGCCGGCAAGGCGCTGGAAATGCTGCTCAAGCCGAGGGTGCGCTGAAAAGACGTAGGAGCGACGCAAGTCGCGACCCGGAGCTTACCCGAGGAAACTCCGGTCGCGACTTGCGTCGCTCCTACGGCAAATCGGGGTTCGGCAGGTTGAACAGGTGCCTTGCATTGGCGGTCGTCTGCGCTGCGATTTCCTCCACTGCCTGCCCGCGCAATTCGGCCACGCAGGCGGCAACCTCCGCCAGCCGCGCCGGTTCGTTGCGCTGGCCGCGGATGCCGGCATCCGGCTGGTCCGGGGCGTCGGTTTCCAGCAGCAGGTAGTCCAGCGGCATCGTCGCCGCCAGCGTGCGCAGGCGATTGGCGCGCGGGTAGGTGAGCGGGCCACCCAGCCCGATCAGGAAACCGAGGTCCCACAACTGCCGTGCCTGTTGCGGGCTGCCGGAAAAGCTGTGCACGACGCCGCGCAGGCCGCCGGTGCGGCGCAAGGCATGGATCACTTGGTCCACTGCGCGGCGCGCATGCACGATCAAGGGTAGATCGAACTCGCGCGCCAGTCGCAACTGCCCGTCGAAGTAGTGGCGCTGCACATCGGCATCCAGCTCTTCGACGAAGAAATCCAGCCCGCATTCGCCGATGGCGCAGGGGCGCTCGCGTTCCAGCCAAGTACGCAGTTCGGGCAGGTGTCCGGGCCGGTGTTCGGCGAGGAACATCGGGTGCAGGCCGTAGGCCGGGTGCAGGGCGGCATCGGCGGCGCAGACCTCACGCAGCTTCGGCCATGACGCCGCGGTTATCGCCGGCACGACCTGCGCCGCCACGCCCGCGGCCTTGGCGCGGGCGATGACCGCGGCGCGGTCGCCGTCGAACCCGGGCGCATCCAGATGGCAGTGGCTGTCGGTCAGGCGCACGACTCAGGGCTTGCGCGGCAATGCCGGTGGCTCGGCGGTCTTCTCCTTGCGGCTTTTCCAGTTGGCCAGCAGCAGGGTACCCAGCCCGAGCAGGATTTCATCGACGAACGGCAGCGGGTCGAGGAACAGCGTGTCCAGCACGAACAGCGCGGCGGTGATCTTGAACAGGGTGGGGTAGCGCAGCTTGCGCGCCCATTCCAACACTGGCAGCAGCATGGGGCTGGACATCGGCGTTCCTGCAATGGTGGACAGACAGGACAAAGATATGTGGGCGCGGCCGATGCTTTCGAGCGAAAGCAGGCCGGGGCAGTGGCTTCGTTCAGCTTTATCATGCTGGAATTGCGCGAAGTCAACGGGCGGTCGACCCGCCAGGGAGTAGGACCATGAAGAGCAACACCACCATGATTCTGGTCGCGGCCGGGGCGCTGCTGGTAGGCGGCATCGCCACCGCGGCCTTCATGAGCGGCCGCGACAAGGCCGCCGCACCGGCCGAGGTGCAGGCCGAGCAGCCGCGGCTGGATACCACGCCGCTGGCCGACGATGCCGCGGCCGACGGCGCCATCGCTCCCTCCGGCAAGCTGGAATACGCCGACGTGCTGAAGGTGGCGCCGGTCACCCGCAGTGAACAGGCCTATGCCAGCGTGATCGGCAGCGAGCCGGTGCGCGAGACCTCCACGACCACGGTGCCGCGCGAAGTCTGCGAGGACGTGGTGGTGCAGGAACGCCTGCCTGAGCGCGACGGCAACGTCGGCGGCACCGTCGCCGGTGCAGTGATCGGCGGCCTGCTCGGCAACCAGGTCGGCAAGGGCAACGGCAGGAAGGCGGCCACCGCGGCCGGCGCCGTGGCCGGTGGCGTGATCGGCAACCAGGTGGACAAGCGCCATGTCGGCGGCAAGGTGGTGGAGCGCACCGAGCGCCAGTGCCACACCGAGAACGCGACCTCCGAATCCTCGCGCGTCACCGGTTACAACGTGACCTACCGCCGCGACGACGGCAGCACCGGCACCATGCGCATGGACAGCAAGCCGGGCACCCGCGTCGCGCTGGGCAACGCCACCCGCACCGTCGGCTATGACGTCACCTACCGCTACGACGGTCAGGAAAAGACGCTGCGCATGGACGAGAAGCCGGCCAGCGACCGCCTGCCGGTCATCGACGGCCAGGTGGTGACGCAGACCGCGGCGGTGGATGCGGCGGGCAGCCAGCAGTAAGAATTTCGAGCCCCTCTCCCTGCGGAGTGAGAGGGGCAGCTTGCGAACCATTGGTTCGCTCCTTGCGCCAGCGCAAGGGCCGGGGTGCGGAGCGGGGATTGGGGAGAGGGCTGGGTGAAGTCCCCGCCATCTTTGGCTGCATGAGGCTTCGCCCGAGCTTTCATCCGCCCCTGCGGGGAACCTCACTCCATACTCCGGTGGGAGAAGGAATGAAGCAACGAAGCCCCGGATTTTCGTCCGGGGCTTCGTTCGTTTCGACGTTGCGGTATCGCTTATGCCGAGGCCTTGCTCCTGGCCAGCCGCAGCCAGGTATCGACCACGGTGTCCGGGTTCAGCGACAACGATTCGATGCCTTCGGCCATCAGCCATTCGGCCAGGTCCGGGTGGTCGGACGGGCCCTGGCCGCAGATGCCAACGTACTTGCCCTTGGCGCGCGCGGCCTTGATCGCCATCGACAGCAGCTTCTTGACCGCCGGGTTCCGCTCGTCGAACAGGTGGGCGACGATCGACGAATCGCGGTCGAGGCCGAGCGAGAGCTGGGTCAGGTCGTTGGAGCCGATCGAGAAGCCGTCGAAGATGTCGAGGAACTCGTCGGCCAGCAGCGCGTTGGACGGCACCTCGCACATCATGATGATCTTCAGCCCGCGCTCACCTTGGACAAGGCCGTTCTGTGCCAGCACTTCGACCACCTTGCGGCCTTCCTCCAGCGTGCGCACGAACGGAATCATCACCCACAGGTTGTCCAGCCCCATCTCGTTGCGCACGCGCAGCACGGCCCGGCATTCCAGCGCGAAGGCCTTGGCGAAGGACGGATCGACGTAGCGGCTGGCGCCACGGAAGCCGATCATCGGGTTCTCTTCATGCGGCTCGTAGGTACTGCCGCCGATCAGGTTGGCGTATTCGTTGGACTTGAAGTCCGACAGGCGCACGATCACCGGGTTCGGCGCGACCGAGGCGGTCAGGGTGGCGATACCCTCGGCCAGACGGTCCACGTAGAAGCTCACCGGGTCCTTGTAGCCGGCGATCTTCTCGTCGATCTTCTTCTTCGTCGCCGTATCCTGGCGGTCGTATTCCAGCAGCGCGTTCGGGTGCACGCCGATGTGGCTGGCGATGATCATTTCCAGACGCGCCAGGCCGATGCCGGCGTTCGGCAACTGGCCGAAATCGAACGCGCGCTCGGGGTTGGCGACGTTCATCATGATCTTCAGCGGCGCCGCCGGCATGTTGCCGAGGTCGGTGGTGGTGCGCTCGAACGCGAGCTTGCCGTCATAGATGAAGCCGGTGTCGCCCTCGGCGCAGCTGACGGTCACTTCCTCGCCGTCGGTGATCCTGTCCAGCGCATTGCCGGTGCCGACCACCGCCGGCACGCCCAGTTCGCGGGCGATGATGGCGGCGTGGCAGGTGCGGCCGCCGCGGTTGGTGACGATGGCGCTGGCGCGCTTCATCACCGGCTCCCAGTCCGGGTCGGTCATGTCGGCGACCAGCACGTCGCCGGGCTGCACGCGGTTCATGTCGTCCAGCGAACGCACCACGCGGGCCACGCCGGCGCCGATCTTGGCACCCACGGCGCGGCCTTCGGCCAGCACCTTGCCGCCCTTTTCGGTCAGCGCGAAGCGCTCGATCTGGGTGGCCTTGGCGCGCGACTTCACCGTCTCCGGGCGCGCCTGCACGATGAACAGCTTGCCGCTGACGCCGTCCTTGGCCCACTCGATGTCCATCGGGCGGCCGTAGTGCTTCTCGATGACCAGCGCCTGCTTGGACAATTCCTGCACGTCTTCGTCGCTGATCGAGAAGGTGCTGCGCAGTTCGGCCGGGGTGTCCTCGGTCTTGACGCGTTCGCCGGGCACGTCCGAATACACCATGCGGATCGCCTTGGAACCCAGCGAGCGGCGCAGGATCGCCGGCTTGCCGGCCTGCAGGGTGGGCTTGTAGACGTAGAACTCGTCAGGGTTCACCGCGCCCTGCACGACCATCTCGCCGAGGCCGAACGAGGAGGTGACGAACACCACGTCGCGGAAGCCGGATTCGGTGTCCAGGGTGAACAGCACGCCGGACGAACCCACGCCCGAGCGCACCATCAACTGCACGCCGGCGGACAGGAACACGTCCTCGTGCTTGAAGCCGTGGTGCACGCGGTAGGCGATGGCGCGGTCGTTGTAGAGGCTGGCGAATACTTCCTTGACCTTGTGCACGACGTCGTCGGCACCGGTGACGTTGAGGAAGGTTTCCTGCTGGCCGGCGAACGAGGCGTCGGGCAGGTCCTCGGCGGTGGCCGAGGAACGCACCGCCACCGCCACTTCGCCGCCGCCATTGTCGGCGCAGAGCTTGGCGTAGGCGCTGCGGATGTCGGTATCCAGCGCCGGTTGCAGCGGGGCGTCGATGACCCAGCCGCGGATCTCCTTGCCGGCGGCGGTCAGCGCGCCGACGTCTTCCACGTCCAGCGTGGCCAGCTTGTCGAAGATGCGCTTGGACAGGTCGTTGTGGGCGATGAAGTCCTTGAACGCCTCCGCGGTGGTGGCGTAGCCCCCCGGAACCGAGACTCCCAGGCCGGCCAGGTTGCCGATCATCTCGCCGAGCGAGGAATTCTTGCCACCCACGCGGGCCAGGTCGGCCAGGCGCAGCTCATGCAACCAGAGGATGTTCTCGTTCAAGCGCGATGCTCCGTTGAGGCCATCGCCCGAGGCGGGCTGGTATGGCCGCGTCCGTAGGAAGAAGCCGCCATTATGATGCACTGCACAGCCGAGCGGAACCGCTTGTGACGCGGGCATGTCTTGTGCTTGTCTTTCCCGGGACAGGCCGGGTCAATCGCTTGGCCGTGGCTTTCCCCTTTACGCAAGGAGCTTGCAGATGACGGTGACCCGTCCGGTGTTCTACGTATCCGACGGTACCGGCATCACCGCCGAAACCGTGGGCCACAGCCTGCTGACCCAGTTCACCGGCTTCAGTTTCGTCACCGATCGCCTGCCGTTTGTGGACGATGACGACAAGGCGCAGGATGCGGCAATGCGCATCCGTGCCGCGGGCGAGCGCTACGGGGTGCGCCCGATCGTCATCAGCTCCTGCGTGGATACCAGCCTGGGGCGGCTGCTGGAGGAGAGCGGGGCGCTGGTGCTGGACGTGTTCGCGCCGTTCATCAGCCCGCTGGAGCAGGAACTGAACGCCGCCCGCCATTCCAAGGTGGGGCAGGCGCACGGCATGGTCGATTTCGACACCTACCACCGCCGCATCAACGCGATGAACTTCGCGCTCAGCCATGACGACGGCATCGCGGTGAACTACGACGAGGCCGATGTGGTGCTGGTGGCGGTATCGCGTGCCGGCAAGACGCCCACCTGCATCTACCTCGCGCTGCACTACGGCATCCGCGCGGCCAACTACCCGCTGACCGACGAGGACCTGGAGAGCGACCGCCTGCCGCCGCGCCTGCGCCCGTACCGCAACAAGCTGTTCGGCCTGACCATCGACCCCGAGCGGCTGCAGCAGATCCGCCAGGAGCGCCGCGCCAATTCGCGTTACGCCAGCATCGAGACCTGCCGGCGCGAGGTAGCCGCGGCCGAGACGATGTTCCGCATGGAGCGCATCCCGACCCTGAGCACCACCCATACCTCCATCGAGGAAATCTCCAGCAAGGTCATGGGCACGCTGGGGTTGCAGCGGGAAATGTATTGAGGCCGGCGGCGGTATCGCCGGGCGGTGACTGCAGCGGGCATGCCGTGGCGTGTACGATCGACCCATGACGCAGGCCCTTTCCCGCATCGACCGCATCCCCCGCCTGAGCCGGCTCGGCTGGCTGATGGGCCTGTACGCGGAGAACTACCTGCACCTGATGCGGCTGTTCGCACCCGACCGGCTTGCCCCCGGCAGCCACGTGTCCGCCATCGGCGATGGCCTGGACCTGCGGCTGGACGTGATCGAATGCCACCGCTACACGGTCGAGTTGCGGATGACCTACGACATCCGCGACCCGCTGACCGGTGAGCCCGATCCGTCGGCCTACGTGCGCCTGTATCGCGACGCGCGGCAGGTGGAGACGACGCACTGCTACGTCGGCCGGCGCTGGCAGGACGTGATGGGCATGTACCCGCCAGCCGACGCGCTGGTCGGCCACCGCCTGCGCATGAACACCTTCCTCGGCAAGTGGCTGGAATACCTGGCCGAGCGCGGGCATGGCGTGGCCACGCTGCGGCGTGTCGGCGAGGAAATGGCCTGCTCGTAGGTGCGGGGCTTGCCCCGCACGTGGCCTTCCCGACAAGGCCAACGCGGGGCAAGCCCCGCGTCTACGGCGGGATTCCGTTCGGTCATACTGCACGCCTTCACCGCCGCACCCGATACCGATGCCTTACACCCCGATCCTCGCCACCCTGGGCTACGTGCTGTCCAAAGACCGCAGCCAGGCCCTGATGATCCACCGCAACACCCGCCCCGGCGACCTGCACCTGGGCAAGTACAACGGGCTGGGCGGCAAGATGGAAACCGACGAGGACGCGCTGGCCTGCATGCACCGCGAGATCCGCGAGGAAGCCGGCATCGAATGCGGCACCACGCGGCTGCGCGGCACCATCAGCTGGCCCGGCTTCGGCAAGCACGGCGAGGACTGGTTCGCCTTCGTCTTCGTCATCGACGACTGGACCGGCACGCCGCTGCAATCCAACCCGGAAGGCACGCTGGAATGGGTGCCGCTGGACAAGCTCGAATCGCTACCGCTGTGGGAGGGCGACCGCCATTTCCTGCCGCTGGTGTTCGACGGCGACCCGCGCCCGTTCCACGGGGTGATGCCGTACCGCGACGGCCGCATGCAGTCGTGGAACTACACCCGCCTGTAAGCGGCCGCATTCACGTCCGGCGCGCTACGCTGGCGCGGCACACGACCGGGAAACCCGAAACATGAAACGCCACTTCTCGATGCTGCGCGAATTCCGCCTGGCCGACTGGTTCACGCTGGGCAACGCCTTCTGCGGCACCGGCGCGGTGTTCGCCGCGATGCGCTTCCTGCAGGACGGCCAGCGCGGCTACCTGCTGTTCGGCATGGCGCTGATCCCGCTGGCGTTCGTGTTCGATGCGCTGGACGGGCGCATCGCCCGCTGGCGGCAGTCGTCCTCCACCCTGGGGCGCGAGCTGGATTCGCTGGCCGACGTGATCTCCTTCGGCGTCGCCCCGGCCGCGCTGGCCTACGCCTGCGGCATGCAGGGCGGCTGGGACTGGCTGGTGCTGAGCTATTTCGTCTGCTGCGGGGTCAGCCGGCTGGCGCGCTACAACGTCACCGCCGAGGAAATCGCCGGCGAGTCGGACAAGGTGCCGTACTTCGAGGGCACCCCCATTCCCAGCAGCCTGGCGCTGGTGGTGGTGCTGGCGGTGGCCGCGCATTCCGGTGCGGTCGGCCACGCGCTGTGGGGCGGCACATGGCAGCTGGGGCCGTGGCAACTGCACCCGCTGGTGCTGCTGTTCGCGCTTTCCGGTTCGCTGATGGTCAGCAAGACCCTGCGCATCCCCAAGCCTTGATTTGCGGTTGCTATGATCCTGCCGCAATGGGTACGAACGGGGGGCGGCGATGGTGAACGATGGTGGCGACAACGATTTTGAAGCCAGCCTGCGGCGCTGCTGGGAAGGCTGGCAGCAGGCCATGAACCCGACCGGCGGTACCGCCAGCTTCCCGTGGCGGGAGAGCCTGGAACGATGGGCGCAGCTGCTCGGCACCGATGCGTCCGCGCAGGTGCAGGAACTGGGCGCGCGCTTCCAGCACCAGGCCGGTGACTGGTTGGGCACGATGCAGCAGGTTGCCGCCGGTTTCGCCGGCCGCGACAGCAGCGCCGCCGAGGTGGCCGGCGCCTGGCGCGAGGCGGTGGAAGCGCAGGGCGATGCGATGCTGCGCTGGATGCTCGATGCCGCGCGCGGCGGCAGCGCGGTAACCGACCAGCCGTGGCTGCGCGACGTCGCCCATGCCGTCCAGTCCGGCTTCGGCCATGCCGACTGGCTGAATGCGCCGGTATTCGGCCCGGCGCGCGAGCACCAGGTGCGCTGGCAGGCGCTGGCGAAGCTGCAGCGCGACCACCAGTTGCAGATGGAGCGCTACGTCGCCGCGATCCGTGGCGCGCTGGACGACGCCTTCCATCGTTTCGAGGCCAAGCTGGCCGGGCACGAGGCGCCGGGCAACCAGCTGACCAGCGCCCGCGCGATGTTCGATCTGTGGATCGACGCGGCCGAAGAGGCCTATGCCACGGTCGCGCTGTCCGAGGATTTCCAGCGCATCTACGCCGATCTGGCCAACGCACAGATGCGGTTGCAGGCGGCGACCCGGCACGAACTGGAGCGCGCCTGCGAACTGCTGGGCGTGCCGACCCGCACCGAAATGGATGCCGCCCATCGCCGCATCGCCGAACTGGAACGGCTGCTGCGGCGGATGGTCGCGGGCGACACCCGGCCGGCGACGCCCGGGCCGGAAAAACCCACGCCTGCGCCGAAGAAGAAGGCGGCCCCGAAGCCGGCCAGGGCAGCGGCGAAAAAGGCTCCGCCGCGCGGCAGGAGCAAGGCATGAAGGGTCCGCTGGGGTTCGGCGCCGACGACCTGATGCAGGAAACCCTGCAATGGCAGCGCAAGCTCGCCGACGGCCTGAAGCTGCTGCCCGGCGTGGCCGACGTCGATTACGGCGTCACCGAGCGGCGGGAAGTCTGGAGCGACGGCAAGGTCAAGCTGTACCGCTTCGTCGGCGACGGCGCCAGCAACGGGCAGCCGCCACTGCTGATCGTCTACGCGCTGGTCAACCGCCCGTACATGGTGGACCTGCAGGACGGTCGTTCGCTGGTGCAGAAGCTGCTGGCCTCCGGGCAGGACGTATACGTGCTGGACTGGGGCTACCCGGACCGATCCGAACGCTACCTCACGCTGGAGGACTACCTGCTGCGCTACGTCGATGGCGCGGTGGAGCACCTGCGCGCGCAGCACGGCGGCGCGCCGGTCAACCTGCTGGGCATCTGCCAGGGCGGCGTGTTCTCGCTGTGCTACGCCGCGCTGCGCCCGCACAAGGTGCGCAACCTGGTCACGATGGTGGCGCCGGTGGATTTCCACACGCCGGACAACATGCTCTCGCACTGGGCGCGGCACGTGGACGTGGACCTGTTCGTCGACACGCTGGGCAACATCCCGGCCGATCTGATGAACGCCAGCTACCTGATGCTCAAGCCGTTCCGCCTGAACGTGCAGAAATACGTGGGGCTGATGGACATCCTCGACGACCGGCAGGCGCTGGAAGACTTCCTGCGCATGGAAAAGTGGATCTTCGACTCCCCCGACCTGGCCGGCGAGGCCTTCCGCCAGTTCGTCAAGCAGTTCTACCAAGACAACGGCCTGGTGCACGGCCGCATCCGCATCGGCGACGAGCCGGTGGACCTGCGCCGGCTGACGATGCCGTTGCTCAACATCTATGCCGAGCAGGACCACCTGGTGCCGCCGGCCGCATCGCGCGCACTGCGCGAGCTGGTCGGCAGCGACGACTACAGCGAACTGGGGTTCCGCGGCGGCCACATCGGCATCTACGTCTCCGGCCGCGCGCAACGCGAAGTGCCATCCGCGATCCACGGCTGGTTGAGCGCGCGCGCATGAAGCGCCTGCTGCCGCTCGCCGTGCTGCTCGCGGCGGCCATGCCGGCGCTGGCCGCACCCGGCACGACGGCGCAGCGCGAGATAGAGGGGGTGATGCAGGTACTGGAGCAGTCCGGCTGCCGTTTCCAGCGCAATGGCCGCTGGCATGGCGCGGCCGAGGCGGGTGCCCACCTGCAGCGCAAGTACGACTACCTGCGCAAGCGCGAACTGGCTGGTAGTGCCGAGCAGTTCATCGACAACGCGGCATCGCGGAGCAGCCTGAGCGGCAAGCCCTACCGGGTGGCCTGCCCGGGCCGATCCGAGCAGGATGCGGCGCCGTGGTTCCGGCAGCAGCTGGCAGGGCTGCGCGGACACTGAGCGCACCCATGCGGAAAGGGACCGGGCAGTCACCAACGGGCCGACGGGCATTGTCCGCCGCACGCCTGCTGGGCGCACTCTGGACGTCGCCCAACACCTTGGCCGGTCTGCTGGCCGGGCTGGCGGGCATGCCGATGGGCGCGCGGCCGCAGTGGAGCGGCCGGGACTTCGCCTGGGTGTTCCACCACTGGCCGTGGGGGCCGGGCGGGGCGGTCACGCTGGGCATGGTGATCCTGCACACCGGCGCGACCCTGGACGTGCCTTGCCATACCTACGAGCACCGCGCCGGCCGTTGCCGGCACCCGCGCATCAGCCTGCGCGACCACGAGCGCGCGCACGTGTTCCAGTACCTGGTGCTGGGGCCGCTGTTCCTGCCGGTCTACCTGCTGTGCGGTGGCGTCAGCGTGCGCAACCCATTGGAACGCGCCGCCGACCGCTACGCGCTGCAGGGGCGCGGCTGGTGGCCCGGCAGGTAGGTCGGGGCCACGCCCCCGACGGCCATGCCGATTGCCGTCGGGGATGCCGCCCATGCCACCCTGCCTGCCACCTGAATGCCATCCGGCGGTCATGACATGCCAACTTTCCTTGAACGAAGCGGTAACACTCGCGCGCCTAAAGTAGCGCCGTTACGAGTACGCAAGGAGTACCCACCGTCATGGCAATCGTTCTCTACATCGGTGGCAGCAAGGACGGCGACAAGGGCGTGGTGCCCTATGGCTTCAGCAAGACCCGCATGGATACCGACAACGGCCCGGAAATCTACGTCGAGCGCATGCTGGACACCGGCGGCCGCGGCCGCATGCGGGTGATGGTGCTGGAGAACCTGCGCGAGGACATCGCCCTGCAGCACCTGAGCCGCCACCTGGGCTGAACCCGCGGCCACGTCCGGGCGGCGCTGTCAACGGCTATCGCCCATGCGCCGGCATTGCCAGAATGCGGCATTCCACCATCGTGTGAATCGCAGCAGGCAATGCAAGACACCAAGCTCGCGCAGCAGATCGCGCAGACCATCGCCGGGGAGATCGGCGCCCAGCCCGCACAGGCCAAGGCCGCCATCGCGCTGCTGGACGAGGGCGCCAGCGTCCCGTTCATCGCCCGCTACCGCAAGGAAGTCACCGGCGGGCTGGACGACACCCAGCTGCGCAACCTGGAAGTGCGCCTGACCTACCTGCGCGAACTGGAAGAGCGCCGCGCCGCGGTGCTGGCCAGCATCGAAGAGCAGGGCAAGCTCAGCGACGAACTGCGCGGCGACATCCTCGCCGCCGACACCAAGAGCCGGCTGGAAGACCTGTACCTGCCGTACAAGCCCAAGCGCCGCACCCGCGCGCAGATCGCCCGCGAGGCCGGGCTGGAGCCGCTGGCCGACGGCCTGCTGGCCGATCCGGCGCTCGATCCGCAGGCCTTCGCCGCCGGCTTCGTCGATGCCGAAAAGGGCGTGGCCGATGCCAAGGCCGCGCTGGAAGGCGCGCGCGCGATCCTGATGGAGCGCTGGGGCGAGGACGCCGCGCTGGTCGGCGAACTGCGCCAGTGGCTGGGCGAGGTCGGGGTGATCCGCGCCCGCGTCGCCGAAGGCAAGGAAACCGAAGGCGCCAAGTACCGCGATTACTTCGAACACGCCGAATCGCTGGCGAAGATTCCCTCGCACCGGTTGCTGGCGCTGTTCCGCGCCCGCCGCGAGGAAATCCTGTTCCTCGAACTCGATCCCGGCAACGAGGCCGAAAGCGGCCACCAATACGCCGAAGGCCGCGTCGCACTCAAGGCCGGCATCGCCGACAAGGGCCGCGCCGCCGACCGCTGGCTGCTCGACGCCTGCCGCCTGACCTGGCGCGCCAAGCTGCACATGCACCTGCTGCTGGACCTGTTCAACCAGGCCCGCGAAAAGGCCGAGGCCGAGGCCATCGCCGTGTTCGGCGACAACCTCAAGGACCTGCTGCTGGCCGCGCCGGCCGGGCCGAAGACCGTGCTCGGCCTCGACCCCGGCATCCGCACCGGCTGCAAGGTCGCCGTGGTCGATGCCACCGGCAAGCTGCTGGCCACCGAAACCATCTACCCGCACGAACCCCGGCGGCAATGGGAACAGTCGCTGCAGACGCTCAAGCATCTGTGCGCCAGGCACGACGTGGAGCTGATCGCCATCGGCAACGGCACCGCCAGCCGCGAGACCGACAAGCTGGCCGGCGACGTCATCAAGGCCTGCAACAACCCGAAATTGCAGAAGATCGTGGTCAGCGAGGCCGGCGCGTCGGTGTATTCGGCGTCCGAATTCGCGGCCAAGGAATTCCCGAACCTCGACGTGTCGCTGCGCGGCGCGGTGTCGATCGCGCGACGCCTGCAGGATCCGCTGGCCGAGCTGGTCAAGATCGAACCGAAGGCCATTGGCGTTGGCCAGTACCAGCACGACGTCGATCAGTTCCGCCTCGCGCGGGCGCTGGACGCGCGCGTGGAGGATTGCGTGAACGCGGTCGGCGTGTTCGTCAACACCGCCTCGGCGGCGCTGCTGTCGCGCGTATCCGGCCTGTCGGCGAGCGTGGCCGAGAACATCGTCCGCCACCGCGACGACAACGGCCCGTTCAAGCGCCGCAAGGATCTGCTGAAAGTGCCGCGCCTCGGCGACAAGACCTTCGAGCAATGCGCCGGCTTCCTGCGCATCGCCGACGGCGACGAGCCGCTGGACGCCTCGGCCGTGCACCCGGAAGCCTACCCGGTGGTCGAGCGCATCGTCGCCGCCGCGCAGCGGCCGATCAAGACGCTGCTCGGCGACGGCAGCTACCTGCGCGGGTTGAAGGCCGAGCAGTTCACCGACGAGACGTTCGGCGTGCCGACCGTGCGCGACATCCTCAAGGAACTGGAAAAGCCCGGCCGCGACCCGCGCCCCGAGTTCAAGGCGGCGCGCTTCGCCGACGGCGTGGAGGACATCAAGGACCTGCGCGAGGGCATGGTGCTGGAAGGCGTGGTCAGCAACGTCGCCGCATTCGGCGCCTTCGTCGACATCGGCGTGCACCAGGATGGGCTGATCCACATCTCCGCGCTGTCGGACACCTTCGTCAAGGACCCGCGCGACGTGGTCAAGGCCGGCGACATCGTGAAGGTGAAGGTGCTGGAGGTGGACGTCGCCCGCAAGCGCATCGCGCTGACCCGCCGGCTGGACGACAGCCCGGCGCCGGCCGCACGTTCCGAGCGCGGCGAACGCGCAGGGCAGGGCAGCGGTGCGCGCCGCGATGGCGGCAACCGCAATGCCCGGCCCGCTGCGGGTCGTCCCGGCACCGCGGCGCCGCCGGCGAACAACGCGCTTGCCGAAGCCTTCGCGCGTGCCAAGCGCGGCGGTTGATGGCCCAGCATTGGATCACCCGGAAGGCCCTGCAATGCAGGGCCTTTCCACATCGGCGGGAGTCGCTTCTCCTGCACGATTCAACAGGCAGCGTTTCCCGCACGAAGAGCATGAAAACCCCTGCCCATCGGCAACACCGTCCGCTATACTTCCGCCCCTGCCAGCCGAAGTGGCGGAATCGGTAGACGCAGCGGACTCAAAATCCGCCGCCCTTAAAAGCGTGTGGGTTCGAGTCCCACCTTCGGCACCAAAAGCAGGTTTCAGGACGCCTCCCGGCGGATCAAGAAACCCTCGAAACCCCGGTAACCCCGGGGTTTTTTGTTGCACGGCGTATCACGGCATTCCCTTGAAGCCCAGCAGGTTCGTGAGTAGATTGGTGAGTAGCACCACGCCCTACCCGCCTCCCGGCGGGGATCCACCCGGGGTTCTACTCACAGGAGCCACCATGCTGACCGATGCCAAGATCAAGAGCCTGCGCCCACGGGATGCCCTATACCGGGTAACCGATGCCGCCGGCCTGTGCCTGGAAGTCGCCCCGTCTGGTGCTCGGCTGTGGCGGTTCCGGTACCGCTACGCCGGCAAGGCCAAGATGGTGAGCCTGGGGCCATACCCCGACGTTTCACTCGCAAATGCCCGGGAAAAACGCGATTCCGCGCGCCGTCTGCTCTTGGATGGCCATGATCCCTCTGCCGCCCGGAAGGCCGACAAGCGAGCGGCGGCCACGGCCGCGGCCAACACCCTGCGCGCCGTGGCCGACGAGTGGCTGGCGCTGCAGAAGCCCCGCCTGGCGCCGGCGACTTACGCGAAATCAGAGTGGCTGCTGGGCCTGGTCTACTCACAGCTGGGCTCCACGGCTGTGAGTAGAGTCACCCCGGGCGAGATCCTGGCCGCGCTCCGGGAGATCGAGGCCGACGGCCGGCACGAGACCGCCCACCGGGTGAAGATGCGGCTCGGACAGGTGTTCCGGTACGCGATCGCCACCGGCCGAGCCGAGTCTGATCCGACCTACGCCCTGCGCGGCGCGCTGGCGCCCGTCGTGACCAAGAAGCGCGCCGCGGTCACCGACCCGGCCGGCATCCGCGACCTGCTGCTGGCCCTGGACGACTACTCGGGCCTGCTGGTCACGAAATGCGCGCTGCGGCTGGCTCCGCTGGTGTTCGTGCGCCCTGGTGAGCTGCGCGCCGCCGAGTGGTCTGAATTCCACCTCGACGGCCGCCATCCCGAGTGGCGGATCCCGGCCGCCAAGATGAAGTCCCGCGCCGAGCACGTCGTCCCGCTGAGCCCCCAGGCCGTCGCCATCCTGCGCGAGCTTCACCCACTCACCGGGCATGGCGCGCTGGTGTTCCCCAGCACCTGGTCGGCGAAGAAGCCGATGAGCGAGAACACGATCAACATGGCGCTGCGCCGGCTGGGATTCGACTCGGCGACTCACTGTGCGCACGGCTTCCGCGCGCTGGCGTCGACGCGACTGAACGAAATGGGATACCCACCGGACGTAATCGAGCGCCAGCTCGCCCACGCGCCGCGAGACAAGGTACGTGCTGCCTACAACCGCGCGGAACACCTGCCGGAACGCAGGGCGATGATGACGGCCTGGGCGGACTACCTGGACGCCCTGCGCGTCGACACCGCAGGCAAGATCGCGCCGATCCGGCGGAAGGTGGCTGCGTGAAACAAAGGCCCGATATGGGCCCGTGTGGCCTTGCCCACGTCCGAACCCTGATCCGGCTCGCGAACGACGGCAACTCCCATGCCGCCACGTGGCTGCGCAACATCGCGCAGGGCGAAATCGAGCACGGTTGCAGCGTCCCGCAAGAGCTGACTGAGTGGCTTGCCACCCCGCCATATCGGCGTGGCCGCGGGAAGCCAAAGGACGCAGCAAGGGCCGCAACCGCCACCGACGCCACGGAACGCGAAGGCATGAAGGCGATGGCTGCCTGGGCTGCGTGGTGGAACGTCCGCGCCGGCATGGCGACCTCGACCAAAGGCGACGCCGGCCCTGCCTTCGACGACGTTTCCGATTGGCTAGTGCGGGAGCACCGCGTCCACGACGCATCGCCGAGTGCGGTACGCACCTGGTACTACGAAAGGCTCGACGCGATGAACGCCGAGCACGCAAGAATCGAAGCACTCGCCGCCGAGCTGAATTAGAAAAATCGCTTGTGGCGACCCATGCGGCCAGCATCGTCCCGGTACTTCCACCGGAGTTTCACCGATGCGCAACACCGCCCCGCTCGACTCGGCTCCGCGCCTGGAGCGCCTGCCAACCGTCATCATCCGCACCGGCCTGAGCCGGGCCACGATCTACCGCCTAATCGCCGCCGGGACGTTCGTGAAGCCGGTTCGCCTGACCGGTCGCAACATCGCTTTCGTCGCCGCTGAGGTCGATTCGTGGATCGCCGCCCGCGCCGCGGAGCGTGATGGAGCCAGCCGCGCGTGAGCAACACCGTGCCGCTACGCCGCAGGCCGCGTGCGGTCGTGCTGGACCACAAGAATCCGATGGCCTCTGCGGTCGCCTATGAGGTCCAGTTCGCGACCGGACCTGATCGCGGGATCGTCACCGTCGGCGGCGAGACCTACGTCTGGAACGGCGACTGGTGGCGGCCGATCTTGCGCGATGAACTTGATGCTGCCCTCTGGACCTGGTCCAGCAGCTGCAAAACCGAGGACGGCACGGAGTTCAAGCCGACCAAGGCCAAGATCGCTGATATCGCTGCCGCCCTGGCAGCCGCGTCGCACATCACCGCTGTCGACGGCGCCAGGTGGCTGCGGCACTTGGAAGGCGATCCGGATCCCGATGACCTGATCGTCTGCGAGAACGGCATCCTCAATGCGCGCACCCGCGAGCTGCTGGCGTCGACCGCGAGGTTGTTCACCGTCAACGTGCTGCCGATCCAGGCCAACCCGCTGGCACCACCGCCAGCCGCCTGGCTGGGCTTCCTCGACCAGCTGACCGGCGGCGACCAGGAAGCCTTGCAGCTGTTGCAGGAATGGATCGCGCTCTCGGCGCTGACCCGGGATACATCGCACCAGAAGGCGATGCTGATCATCGGCCCGAAGCGCTCCGGCAAGGGCACCGTCCTGCGCATCCTGCGCGCGCTGGCCGGCGCCGCAAACGTGTGCTCGCCGACGTTCAGCTCGCTGGGCACGCCGTTCGGCCTGCAGCCGCTGATCGGCAAGCTGGTCGCGCTGCTGTCCGATGCGCGCCTGTCTAGCCGCACCGACTTGGCCGTGCTCGCCGAGGTCATCTTGCGCGTGACCGGCGAGGACGCGGTAACCGTGCCGCGGAAGGTCATGACC
>Ga0206118_100379_pt1 | contig 24072 bp, 19 predicted proteins | sample 3A20Ametagenome_FD_177999 | JGI IMG/M metagenome (GOLD analysis project Ga0206118, IMG submission 177999) | Enriched microbial communities from leaf-cutter ant dump, University of Wisconsin, Madison, United States - 3A20A | ecosystem: Environmental > Terrestrial > Nest > Insects nest > Nest dump... | reverse complement strand
AAGGCCAAGGACAAGACCTCGGGCTTCCGCCTGATGGGCTTCGGCCACCGCGTCTACAAGAACTTCGACCCGCGCGCCAAGGTCATCGGCGAGATGACCAAGCAGGTGCTGGGCCAGCTGGGCGTGACCGATCCGCTGCTCGATGTCGCCATCAAGCTGGAGCAGGCCGCGCTGCAGGACGACTACTTCGTCGCCCGCAAGCTGTACCCGAACGTGGATTTCTACAGCGGCATCATCTACAAGGCGCTGCAGATCCCGACCGAGATGTTCACCGTCATGTTCGCCCTCGGCCGCACCGCCGGCTGGGTGTCGCACTGGCTGGAACAGCAGGTCGATCCGGAAATGAAGATCGGCCGTCCGCGCCAGGTCTACACCGGCCACGACGTGCGCGACTACAAGTAAGCATGAGGGCGCAGCGATGCGCCGCATGACAACGAAAGCCCCGCTTCGGCGGGGCTTTTTCGTATCCGTCGTTCCAGGCAGGCGTCCTGCGCGGGAGATAAGGCAGCGCGCCTTGCACCCGGCGACCCGGCGTCCGGCGGGTACGGGCGTTGGCGGGGTTCGCGGACAGCCGGCGCGCAGCACTTTTCCACAACGCCTGTGCGGCACTTCCGGCAGAAGTTGTGGATAACGCCGACGCCACCTTGCGGGGCGGGCCTTGGCGAGGCGTGGTGAAAAAACCGCCAGGGGCGGTTTTCGACAACGGCCTGTCGATGGCCCGGAGGGTCTCCACCATGGAGCGCGCGAACAGAAAATAGCCGGGCGCATTTCGGGGCCGCCTGCCGATGGCGGGGAGCGCCTTGGACGGCGGGAACAACCTTGTCCGGCGAGCGGCGCGGGAGGCCGCGCGGCCACGCCGCCACGGTCCCTCCGTGGCGCCAGCTACGCCTGTCCGCCGGCCAGCAGTTGCCGCAGCTGCGTCAGCGTCGCCCTCGGCAACGGCTTGCCGTCGTCGCTGGAAACCGGCGGGTGGCGCAGCGCGTCCTCGGGCAGCACGACCAGCTCGAAGGCGATGCCGTCGGCGGCGAACTCCCAGCGCGGATAGGGTTGCCGCGACACATGCCCGGCCAGTTGCAGCAGCGCCGTGCGCGCCTCGGCGGGAATGCGCTGCTCGTGCAGGAAACGTGGCACGGCGTCGGTGTCGTCGCAGTGCAGGTGCAGGACCACCGGCGTGGAGGCATCGGCGGTCCCGGCCAGCACGGCGCCGGCCAGGCGGGGCTGGAAGCCCTGCAGGAACTGCATGGCCTGTACGGCCGATTCGCGGCGTTGGCGCAACGCCGCCGGCTGCGCGTGCGCATCGAACAGGCGCTGCTGTTCGCGCAGTACTTCTTCCACCTGCGCCTGGCGCGGCCACAGCGCTTCCTCGTGGATGCCGAGGCGGCTGGCCGCCTTGCGCCGCGCCTGCTCAAGGTCGTGGATGCCGCCCTCGCGCACCAGGCGGGCGGCCTCTTGGGCGATCAGCCGCCGCTCGCGGCTGCCGCGCTGCGCATTGGGTGCCGTGCGTGGCATCGCTCGTTCTCCGGTTGTCGCGGCCCGCCGGAACCCGGGCCGGTGCGGAAAGGCGGCCGGGCCGCCTTCCCGGCGCAGGTCAGAAGATATCGAACGCGGCGTCGTCGGCCTGCGGGTCGTGCTGGTCGAAGTCGAATTCCTGCATCCGGTCCAGGTCCTCGACCTTGATCCACTCGGTGGCGCCGTTGATCGTGGCCTCGACCATGCCCGAGGGCGGGTCGTTTTTGGCGATCGGCGCATCCTTCAGCGCCACGCGCATGTAGTCGATCCAGATCGGCAGCGCGGCGCGGCCGCCATACTCGCGGTAGCCCAGCGAGCGGAAGTCGTCGCGGCCGACCCAGACGGTGGTGGCGAGCGCGCCGCCGAAGCCGGAGAACCAGGCGTCGCGGTGGTCGTTGGTCGAGCCGGTCTTGCCGCCCACGTCCTCGCGCCCCAGCACCTTGGCCGCGGTGCCGGTGCCGCGCTGTACCACGTCGCGCATCATCGACACCAGCTGGTAGGCGGTGCGCTCGTCGATCGCGCGCGGCGCGGTACGGGCATCGGGGTTCGGCGCTTCCGGTTCGGCCTTGGGCCCGATTTCACCGGCGACGGCATCGGGTTTGGCCGGCGCGGGCGCCGCTTCGGCGCCGAAGTTGAAACCGTCCACGACCTGGCTGGCCGGCGCCGCGCCGGCGGCGCCGCCACCGCAGCCGCGGCAGGCCAGTGCCGGGTTCTGCTTGAACACCACGTTGCCGTCGCGGTCCTTGACCTCGTCGATGGCCCAGGTGTCCACGCGCGAGCCGCCGTTGGCGAACACCGCGTAGCCGCGCGCCACCGACAGCGGGGTCAGCGAGGCGGTACCCAGCGACATCGACAGGTTCGGCGGCAGCTCGGCTTCCTGGAAGCCGAACTCGCTGATGTACTTGCGGGCGAAATCCACGCCGATGCTGTCCAGCAGGCGCACCGACACCAGGTTGCGCGACTGCACCAGCGCTTCGCGCAGGCGCATCGGGCCGCGGAAGCCGCCGCCGTCGTTCTTGGGTTCCCAGGTCTTGCCGCGGCGGTCGCGGAACACCACCGGGGCGTCGAGCACGATCGAGGCCGGGTTGAAGCCCTTGTCGAACGCGGCCGCGTACAGGAACGGCTTGAAGCTGGAGCCCGGCTGGCGGCGTGCCTGGGTGGCGCGGTTGAACTTGTTGCCGGCGAAGCTGAAACCGCCGACCAGGGCGCGCAGCGCGCCGTTGCCGGCGTCGAGCGAAACCAGCGCGGCCTGGCCGACCGGCAGCTGCTCGATCAGCCATTCGCCTTCTTTCTCGCCGGCGCGCACGCGGATCATGTCGCCGCGCGCGACCAGCTTGGCCGGCGAGCGCGCGGTCCAGCGGCTGGCGGCCACCGGCAGGACCAGCTCGGTCCGGTCGGCCAGCACCACGCTGATGCCGCCATCGGCGTGGACCGCCGACACCACGGCCGGCAGCAGGCCCGACTGCGAGGGGATCGCGGCGATGTGGCGGGCGAGCGCGGCGGCGTCGGCATCGGCGGGCACGTCGAAATGCTGTTCCGGCCCGCGCCAGCCGTGGCGGTGGTCGTACAGCAGCAGGCCGTCGCGTACCGCGATGTTGGCCGCTTCCTGCATCTGGCTGTCGATGGTGGTGGTGACCCGGTACCCCTTGTTGAGCACGTCGCCGCCGTGCAGGGCGATCATCTCCTGGCGGACCATCTCGGCCACGTAGGGCGCGTTGACCTCGATCGGCGGCTCGTGCGGCGTGGCGTGCATCGGCACCGCCTTGGCCGCGTCGGCCTCGGCCTGGGTGATGAAGCCCAGCTCGGCCATGCGCTGCAGCACGTAGTTGTCGCGGCGCTGGCGCGCGCGCTCCGGGTTGCTGATCGGGTTGCCGCTGGACGGGAACTTGGGAATGCCGGCCAGCGAGGCCATTTCGTCCAGGTCCAGCTCGCCGAGCTTCTTGCCGTAGTAGTACTCGGCCGCGGCGCCGATGCCGTAGGCGCGGTTGCCGAAGAAGCTCTTGTTCAGATAGAGCTCGAAGATCTCGTCCTTGCTCAGCTCGCTCTCGATCTTGCGCGCCAGCAGGATCTCGGCCAGCTTGCGGGTGTAGCTGTACTCGGAGCTGAGGAAGAACTGGCGCGCGACCTGCTGGGTGATGGTCGAGCCGCCCGGCACGCGCTTGTCGCTGGTGGTGGCCAGCAGCCAGACCGCGCGGGCGATGCCCTTGTAGTCGACGCCGCCGTGTTCGTAGAAGCGGGCGTCCTCGGTGGCCAGGAAGGCCTGTTTCAGGCGTTCCGGCACGTCCTTCATCTGGATCGGGTAGCGCCGGGTCTCGCCGAACACGGCCATCAGCTTGCCGTCGCTGGCGTAGACGTACATCGGCTCCTGCAGTTCCACCTCGCGCAGGGCCTGCACGTCGGGCAGCTTCGAGGAGACGATGTAATAAAGGGCGCCCGCGGCGATGGCGCCAACCAGGGCGAGGGCGACGGACAGAGCCAGCAGCCAGCGCAGCCAGCGGCGGAAACGGGGCATCAAGCAGGATCCCGATTGCGGATTTCGTGGCCGCAGAGTATAGAGTACGCGGGGGAGCGGCTGGGGCCGCCTCCTGGGGAGATGCGATAGGGGATGGCTCTGCTGGCGTGACGGATTTCTCGGCCTGCGCGCGGAGCGGTTGCCAATCGCCGCAAATTCATTATTAATGCGCGGGCGCAATAAATGCGTCCAAGTGCCCGTCGGCAGGGGAGAAACCGTGGGGCTTATCCCAAAGAGTCAACCACCGATCATCGGTGTTGACATCAGCTCGACTGCGGTAAAGCTGCTTCAGCTTGCCCGCAGCGGCAATCGTTTTCGCGTGGAACACTACGCTGTGGAACCACTTCCGCCGAATGCGGTGGTGGAAAAGAACATCGTCGAGGTCGAGGCGGTCGGCGAGGCGATCCGCCGTGCCGTGGCGCGCTCGGGGACCCGCGCCAAGGGGGCGGCGGCCGCGGTGGCCGGTTCGGCGGTGATCACCAAGGTGATCCCGATGCCGGCCGATCTGGACGAGGCCGACATGGAGGCCCAGGTCGAGCTGGAGGCGGTGAACTACATCCCGTATCCGATCGAGGAAGTGAGCCTGGACTTCGAGGTGCTCGGGCCGGTGCCCAACAACCCGGAGATGGTCCAGGTACTGCTGGCGGCCTCGCGCTCGGAGAACGTCGAGCTGCGCCAGTCGGCGCTGGAGCTGGGCGGGCTGGTGGCCAAGGTCATGGACGTGGAGGCGTTCGCGATCGAGAACGCCTTCGCGCTGGTGGCCAGCGAACTGCCGGTGCCCGGCGATGGCGTCGTGGCGCTGGTGGACATCGGCGCGACCATGACCACGCTCAACGTCCTGCGCGGCGGCCGCAGCCTGTACAGCCGCGAGCAGGTGTTCGGCGGCAAGCAGCTCACCGACGAGGTCATGCGCCGCTACGGCCTGAGCTACGAGGAAGCCGGGCTGGCCAAGCGCCAGGGCGGCCTGCCGGAGAGCTACGAGGTCGAAGTGCTGGAGCCGTTCAAGGAGGCCACGGTCCAGCAGATCGGCCGCCTGCTGCAGTTCTTCTATGCCGGCAGTGAGTTCAACCGGGTGGATCACATCGTGCTGGCCGGTGGCTGCGCTTCGCTGCCGGGGCTGCCGGCGATGGTCGAGGAGCAGCTGGGGGTGGGCACGTCGGTGGCCAATCCGCTGGCGCAGATGACGCTGGGGCAGAAGGTGCAGGCGCACGCGCTGGCCCAGGACGCCCCGGCCCTGATGATCGCCACCGGCCTGGCCCTGCGGGGGTTCGACTGATGGCGCGCATCAACCTATTGCCATGGCGCGCCGAACGGCGCAAACAGCGCCAGCGCGAGTTCTACACCATGCTGGGCATGGCCGCGGTCGCGGGCGTGCTGCTGTCGCTGCTGCTGTACTTCTATTACGACGGGCAGGTCGGCGGCCAGAACGCGCGCAACGCCTATCTCGAGGCCGAGATCGCCAAGGTCAAGGAGCAGAACAAGGAAATCGAGCGGCTGGACCGGCAGAAGGACCGTCTGCTCGCCCGCAAGCAGGTCATCGAGGAACTGCAGGGCAAGCGTTCGCAGATGGTGCACCTGTTCGACGCGCTGGTGCGCACCATCCCCGATGGCGTGGTACTGACCTCGCTCAAGCAGGAAGGCGAGACGCTGACGCTGGAAGGCCGTACCCAGTCCAATGCGCGGGTCAGCACCTACATGCGCAACCTTGAAGGCTCGGGCTGGATGTCCAACCCGGAGCTGTCGGTCATCGAGGCCAAGGCGCAGGAAGCCTCCGGCAGCGCGGTCGACATCAAGTCGCTGCCCTATGTGTTCATGCTGAAGGTGAAGCTGCCCGCGCCGGGCGAGAACACGGGTGCCGAAGCGGCACCCGCGCCGGCGCCGGCAGAGGGCGCCGCCCCGGCCGCCCCGGCCGCCGCAGGCGCCGCGGCTCCCGCTGCCGATGCGGCACAGCCGGCTGGCGGGGCGCCGGCCGCCGCGCAGAAGGAGGCTCGCCCGTGAGCCAGAAGAAGAGCGGTTTCAACAACCTGGACCTCAACAACATCGGCAATTGGCCGCAGGGCCCGAAGCTGGTGTTCTGCGCGGTGCTGGCGGTGGTGATCCTGGGGCTGTCCTATCTGCTGGTGATCCGCGGCAAGGCCGAGGAACTCCAGGGTCTGGAGGCCAAGGAAGTCACCCTGCGCAAGAACTTCGAAGAAGAGCAGAGGCGCGCGGTCAACCTTGAGCCGCTGAAGCAGCAGCTCGCGCAGATGGAACAGGTGCTGCAGCAGATGCTGCGCCAGCTGCCCAGCAAGACCGAGATGCCCGACCTGATCATCGACGTGTCGCAGACGGCGCTGTCCAGCGGCCTGAACAACGAGTTGTTCAAGCCCGGCGACGAGCAGTTGAAGGAGTTCTACGCCGAGAAGCCGATCGCGTTGCGCCTGGTGGGCAGCTACCACCAGTTCGGCGCCTTCGTCAGCGGCGTGGCGTCGCTGCCGCGCGTGGTGATCCTGACCATGCACGACATCAACCTGAAGCCCAAGGATCCCAAGGCCGGCATTTCCGCGCGCAGTGGGGCGCTGGAGCTGTCCGGGACGGTCAAGACCTACCGCTACCTGGATGATGCTGAGCTGGAAGACCAGGAAAAGAAGGCCGCCGAAGAAGAAGCGGCGCGCAAGAAGGGGGGCAGGCGATGAACGGTTCCCTTCGCATCCGCGCGCTCGCGGCGGTGGCGCTGCTGCTGGCCGCGACCGGTTGCTCGCGCGGCATCACCAGTACGCCGGGCGATGCGCCCAATCTTGAAAAGTGGGTGGCCGACGTGCGTGCGCGCCCGGCCACGCCGCTGGATCCGCTGCCGGTGATGCAGCAGTTCGAGACCTTCGAGTACTCGGCGCAGGGGCTGCGCGATCCGTTCAGCGATGCCTGGGTCAACCCGGAAGGGAACAGCGCATTGCGGCCGGACCCGAACCGGCGCAAGGAGCCGCTGGAAGCCTTCCCGCTCGACAGCCTGGACATGGTGGGGACGATCGGCAATGGCGCCGGCATGGTCGCGCTGGTGATGGGGCCGGACAAGGTGACCTACCGCGTGCGTCCGGGCGTGTACCTGGGGCAGAGCGATGGCCGCGTCACCAGCGTGCGCGAGGACGGCATTGAGCTGATTGAACTGGTGCCCGACGGTGCCGGCGGCTGGCTGGAACGCCCGGCCTCGCTGGCGCTTGACGATCGATGAATGATTATTGGGGATAGCACGATGACTTTTTCCAAAGCCCTGAGCCTGCGTCCCGCCCGGCGCCAAGCGATGGTCCACGCCCGCGCATTGGGAGTTGCGCTGGCGCTGGCCTGCGGCTCATCGTTCGCGGCCTTCGCCGCGGACGTCGCTCCGCCCGTCGCCGTGCAGCCTGCGGCGACCGTCGCGGTCACCAAGGTCGACTTCAAGCGCGGCGATGATGGCGCCGGCCGCCTGGTCCTGCAGTTCGACGGGCAGGGCGCCAGCCCCGACCTGCGGACCCAGGGCAACAGCGTCGTGGTCGACATGGGCAATGCGACCCTGCCGGCCGAACTGCAGCGCCCGCTGAACGTGGTGGATTTCGCCACGCCGGTGCAGCGCATCGATGCCAGGCCCTCGGGTCATGGCTCGCAGCTGGTGCTGAGCACCCAGGGGGCGTTCGAGTCGCTGGCCTACCAGTCCGGCAACGAGTACGTGGTGGAGATTTCGCCCCGGCAGGAACAGGCGGCGACCGGTGCGGTGACCGCACGGACCGTGGCGCAGGCCGCGGCCACGGTGGCCGCGCGCGGCTACAGCGGCCGCCCGGTGACGTTCAATTTCCAGGACGTGCCGGTGCGCACCGTGCTGCAGCTGATCGCGGAGGAGTCCAACCTCAACGTGGTCGCTTCGGACACCGTGCAGGGCAATGTGACCCTGCGCCTGGTCAACGTGCCCTGGGACCAGGCGCTGGACATCGTGCTGCGCGCCAAGGGCCTGGACAAGCGCCGCGACGGCGGGGTGATCTGGGTGGCGCCGCAGCAGGAGCTGGCCAAGTTCGAGCAGGAGAAGGAGGATGCGCGCATCGCCCTGGAAGAGCGCGAAGGCCTGGTAACCGAATACATCCAGATCAACTACCACAACGCCGATGCGATCTTCAAAGCCCTGACCGAAGCCAAGGGTATCGGCAACAGCGGCAGTGGTGGTGGCAGTGGCGGCAGCGCGCAGCGTGAGAACGGCTTCCTGTCCCAGCGCGGCATGATCGTGGCCGATGAGCGCACCAATACGCTGATGATCAGCGACATCCCGAAGAAGATCGCGCAGATGCGCGAGCTGATCGCGGTGATCGACCGCCCGGTCGACCAGGTGCTGATCGAGGGGCGCATCGTCATCGCAACCGATACCTTCGCCCGCGATCTGGGCGCGAAATTCGGTGTCAACGTCAACAACAGGGATCCCGTTACCGGAAGGGGCGATGCCTATGGCGGCACCCTGGGTACGATTGGCAATACCAGGGACGGGCGCGGGCTCAACGTGAACCTGCCGGTCGACAACCCGGCCGGCTCGATCGCATACACCCTGCTGCGTGGCGGCTTTTCGCTGGACGTGGAGCTGTCGGCAATGCAGGAAGAGGGGCGCGGTGAAGTGGTTTCCAATCCGCGCATCGTCACTGCCAACCAGCGTGAGGGCGTGATCAAGCAGGGCAAGGAAATCGGCTACGTCACCATTTCCGGTGGTGGTGGTGCCGGCGGCGCGCCCACGGCCAACGTCCAGTTCAAGGAAGTGCTGCTGGAGCTGAAGGTCACCCCGACCATCACCCAGGACAACCGTATCTTCCTCAACATGAACGTGAAGAAGGATGAGGTCGATCGTTTCATGGAAGTGACCGACTACGGCACCGTGCCGATCATCAACCGTCGCGAAGTCAACACGGCGGTGCTGGTGGATGATGGCCAGACCGTGGTGATCGGCGGTGTGTACGAATTCACCGACCGCAGCAGCGTCACCAAGGTGCCGTTCCTGGGCGACATCCCCTTCCTGGGCAACCTGTTCAAGAAGCGTGGCCGCAGCAAGGACAAGGCCGAGCTGCTGGTGTTCGTGACGCCGAAGATCCTGCGCGTCGCCAAGCCGCACTGAGCCGGATTCCATCCGGCTGACAAGGGAAGGCCGCCGCAAGGCGGCCTTTTCCGTTGCACGGCCGTTGCCGTCGCGCGCGATGAACCATTTCATCGTGGATCGGTCAAACTGCGCCTATGAACCTGCCCCCGCACATGCCCGAAACGCCGGCCGCCGAAAACGGCCTGCACGCGGCCTTCATCGCCCTGCGCGATGCCCTGGCCACCGAAATCGTAGGCCAGTCGGTCCTGGTCGAACGCCTGCTGGTCGCGCTGCTGGCCGATGGCCATCTGCTGGTGGAAGGCGCGCCCGGGCTGGCCAAGACCACGGCGATCCGTGCGCTGGCCTCGCGCATCGATGCCAGCTTCGCGCGCATCCAGTTCACCCCGGACCTGCTGCCCGCCGACCTGACCGGTACCGACATCTGGCGCCCGCAGGAAGGCCGCTTCGAATTCCAGCCCGGGCCGGTGTTCCACCCGATCCTGCTGGCCGACGAGATCAACCGCGCGCCGGCCAAGGTGCAGTCCGCCCTGCTCGAGGCGATGGGCGAGCGGCAGGTGACGGTGGGCCGCAGGACCTATCCGCTGCCGGCGGTGTTCCTGGTCATGGCCACGCAGAATCCGATCGAGCAGGAAGGCACCTTCCCCCTGCCCGAGGCGCAGCTGGACCGGTTCCTGATGCATGTGCGCATCGGCTACCCGGATGCGGGCGCGGAAACCGAGATCCTGCGGCTGGCGCGCGAACGCGCGCTGCGCGAGATGGAAGCGGCGCCCGTGCCGGTGGAGAAGCTGTCGCTGCAGCAGGTCGAACAGGCGCGGCGCGCGGTGCTGGAACTGCACATGGCGCCGCAGCTGGAGCGTTACCTGGTCGAACTGGTACTGGCCTCGCGCGATGCCTCGGCCTACGACGCGTCGCTGGCGCGCCGCATCGCCTGGGGCGCGAGCCCGCGTGGCTCCATCGCGCTGGAACGCTGCGCGCGGGCCAAGGCCTGGCTGTCCGGGCGCGATTACGTGACGCCGGACGATGTGCGCGCGGTGGCGCCGGACGTGCTGCGGCACCGGATCCTGCCCAGTTACGAAGCGGCAGCCGAGGGCTGGGACGGCGAGCGCCTGGTCGCGGCGCTGCTCGACCGCGTGCCGTTGCCGTGATGAAGCAGGGAAGCGGGAAGGGGGAGAGGGGAAGGGCGGTATCCCCCGGGCCATCCGCCCGCGGCGGAGCGTCGTTCCCCGTTCCCGATTCCCCGTTCCCCGCATCCGAGGGCATCGCCCCGTCGCTGGCCGAGCTGATCGCATTGCGGCGCTCGGCATTGCGCGCGCGCGATCCGCGCCGCGGGCGGCGCGGCGTTGCCGCCCGCGCAACCTCGGCGCAGCGCGGGCGCGGCATGGAGTACGCCGAATCGCGCGAGTATGTCGCCGGCGACGACGCCCGCCACATCGACTGGAAGCTGAGCGCGCGCACCGGCTTCACCCATACCAAGACCTTCCAGGCCGAGCGCGAGCGCCTCACCCTGCTCGTGGCCGATACCGCACCGGCGCTGTATTTCGGCACCCGTGCGCGGTTCAAGTCGGTGCAGGCCGCACGCGCCGGGGCCGTCGCGGCCTGGTCGGCGCTGCGCGATGGCGATCGCGTGGCGGCGCTGTGCAGTGGCCGCGAAGACGGCCTGGTGCCGCCCGCTGGCGGCATGCGCGGCGTGCTGCGCGTGCTCGATGCCCTGGTGCGCTGGTACGCCGCGCCGTCCGCCGCCGGCGCGGGCCTGCAGTCCGCGCTGGAGCGCGCGACGCGCCTGCTGCACCCGGGCGCGCGGGCGCTGGTGCTGGCGGACCCGGCCAGCGCCCTGGCCGTCGCGCCCGCCACCTGGTCGGCGCTGTCGATGCACGTGGACGTGCGCCTGTTGCTGCTGGTCGATCCGCTGGAGATGCAGCCGCCGCGCTGCCTGCTGCCGGTGGCGGCACCGGGCGGACGCATGGAGCTGGACCTGGAGGCCGGCGCCATGCGCGATGCCTGGCACGACGCCTTCGTCACCCCGGTCGAAACCCTGCGCAAGGCCCTGCCGGGCCGCAGGATCCAGGTGCAGGTGCTGGCCTCGGACGACCCCAGCGATGCCTGGCTGGGGGCCGCCGCCGCGAAGGTGCAGGCATGATCGCCACCACGTTGCCGCTGCGCGATGTGCATCTGCCCGCGGCGCCGGGCTGGTGGCCGCCAGCGCCGGGCTGGTGGCTGCTGCTGGCCGGCGCGCTGCTCGTCGTTCTCGTGATCGCGGCGGTGCGGCTGCACCGCCGGCGCCGGCGCCGGCGCTGGGAATCCCTGTTCGACGGAACGCTGGCGGCCGCCGGTGGCGCGGCCGCCCGCGTCGGCATGGCGTCGGAACTGCTGCGCCGCGCGGCCCGCCGCCGCGACCCGCAGGCGGCGCTGCTGCAGGGCGAGGCCTGGCTGCGTTTCCTCGACGGCGGGCAAGGCCATGACTTCAGCGCGGGCGACGGACGTGCGCTGCTCGACGGCGGTTTCCGCCGCGAGGTCGACGACGCGCTGGCCGCGCGTGCATGCGCGCTGGCGCGCGGGCGCTTCATCGCCCTGATGGAGCGGCGCCGGTGATGGAGCAGGCGCGCATGCTGCTGGGCGGCCTGCCGGAATTCGCCTGGCCCTGGCTGTGGCTGGCCGCGCCCGCGCCGCTGCTGATGGCGCTGTGGCCGCTGCGCGCGGGCGGCGGCCCGGCGCTGCGGGTGCCGTGGGAACCGGCAAGGCTGCAAGTGGCGTCGCCGCGCCGGCGCGCGCCCTCGCTGCGCGCGGTGCTGCTGTGGCTGGCGTGGCTGTGCCTGTGCGCCGCCGCCGCGCGGCCGCAGCAACTGGGCGAGGCGGTCGAACCGCCACGGCAGACGCGGCAGATGATGCTGGCCGTGGACCTGTCCGGCAGCATGAGCGAGGACGACATGCAGCTTGGCGGCCGCGTGGTGGACCGGCTCACCGCGGCCAAGGCGGTGCTGGCCGACTTCCTCGACCGCCGCGAAGGCGACAGCATCGGCCTGCTGGTGTTCGGGCAGCGCGCCTATGCGCTGACCCCGCTGACCCGCGACCGCGCCAGCGTGCGCGAACAGTTGCGCGACAGCGTGGTCGGGCTGGCCGGGCGCGAGACCGCGCTGGGCGATGCCATCGCGCTGGCGGTCAAGCGCCTGCGCGAGCAGGCCGAAGGCCAGCGCGTACTGATCCTGCTGACCGATGGCGTCAATACCGCCGGCGTGCTGGAACCGCTGAAGGCGGCCGAACTGGCCAGGGCCGAAGGCGTGCGCGTGTACACCATCGCCTTCGGCGGCACCGGCGGCTTCTCGCTGTTCGGCATGCAGATGCCCGGGGGCGAGGACCAGATCGACGAGGACACGCTGACGCGCATCGCCGAGCAGACCGGCGGGCGCTTCTTCCGCGCGCGCGACACCCGCGAACTGGTCGGCATCTACGCCGAGCTGGATCGCCTGGAGCCGGTGCGCGGCGCCGGGCCGGCGCTGCGTCCACGCCTGGAGCGCTATGCCTGGCCGCTGGCGGCGGCGCTGCTGCTGGGCCTGCTGGCACTGGCCTGGCCGGAGCGGCGCCGATGACCGCGTTCTGGAACAGCCTGCACTTCATCCGCCCGGACTGGCTGTGGGCACTGCTGTTGCTGCCCGTCGCGCTGCTCGGCGCCTGGTACCGGCGCCGCCGTCGCGGCGACTGGCGCAGCGCGGTGGACGCGCACCTGCTGCCGCACCTGCTGGTGGGCGGCGGCAGGCGCGGCATCGGTGGATGGCTGGCCCTGCTGGTCGGCCTGCTGCTGGCGGTGCTGGCCTTGGCCGGGCCGAGCTGGCGCCAGGTCGAACAGCCATTGTGGGAGTCGAAGACGCCGCTGGTGGTGGTGCTGGACCTGTCCAGCCGCACCGGCGCGGCCGACCTGCCGCCGAGCCGGCTGCTGCAGGTGCGTGCCAAGCTGGCGACGCTGCTGCACGAGCGCCGCGGTGGCGGCTTGGCGCTGGTCGCCTACGCGGACGAGCCGTTCACCGTGGCGCCGCTCACCGACGACGCCGCCAATGTCGCGCTGTTCCTCGACGCGCTGGCGCCGGACATCATGCCGGTGGACGGGCAGCGGGCGGACAGGGCGCTGGAATGGGCCGGCGACCTGCTGCACCAAGCCAGCGCGCGCGAGGGCGTGATCCTGCTGGTCAGCGACCATGCCGATGCCGCCGCGCAGGCCGAAGCCGTGCGCCTGCGCGCGGCCGGTCATCGCGTGTCGGCAATGGGATTGGGCACGCCGGTGGGCGCGGCCTACCAGGACCGCGAAGGGCGCATCGGGCAGGCGCGGCTGGATGAAGGCTCGCTGCGTGCGCTGGCCGCTGCCGGCGATGGCAATTATGCGCGGCTGTCGGCCAACGACACGGATCTGCAACTGCTGGGTGTCCTGCGGCCGCAGGCGGCCGATGGCGAGCGGCCCGGTCGCGGCACCGACAGGACCTGGCAGGACGAGGGCTACTGGCTGCTGCCGCCGCTGATGCTGGTCGCGCTGCTGGCGTTCCGGCGGCGCCGGCAGGCGCTGGCCGCCGTGGTGCTGTGCCTGTGGCTGCCACTGGCCCTGCCGGCGCAGGCGGCCGAAAACGGAGGCTGGTGGCAGCGTGCCGACCAGCGCGACCACCAGCGCCTGGCCGAAGGCGTCGAGGCCTACCGCAAGGGCGATTTCGCCACCGCGCAGCGTCGTTTCGAGGGCATCGACAACGAACAGGGCTGGTACAACCTGGGCAACGCGCTGGCGCGGCAGGGCCGCTACGACGAGGCGATCGCCGCCTACGACCGCGCATTGGAACAGCGGCCGGACATGGCCGATGCGAAAGCCAACCGCGCCGCGGTCGATGCCGCGCGCAGGCGCCAGCCGCCGCCGGGACAGCAGGGCGGCGGCAAGCAGGACAAGCCCGATACGCAGCAGGGCAAGCCAGCGCCCGGGCAGCAGTCGCCGGGCCAGTCGCAGGATGGCAGGTCGCAGGATTCGCCGTCGCAGCAGGGGCAGTCGCCGTCGCCGCGGAAGGACGCGCAGCCGCCGCAGCCGGGCCAGGGCCAGCCATCGGCGGATGCGCGGCAGAAGGCGCCGCAGGCGGAAGATGCCCAGGGCCAGCAGCAAGCCGACCAGGCCCAGCGCGAGCGCATGGCCGAGGCGATGCGCCGGCAGCAGGGCGGCGACGGCGATACTGGAAAGCGCGCGGCGCAGGCGGCGATGAGCCCGCAGGAGCGCGAGCGGCGCCAGGCGATCGAAGCGTGGATGCAGCGCGTGCCCGACGAGCCGGGCGATCTGTTGAAGGCGAAGTTCCAGCTCGAATACGAGCGGCGCAGGCGGGAAGGGCGATGAAGCGGCGAAGCGTTTTCATGAAAGTGTGGTTGGTCGCGTTGCTGGCCTGCGCCGCCGGCGCGCAGGCGCAGACCCGCGCGTGGCTGGACCGCGACCATGTCGGCGAAGGCGACGTGGTCACCCTCAACATCGAGACCGACCAGGCTGGCGCGGCGCCGGACTACGCGCCGCTGCAGGCCGATTTCGCGCTGGGCGGGCGCACCAGCGGCCGGCAGACGCGCTTGGTCAACGGCAGCGTCAGCAATACCGCCCTGTTCGGCGTGGTGCTCACCCCGCGCCGCAGCGGCGTGCTGCAAGTGCCGCCGCTGCGGGTCGGCGCGACCCAGACCCCGCCGCTGCAGCTCACGGTCGAGGCGGCGCCGGTGTCCAGCCGCGCCGGCGATGCCGTGGCCTTCGTGGAAACCGAGGTCGACGACCCGCAGCCCTACGTGCAGCAGAGCGTGGGCGTGGTGGTGCGGCTTTATTTCGCGACCCAGCTGGCGTCGGGCGAACTGGACCTGGCGACGCCGGCCTCGGCCTCGCTGCAGCGCGTGGGCGAGGACCGCACCTCGTCGCGCGAGGTCGGCGGCCGCCGCTACAACGTGGTCGAACGGCGCTTCCTGCTGATTCCCGAGCGCAGCGGCCCGTTGCGGCTGGAAGGCGCGCGCTTCAGCGGCCGCGGCGCCGGCGGCTTCTTCGACGATTTCTTCGGCCGCGACAACGGCATGCTCAACGCGCGCGCGCCCGACCAGACCCTGCAGGTGCGCGCCGTGCCCGACGCCGCGCCGCAGCCGTGGCTGCCGTTGAAGGACCTGCGCCTGCGCTATACGGCCGCACCGCAATCGGCGCGGGTCGGCGAGGCGGTGACCCTGGAAGTGGAGGCCACCGCCGTCGGCGCCACGCGCGCGCAGTTCCCGGACCTGCCGGTGCCCTCGCTCGGCGACGCCGCGCAGGTGTTCGCCGAGCCGCCCCGGTACGACGAAACCTTCGATGGCAACGGTCCGCAGCTGAAGCTCACGCGCCGTTATTCCATCGTGCCGCAGCAGTCCGGCACCCTGGCGGTACCGGGCATCGGCCTGCGCTGGTGGGACGTGCGCGCGGCCGAGGCGAAGACCGCCGCGCTGCCCGACCTGGCCCTGCCGGTGGCGCCGGGGACCGCGGCGGCAATACCGCCGCCGGTCGTGCCGGGCACCGCCGTCGCCGCGGCGCCGCCGCCGCAAGCCGGCGACCGTGCGATCGCGCTGCCCGGCGGCCGGTACCTGCCGGAGCGGCTGTGGCCGCTGCTGGCGGCCGGGTTCGCGCTGCTGTGGCTGGCGACCCTGGTCTGGGCGCTGACCCGGCGTCATACGCCGCCGGCGCGGGGAACTGCCGCAGGAAACGACGCGGGCCCAGGCGCCACCGGCGCGGCCACGCATTCGCTGGCCGACCTTCGGCGCGCGCTGGACACCGGCGATCTGGACGATGTCGAACAGGCGCTGCGCGGCATGGCCCGCCCCCCGGTGGCCGACCTGGACGCGCTGGCCACGCGCTTGGACAGTGCCGCGCAGCGCGAAGCGCTGGATGCGCTGCGCCGGGCACGCTGGGCCGACGGCAGCGGGACCGCGGCCCGCGCCGCGCTGCGCGCCGCATTCGGCAGCGGCCCCGCATGGCGGGCGGATGCGCAGGCGCCGGCAGCGCCGTTGCCACCGCTCTACCCCGATCACCGGAAATCCGGCTGAGCGGCTTCCGGTGGCTGGCCTCGTGGGTGCCCTGGCTCGCCCGGCACGGGGCTTCAGCGGGCAAGGCCGCATGCGCGGCAAATCCCGCATCTACATGAACGCGCCGGCCCGGGCGCACTGGCCCATATGGCAGGGGTGGGCCGTGTGCAGCTTTTGTTAAGCTACGCGACCTTTCGCCCGCGAGTACCGCCGCATGCCCAACGCCCACGCGCCAAGGAAGCCCTCCATGCCCCTGCACATCAAGGTGCTGCTCGGGTTCATGCTCGGCACGATCGTGGGCCTGGTCGCACATGCCACCGCGGCCGACGCGGCCTGGGTGAGTACGACGATCGACTACGTCACCCAGCCGTTCGGCCAGATCTTCCTCAACCTGCTGTTCATGCTGGTGGTGCCGCTGATGTTCTCGGCGCTGGTGCTGGGCGTGGCCGAACTGGGCGACATCGCTTCGCTGGGCCGGCTGGGCTGGAAGACGCTGAACTACACCGCGGTGGTGACCGCGCTGGCGGTCGGCATCGGCCTGCTCTGCGTCAACCTGCTGCAGCCGGGCACGCACATGGATCCGGCCCTGGTCGAGCAGGCCATGAGCAGCGCCAAGACCGGCGAGATCATCAGCAAGGGCAACGAACTGCGGCTGATGGACCTGCTGGTCAACATCGTGCCGCACAACATCGTCAATGCGATGGGCGACGACAGCAAGAAGCTGGGCATCGTGTTCTTCGCGCTGATGATCGGCATCGGCCTGGTGATGAGGCCGACCGCGGGCACCACCGCGTTCAAGAACGCCGTGCAGGGCCTGTTCGAGGTGTGCATGCACCTGATCGGCATGTTCATCAAGCTGGCGCCGTTCGCGGTGGCGGCCTTCATGTTCAACCTGACCGCGCGGCTGGGCTGGGACGTGATCCAGAGCCTGATGTGGTTCGTGGTGACCGTGCTGCTGGCGATCGCCATCCACGGCTTCATCGTGCTGCCGCTGTGGGTGCGCCTGCTGGGCGGCATGTCGGCGCGCAGCTTCTTCCGCGGCACCCAGGAAGCCACGCTGACCGCTTTCGCCACCGCGTCCTCGTCGGCCACCCTGCCGGTGACCCTGCGCGTGGCCGAGGAAAACCTGAAGCTGCCGCGCAAGGTCTCGCGCTTCGTGCTGACCGTCGGCGCCTCGGCCAACCACCATGGCACCGCGCTGTTCGAGGGCATCACCGTGCTGTTCCTGGCGCAGGTCTATGGCCTGCACCTGGGCCTGCCGCAGCAGCTGATGGTGCTGCTGCTGTGCATCCTGGGCGGCATCGGCACCGCCGGCATCCCGTCCGGCTCGCTGCCGGTGATCGCGATGATCTGCGGCATCATCGGCATCAAGCCCGAGGGCATCGGCATCATCCTGGGCGTCAACACCTTCCTGGACATGTGCCGCACCTCGCTCAACGTCACCGGCGACCTGGCCACCGCCGTGGTGGTCTCCCACCGCAGCGGCGTGGCCGACGACGAGGTACCGGAGGTGCCGGAAAACGCCGGCCACCATTGACCCGGGCCGGTCGTCCGGACCTGCGCGAAGGCCGCCCGATGGGCGGCCTTCGCCGTTGTGGAAACAGGCCCGGCCTGCCGCGGCGGCGGGCGACCCCGGCCTGACCTGCCCGGTGCTCTGTGGGACAATAGGCCGCCCGCAGCTCCGCGGGAGCCTCCCGACCCGACGAACCATGACGCAGCCCTCCCGCCGCCAGTTGGCGAACGCCATCCGTTTCCTCGCCGCCGATGCGGTGCAAGCCGCCAACTCCGGCCACCCCGGCATGCCGATGGGCATGGCCGACATCGCCGAAGTGCTCTGGAACGACTACCTCCGGCACAACCCGAACAACCCGAAGTGGTTCAACCGCGACCGCTTCGTGCTGTCCAACGGCCACGGCTCGATGCTGCAGTACGCGCTGCTGCACCTGAGCGGCTACGACCTGCCGATCGAGCAGCTCAAGGCCTTCCGCCAGCTGGGCAGCAGGACCGCCGGCCACCCGGAGCGCCATGAAACCCCGGGCGTGGAGACCACCACAGGCCCGCTGGGCCAGGGCTTCGCCAACGCCGTGGGCTTCGCGCTGGCCGAAAAGCTGCTGGCGCAGCGCTACAACCGCCCCGAGTTCGAAGTCGTCGACCACCGCACCTGGGTGTTCATGGGTGACGGCTGCCTGATGGAAGGCATCTCGCACGAGGCCGCCTCGCTGGCCGGCACCTGGGGCCTGGGCAAGCTGGTCTGCTTCTGGGACGACAACAACATCTCCATCGACGGCGAAGTGGAAGGCTGGTTCACCGACGACACACCGGCGCGCTTCGAGTCCTACGGCTGGAACGTGGTGCGCGGCGTCGATGGCCATGACCCGGAGAGCATCAAGGCCGGCATCGACGCGGCGCTGTCGCAGTTCGACAGGCCGACCCTGATCTGCTGCAAGACCACCATCGGCTTCGGTTCGCCGAACAAGGCTGGCCAGGAATCCAGCCACGGCGCGCCGCTGGGCAAGGACGAACTGGAAGCCACCCGCAAGGCGCTGGGCTGGGAATACGGCCCGTTCGAGATTCCCGAGGAAATCTACGCCGGCTGGCGCGCGGGCGGCACCGGCACCCTGCGCCAGGCCGAGTGGGAGCAGCTGTTCGACAAGTACGCCGCGCAGTTCCCGGCCGAGGCCGAGGAACTGACCCGCCGGTCGCACGGCGAACTGCCGGCCGACTTCATCGCCCAGGCCGATGCCTACATCGCCCAGGTGCAGGCCGAGGCGCCGACCATCGCCTCGCGCAAGGCCTCGCAGAACGCCATCCAGGCCTTCGCGCCGCTGCTGCCGGAAATCGTCGGCGGCTCGGCCGACCTGGCCGGCTCCAACCTGACCCTGTGGAAGGGCGCGCACACCGTGGTCGGCGAAGACCCGCAGGCCAACTACGTGCACTACGGCGTGCGCGAGTTCGGCATGAGCGCGATCGCCAACGGCCTGGCCCTGCACGGCGGTTTCCTGCCGTTCGACGCCACCTTCCTGGTGTTCAGCGACTACGCCCGCAACGCGCTGCGCATGAGCGCGCTGATCCCGGCGCAGGTCATCCACGTGTTCACCCACGACTCCATCGGCCTGGGCGAGGACGGCCCGACCCACCAGCCGGTCGAGCACATCGCCTCGCTGCGCTACATCCCCAACAACGACGTGTGGCGCCCCTGCGACGCCACCGAGTCGGCGGTGAGCTGGAAGGCCGCGATCCTGCGCAGGGACAACCCGAGCTGCCTGATCTTCAGCCGCCAGAACCTGGCCCCGCAGCAGCGCAGCGCCGAGCAGGTCAGGCTGATCGAACGCGGCGGCTACGTGCTGGCCGACGCCGCCGGCACGCCGGACGTGATCCTGATCGGCACCGGCTCGGAAGTGGGTCTGGCCATGGCCGCCAAGGCCGAGCTGGACGCGGCCGGCATCAAGGCCCGCGTGGTGTCGATGCCGTCCACCAACGTGTTCGACCGCCAGGACGCGGCCTACCGCGAATCGGTGCTGCCCAACGCGGTGCGCGCGCGCGTGGCGGTGGAAGCCGGCGTCACCGGTTTCTGGCGCCAGTACGTGGGCCTGGACGGCGCCGTGGTCGGCCTGGATACCTTCGGCGCCTCGGCCCCGGCCGACAAGCTGTATCAGCACTTCGGCATCACCACCGAGGCGGTGGTCGCCGCGGCGAAGGCGCAGCTGGCGAAGTGATGCGCTGCATCGCCGCGTGGTGAGAAAAGGCCGGGATTTCCCGGCCTTTTCTTTGGCACGTCCTCCGGCGGGAGCGCTTCCCGCTCTTCGTAGGAGCGACTTCAGTCGCGAAGAGGCTTTCCCGGCGATGCCCCTCGCGACTGAAGTCGCTCCTACGGCCAGGTTCTCCGGCGTTGGCGAGGGCGTGGGTCCACGTGTGACGGAGCCATTGGCTCCGGCTTCCGCCGCATGCGAGCATCGACCGCACGCACCCCGTCGCGGGCGGCACCTCCGGAGAAGCACCATGAAGCGCGTGACCGGTATCGGCGGCATCTTCTTCAAGGCGAAGGACCCGGCCGCGCTGGCGGCCTGGTACCGCGACCATCTCGGGCTCGACGTCGCCGGCTGGAATGGTGCGGTGTTCCGATGGGGCGGCGAGGGTAGCGCGCCGGGCATGACGATCTGGAGCCCGTTCGCCGCCGACACGAACTACATGGCGCCAGGCACGGCGTCTTTCATGGTCAACTTCCGTGTCGCCGACCTCGATGCGCTGCTGCCGGTGCTGCGCGCCGAAGGCTGCGACGTCGTCGACAGGACCGAGACCTCCGAGCAGGGAAAATTCGGCTGGGTCATCGACCCGGAAGGCAACAAGGTCGAACTGTGGGAGCCGCCGGCCGGGCAGTAGCGCACACCGTGGAGAATTCGATGGAAGTCAAGCGCATCGTCGCCAACATCCGCACCGGCCAGATCGATGCCGCCGATGCGTTCTACCGCGCGGTCCTCGGCCTGGAGCCGGTCATGGACCATGGCTGGATCCGCACCTACGCGGCGCCATCGCGCATGACCACGCAGCTGAGTTTCCCCACCGAAGGCGGATCGGGAACGCCGGTGCCGGACCTTTCGGTGGAAGTGGACGACCTGGACGAAGCGCTGGCCCGCGTCCGCGCCGCCGGCATCGCCCTCGAGTACGGGCCTGCGCGCGAGCCGTGGGGCGTGCGCCGGTTCTTCGTGCGCGACCCGTTCGGCAGGCTGGTGAACATCCTGCAGCACGATCCGTCCGCCGCGGACGCCTGAGCGACGCGCCGCCGTTCAGGGCCGCGCGGTGCGTGCCAGCGCCAGGCGCAGCAGGCGCGCATCGAGCCACTCGCCGAAACCGGCCGGCTGTTCCAGCGTCATGCGCTGCAGGTACATGGCGTCGTTGTCGCCGGCGCGCTGGCGCAGGGCCGCGAGCACGGTGCGCAGCTTGCCGCCGGCGCTGGCGGTGCGGGTCTTGAGCCAGGTCAGGGCGCGCAGCAGGTCCTGCTCGACCGGGGTGAAATCGCTGCCCAGCGGGTAATCGGGCAGGCTGCCGTCGCGGCGGAACGGCGCCAGCGCGGCGGCAAGCACCTCGGCGCGATTGCGCTGCCAGCGCGCCGGTGCGGTGAAGCCGCGCGCCAGCTTCTTCGCCGCCTTCGCCTGTTCCAGCAGCGGCGCCTGGAAGGCGGCGTCGGTGATGCCGGCCATGGCGATCACGCAGTCCTCGTCGGTCGCGCCGCGCAGGTCGGCGATGCCGTATTCGTCGATGAAGACATCGCGCAGGTGGCGCGGAATGGTGGTGTGGCCGTAGTTCCAGCGGACATTGGAGCGCGCGCTGCCCGCCGCTTCGCGCACGGCGCGGAACATCAGCACGCTGCGCGCATCCGGCAGCGCGTGCGCCATCGCCACGAAGTTGTACTGGCCGCCGACGCCGGACACCACGCGGCCGTCGTCCAGCGCGTCCGATACCGCCGCGCCGAGCGCGGTGGCCATCATGCAGGAATTGAAGAAGCGCGCATCGCGGCGCTGCAGCCGCTGCAGGGTTTCATCGCCGCCATAGAGCTGGTTGATCTCGCTGATGCGGCGCATGCCGATGGCGCGGCATTCGTCCTCGGGCAGGTGCCGCAGCCAGTCGTAGAACTCCGGCGAGCCGAGGTAGAACGCGCCATGCAGGTATTCGCCTTCCTCGGCCAGCCGCGCATGGTCGGCGGTGTAGGCGCTGCCGTTGGCCAGGCGCTGCATCAGCGCCAGGTCGTCGTGCACCTTGCGGCGGATCACGCCGCTCTGCACCAGCCTGCGGAAGCCCTCGTTGAGCATTTCGCTGCAGCCGTACAGGCCGGTCTCGAACGGCGCCAGCCCGCCGGCTTCGCGCACCAGCGGGTGCTCTGCCAGCGTCGGGTCGAGCGCATGCAGTATCCGCCGGTAGCGGGTATTGTCGGTATGCCGCAGCACCAGCGCGTGGCTGAGCGCGTCGGCCAGCGCGCCGATGCCGATCTGCAGGGTGCCGCCGTCGCGCACCAGCGCGCTGGCGTACAGGCCGATGGCGTAATCGGCGTCGTTCACCGGCTGCCGCGGCAGCCCGAACAGCTTCGGATACGGGCCGGGCGGGGTGAGCACCAGGTCGAAGAACGCCGCGTCCACCGTGGCGGTGCCGCCCAGCCACGGCAGCTCCGGGTCGATCTCGGCGATCAGCAGCGGCCGCGGCAGGCCACGCGCGGCGATGGCGTCGAGCGTGTCCTGGGTGATGTCGTTGTTGCACGACAGGGACAGCCGCGCGCTGCCTTCGCGCGCGGCCACCTTCTGCACGATGGCGTGCGGCGCGCGCTGCGCCACCGCGTCGGCGGCGTGGGTGTAGTTGAGGCTGGTGTAGGCGCGCTGCGCCTGCGCCGAACCCAGCAGCGCGCCGGACTGCATGTAGAACTCCTCCACCTGCACGTGCGCGGGCAGGGCGTCGCGCGCCACCGCCTGCGCATAGGCCAGGCGCGGAAAGTCCGTGCCGAAATGGCGCTCGACGAACGGCCGCAGGAAACGCGCCTGCAGGTCGTTGCCGCTGGCCTGCGGCGGATCGAGCGAGAGCGCCGTATAGAGCTGCAGCGGGCGCGAGGGGTCCTGCTCGATGCGGGCATAGAGCGCGTTGAGCAGCCGGTGCGGCTTGCCCAGCGCCAGCGGCGCGCCGATGCGCAGCGGTCCCTCGACGTGGGCCAGCAGCCACGCCACGGCGGCATCGAGATCGGTCACATGATGGGGCATGGCGGTGCGTTGTTGCGGGGACGCGGCATTACAGCATTGTCGCGATGAAGCCCCGGTCGGCAGGCTTGACAGGTGATTCGTTTACTCGTGTAATCGATAAAAATTACGGGCGTAAACGATGATCCGGATCAGCGAGGCCGAAGCGGTGGTGATGGAGATCCTGTGGGAGGCGCACCCGCTCGCCGCCGAGGACGTGGTGGCGCGCCTGGCCGGCCGCAACGGCTGGGCCGAGGCCACCGTCAAGACCCTGCTCAACCGCCTGCTCAACAAGGGCGCGATCAGCGCGATGAAGGAAGGGCGGCGCTACCTGTACGCACCGCGGGTGCAGCGCGACGCATGGCTGCTGGAGGAAAGCAGCAGCCTGCTCGAGCGCCTGTTCGACGGCCGCGTCGCGCCGCTGGTGGCGCATTTCAGCCAGCACCGCAGGCTGAGCCGCGACGACGTGGCCGAACTGCGCAGGCTGCTGGAGGAACTCGACGATGACCAGCCCTGAGTTCCTGCAGGCCTTGCTGGCGACCACGCTGGCCAGCAGCGCGGCGATGGCCGTGGTGTTGCTGCTGCGCGGCGGGGTGCGGCGCCGGCTGGGCGCCAGCGCGGCCTACCTGTTGTGGCTGGCCGTGCCGGTGGCGGGGGGCGCCGTGCTGCTGCCGGCACCGCGCAGCGCGGTGCTGCCGATGACGGCCCTGGACGCGGTACTGCCGGCAACCCCTGCCGCGATGGTGCAGGCCGTGCCGATGCTGCCGTGGGCGCCGGTGCTGGGTGGAATCTGGGCGGCGGGCGCGCTGCTGATGATGGTGTGGCAGCTGCGCCAGCAGCGGCGTTTCGTGCGTGGGCTGGGCACGCTGCAGCGTGGCGGCGAGGGCTGCTGGTGGGCGCAGGCAACGGCGGGGCTGCCTGCCGTGGTCGGCCTGTGGCGGCCGCGGATCGTACTGCCGGTGGATTTCGAGCAGCGCTACACCGCGCAGGAACGGCGGCTCGTGCTGCTGCACGAACAGGTGCACCTGCGCCGTGGCGACATCGCCGTCAACGCGCTGCTGGCGGCGATGCAGTGCGTGTACTGGTTCAACCCGCTGCTGCCGCTGGCGCTGCGCCGCTGCCGCGAGGACCAGGAGTTTTCCTGCGACGAGCGCGTCATCGCCCGCGGCGACGGCGCGCGCCGCAGCTATGGCAGCGCCATGCTCAAGACCGGGCTGTCGCTGTCGCCC
>Ga0206118_100378_pt1 | contig 24324 bp, 19 predicted proteins | sample 3A20Ametagenome_FD_177999 | JGI IMG/M metagenome (GOLD analysis project Ga0206118, IMG submission 177999) | Enriched microbial communities from leaf-cutter ant dump, University of Wisconsin, Madison, United States - 3A20A | ecosystem: Environmental > Terrestrial > Nest > Insects nest > Nest dump... | reverse complement strand
GTCCGAGGTGAACGGCACCCACTCGCCCTCGTGCGACTGCACCTCCAGCCCGGCGGCGCTGGCGCCGACCAGCAGGGTGATGAAGTTGATGTCGCCATGCGCGCCAGCGCGCACGTTGGGGATGTCGTCGGTGGTGATCGGTGGGTAGTGGATCGGGCGCAGGATCGAGTTGCCGTTGTTGGTCTTGTCGGCGAAATAATCCTGCGGCAGGCCGATATGCAGCGCCAGCGCCGACAGCACCCGCGAACCCAGCGCATCGAGCTTCTGGTACAGGCCATAGCCATGCTCGCGGAAGCCCGGCACTTCGGCCGGCCACAGGTTCGGCGGCATCACTTCGCGGTATTTGGAGTCGTCGGCGATCTCGCGGCCGATGTGCCAGAACTCCTTGAGGTCGAAGTGCTTCGACCCCTTGGCGGTTTCCACCCCGAACGGGGTATAGCCACGGGCGCCGCCGCCGCCGGGGACGTGGTACTGCTTCTTCACTTCCTCGGGCAGGGCGAAGAACGCTTTGAACACGCCGTAGGCGGCGTCGATGTCGGCCTGGGCGATGCCGTGGTTGCGGATGCCGGCAAAGCCCCACTGGCGGTAGGCCGCGCCCAGCTCGGCCACGAAGGCGTCGCGGTCGCTGTCGAAGCGGGTGATGTCGAGGGTGGGAATGCGGGAACTCACGGGACTACTCCTGGGGAAGAATCGGGGCGCCGACGTTGCCACCGCGCCCCGGGGAATGCATTGATCCGGCTCAGGCCACCCCGGCGGCGGCCCTGACCGCGTCGGCGAGGCGCCCGAGCGTGGCCTGCACCAGCCCGGCATCGTCGGCCTCCACCGTCACCCGCACCACCGGCTCGGTGCCGGACGGGCGCAGGAAGGCGCGGCCGCGGCCGGCCACCGCCTGCTGCGCGGCCGCCAGCGCCGCCACCACCGCGTCGGACTGCACCATCGCCTTGGCCGGCACGCCCTGCCCGACCCGGACGTTGACGGTCTGCTGGGGCACCCGGCTCAGGCCGGCCAGCGCCTGCTGCAGGGTGATGCCGCGGTGCTTGAGCACTTCCAGCACCTGCAGGGCGCTGATGATGCCGTCGCCGGTGGTCGCCCGGTCCAGGCACAGCAGGTGGCCGGAGGCTTCGCCGCCGAGCACGCCGTCGTGCTCCAGCAGCGCCTGATGGACGTAGCGGTCGCCGACGTTGGCGCGGATGAAGCCGATGCCCGCCTTCGCCAATGCCTGCTCGAAGCCGAAGTTGGTCATCAGCGTGCCCACCACCGGGCCGCGCAGGCGGCCGCTGGCCAGCCAGTCCAGCGCCAGCAGGTACAGCAGGTCGTCGCCGTCGTGGACGTTGCCGTCACCGTCCACGAACAGCAGGCGGTCGCCGTCGCCGTCGAAGGCGATGCCCAGGTGCGCGCCAACCGCGCGCACGCGTTCGGCCAACGCCTCCGGATGCAGCGAACCGACGCCGTCGTTGATGTTCACGCCATTGGGCTCGACGCCGATGGCATCGACGCTGGCACCCAGTTCGCGCAGCACCAGCGGGGCCACCTGGTAGGTCGCGCCATGCGCGCAGTCCACCGCGATGCGCATGCCGGACAGGTCGAAGTCGCGCGGCACCGAGTTCTTGCAGGCCTCGACGTAGCGCCCGATGGCGTCGCGGGTACGCACCGCCTTGCCCAGCTGCTCGGACGGCACGGTCGAGAACGGCAGGTCGAGCGCGGCCTCGATCGACAGCTCGGTGGCGTCGTCGAGCTTCTCGCCCTGCGCGGAGAAGAACTTGATGCCGTTGTCGTGGTGCGGGTTGTGCGAGGCGGAAATGACGATGCCGCCGTCGGCGCGCAGCGAGCGGGTCAGGTGCGCCACCGCCGGGGTCGGCATCGGCCCCATCAGCTGCACGTGCACGCCGGCGGCGACCAGCCCGGCCTCCAGCGCGGCCTCGAACATGTAGTTGGAGATGCGGGTGTCCTTGCCGATCACCACCAGCGGCTTGCGGCCGGTGCCCCGCGCCTGCAGCGCCTTCACCAGCGTCTGCCCGTAGGCGTTGCCCAGGCGCAGCACGAAATCGGCGGAAATCGCCCCTTCGCCGACCCGGCCACGGATGCCGTCGGTGCCGAAATACCTGCGCGCGGCCATCAGGCTGCCGCCGTATCGTCGCCCGGGCGCGACTGGCGCATCAGCATCGCCAGCAGGTCGGCCAGGCGCTCGCGCATCTGGCGGCGGTCGCAGATCTGGTCGATGGCACCGTGCTCGAGCAGGAACTCCGAGCGCTGGAAGCCTTCGGGCAGCTTCTCGCGCACGGTCTGCTCGATCACGCGCGGGCCGGCGAAGCCGATCAGCGCCTGCGGCTCGGCGATGTTGATGTCGCCCAGCATCGCGAACGAGGCCGACACGCCGCCGGTGGTCGGATGGGTGAGCACCGAGATGTACGGCAACCCGGCCTCGCGCAGCTTGGCCAGCGCGGCCGAGGTCTTGGCCATCTGCATCAGCGAGAACAGGCCTTCCTGCATGCGCGCGCCGCCGCTGGCGGAGAAGTTGACGAACGGGCAGCCCAGCTCCAGCGCGGTTTCGGCGGCCAGCGCGAAGCGCTCGCCGACCACCGAGCCCATCGAGCCGCCCATGAAGGCGAAGTCGAACGAGGACGCCACCAGCGGGCGGCCCTTGAGGGTGCCGCGCATCGCCACCAGCGCGTCGTACTCGCCGGTGTTCTTCTGCGCGGCCTTGATCCGCTCGGCGTACTTCTTCTGGTCCTTGAACTTGAGCAGGTCGGTCGGCCCCAGCCGGGCCGCGATCTCGGTGGTGCTGTCGGCATCGAACAGCGCCGCCAGGCGGGCGCGGGCGCGGATCGCCATGTGGTGGCCGCACTTCGGGCAGACCTCCAGGTTCTCCTCCAGCTCCGGCCGGTACAGCGCCGCGCCGCAGCTGCTGCACTTTTCCCACAGGCCCTCGGGGACGCTGCGCTTCTTGGTCGGCGAGTTGTCGGTGCGGATGCCGGACGGCATCAATTTGCTGATCCAGCTCATGCGGGATGACGGTTCCGTTCAGGGCGGCCGGGGGCCGCGAGAAGGCCGACAGTCTAGCGCGCGGCGGCAAACCGACGGTAGCGTACAGAGCCCGGCGCCCCTGCCCCGTACCGCCCGAAAACCGCCGTGACCATCCATTTCCGCCAGATCGACAGCCCGCTGGGGCCGCTCACCGTGTCCGCGTCCGAACACGGGCTGCATGCACTCGAATTCCCGCAGGACAGCTGGTTCCTGCCCCGCGACGGCTGGCGCGAGGCCGACCACCCGCTGCTGTCACGGACGCGGGTGCAGTTGGACGAATACTTCGCCGGGCGCAGGCGCGCCTTCGACCTGCCGCTGGCGCCGCAGGGCACGCCGTTCCAGCGCGAAGTCTGGTTCGCGCTGGCGGACATTCCCTATGGACAGACCAGTACCTACGCGCAGCTGGCCGCGCGGCTGGGACGCCCCGGCGCCAGCCGCGCGGTGGGCGCGGCCAATGGCCGCAACCCTTTGGGCATCATCCTGCCCTGCCACCGCGTGGTCGGCGCCAATGGCGCGCTGACCGGGTTCAGCGGCGGGCTGGAGGCCAAGCGGTTCTTGCTGGAACTGGAAGGGGCGCTGCCACGACCGATAGCCGATCTGTTCGAGCAGACAACGTAGATGCGGGGCTTGCCCCGCACGGGTGCTTGCCCGGTGAAGTTCCCTGCCGGGCAAGCCCGGCAGCTACGGTTGGGCGGCGGCTAGTTTGCAAGACGACGTAACCTGCGAGCGACTCCGCATAAATCAGGCATCCAATGCTTGCCGCAACGGGGCGAGGAACTCGCCGGCATCGCGCACGGCGACTTCGACCGATGCGGCCTCGGCCATCGCCGCGACCAGTGCGCTGCCGACCACCACGCCATCGGCATCGACCGCCATCGCCGCGGCGCTGGCCGCGTCCTTGATGCCGAAGCCGGCCACCACCGGCGTTTTCGCGCGGCTGCGCAGCAGCCGCAGGCGCTCGCCGGCAGCGGCGCTGTCCAGCCGCTCCGAGGCGCCGGTGACGCCGGCGAAGCTGACGTAATAGAGATAGCCCTGCGCCGCCTCGCACAGGCCGGCGAGCCGTTGCTCGCTGCTGGTCGGCGAGGCCAGCAGGACCAGCGCCAGCCCGGCGGCGGTGAACGCGGCGCGGGTTTCGGCAGCTTCTTCCGGCGGCAGGTCCACCAGCAGCACGCCATCCACGCCGGCGGCCACCGCCTCGGTGGCGAACCGTGCCGCGCCGCGGATTTCCACCGGGTTGAGGTAGCCCATCAGCACCACCGGCGTGGCGGCGTCCCGCTGCCGGAACGTGGCCACGCTGTCGAACACATAGCGCAGCCCGGCGCCCCGCCCCAGCGCGCGCTCGGAGCTGCGCTGGATGGTCGGGCCGTCGGCCATCGGGTCGGAGAACGGCACGCCCAGTTCGAGGACGTCGGCGCCGGCGGCGACCAGCGCGTGCATCACCGGCACGGTGGCTTCCAGCGCCGGGTCGCCGGCGGTGATGAAGGGGATCAGCGCCTTGCGGCCGGAGGCGCGCAGGCGGGCGAAGCATTCGTCGATTCGGGTCACGGGCATCTCAGGCACATCCTTCGATCAGTTCGACCGCTTCGGGCTGGCCCCAGTAGATCGCGGTCACCACGCCATCGAGGGTTTCCAGGCGCAGGGCCAGCCGGGCCTGCGGGTCGGTCCAGGTCAGGTACTCGCCATCGGGCGAGGCGTAGGCATGCGGGCTGGCCACCACGCCGGCGGGCAGGCGTTCGCGCGCCTCGGCCTCGGTCATGCCGACCCACAGCCCGAACGGCAGCGGCGGCCCGTCGGCACCCGGCGCGCGTTCGTCGTGGGCGGCGAAACGGGCGATATGGTCGGCGATGACCATCATCGACAGGCCCGCCGGCAGCGTGCCGCCTTCGTAGTATTCGCAGTCGCCTTCCATCAGCTCGCGCATGCCGGCGGAGGCGAAGGCGTCGTCGCCCGGCCCCTGGCCGAACGCCGCGCCGACCTGCAGTTCGCCCACGCCGGCCAGTTGTGCTGCCGCATCCGTCGCCGGGGCCGGTTGCGTGGCTTCCGGCGGCGTTGCCTGCGCGCCTGCCGGCAGCGGCCGCACCTCGGGCTCGGGCGGCTTGCAGGCCGCCAGCGCCATGCCCAGGCAGGCCAGCGCACCCATGCGGAACATGCGCCCGTTCACAGCGACAGCCCTTCGCGCGCGGCGATGGTGTGCACGTCCTTGTCGCCGCGGCCGGACAGGTTGCACAGCACCAGCGCGTCCTTCGGCAGCTCGCGCGCCAGCTTGATCGCCTGCGCCACCGCGTGGCTGGATTCCAGCGCCGGCAGGATGCCCTCGGTGCGGGTCAGGCGGTGGAACGCGGCCAGCGCCTCGTCGTCGGTGATGCCGACGTACTGCGCGCGGCCGCTGTCGGACAGGAACGCATGCTCGGGGCCGACGCCGGGGTAGTCGAGGCCGGCGGAAATCGAATGGGTTTCGGTGATCTGGCCGTCGTCGTCGCACAGCACGTAGGTGCGGTTGCCGTGCAGCACGCCGGGGCGGCCGGCCGAGATCGACGCGGCGTGACGGCCGGTATGGATGCCGTCGCCCGCCGCCTCGGCGCCGTAGATCTTGACCTCGCGGTCGTTGAGGAAGGCGTGGAACAGGCCGATGGCATTGGAGCCACCGCCGACGCAGGCGGTGATCGCGTCGGGCAGGCGGCCATAGTCCTCCAGCATCTGCGCGCGCGCCTCGCGGCCGACGATGGCGTTGAAGTCGCGCACCATGCGCGGGTACGGGTCGGGGCCGGCGACGGTGCCGATGATGTAGAAGGTGTCGCGCACGTTGGTCACCCAGTCGCGCATTGCTTCGTTGAGCGCGTCCTTGAGCGTGGCCGAGCCGCTGCTCACCGGCACCACCGTGGCACCGAGCAGCTTCATCCGGTAGACGTTGATCTTCTGCCGCTCGATGTCGGTGGCGCCCATGTAGACCACGCATTCCAGCCCCAGCCGCGCGGCCACGGTGGCGCTGGCCACGCCGTGCTGGCCGGCGCCGGTCTCGGCGATGATCCGGGTCTTGCCCATGCGCGCGGCCAGCAGCGCCTGGCCGATGGTGTTGTTCACCTTGTGCGCGCCGGTATGGTTCAAGTCCTCGCGCTTGAGCAGGATCTGCGCGCCGCCGACGTCGCGGCTCAGCCGCTCGGCGTGGTAGATCGGGCTGGGACGGCCGACGTAGTGCTTCAGGTCCTTGTCGTAGGCGGCGATGAAGGCCGGATCGACCCGCGCCTGGTCATAGGCGGCGGCCAGTTCCTGCAACGGCCCGACCAGCGTCTCGGCGACGAAGCTGCCGCCGTAGCGGCCGAAATGGCCACGGGCATCGGGATAGGCGTGGAAATCGGGGATCGGCGCGGCGGTCATGGCATCACGGACAAGCAGGACAGGCCCGCACCGTAACGCACATGCCATGCGATGAAAATCGATAAATACGCCTTCATGTGTTAGAAAAACTCACATGAACGATGAACGCGCCCTGCCCTCGCTCAATGCCCTGCGTGCCTTCGAGGCGGCCGCGCGGTTGCGCAGCGTCAGCCTGGCCGCCGAGGAACTGCACGTGACCCACGGCGCGGTCAGCCGCCAATTGCGGGCGCTGGAGGAAGAACTCGGCCTCGCCCTGTTCGAGCGCGACGGCCGCGGCATCCGCCCCACCGCCGCCGGCAGGCGCCTGCTCGAAGCGGCTTCCGGCGCGTTCTCGCAGCTGCGTGACTGCGTGGCCGCGCTGCGCCGGGGCCAGCATGGCGACGCCCTCGTGCTCGGCTGCCCCGGCAGCGTGCTGGCGCGCTGGATGATCCCGCGGCTGCAGGAACTGCAACGCGACCTGCCGGGCCTGACCCTGCACCTGGCGGCGCAGGAAGGCGACTTCACCCCGCGCCTGGATGGGCTGGATGCTGCATTGATGCTGGGCCAGGCACCGTGGCCCGCCAACTGGCGCGTGCATCCGCTGGCGGCCGAGCGTATCGGCCCGGTGTTCAGCCCCGCGCTGCCCGGCGCCGCGTCGCTGATGCGGCAACCGGCCGCCGCCCTGTGCGAGCGGCCGCTGCTGCACACCCGCTCGCGTCCGCAGGCATGGCCGACCTGGGCGGCACGCAACGGCCTCGCTGCCGGCGAGCTGCGCTACGGCACCGGCTTCGAGCACCTGTATTACCTGCTGGAAGCCGCCGTCGCCGGGTTGGGCATCGCCATCGCGCCGGAACCGCTGGTGGCCGGCGACCTCGCCAACGGGCGGCTGGTCGCACCGTGGGGCTTCGTCGATACCGAAGGGCAATGGGCGTTGTGCACCGCCGGCGACGGGCACCCGCGGATCGAGGCGCTGGCGGGCTGGCTGCGCCAGCAGCTTGTTACTCCGCCGTAGGTACCGGGCTTGCCCGGTACGGCGCTTCACCGGGAAAGCTTCATGCGGGGCAAGCCCCGCATCTACGGATGCTCCTGCGATGCCTGCGCGCACGCCGCGCCGATCGCCGCCGCCAGCATCTCGCCGGTGACCGGCTTGCGCAGGAAGCCATCGAAACCGGCGGCCAACGCCTGCCGCTCGGCATCGGCATCCGAACGCGCCGTCACCGCTATCAGCGGGAAGCTACAGCCAAGCTCGCGCAGTTGCCGGGCCAGCGCCAGCCCGTCCAGCAGCGGCAGGTCCAGATCGAGCAGGCCGACGTCGAAGGATTGCGCGGCCACCTCCGACAAGGCCGCCAGCCCGTGCAGCACGTGCACGACCTCGTGGCCGCGGGCGTGCAGCAGGTGCGAGATCACGTCGGCCACGGTGGGGTCGTCCTCGACCAGCAGGATCCGCAGGGCCTGCTTCGGGGCCGCGACCGGCGTGGCCGCCGCACTGGCCGCGGCGGGTTGCAGCCGCCACGGCAGCGGCAACTCGACGATGAAGCGGGCGCCGGCCCCCAGCCGGCTGTCGATGCGGATACGCCCGCCCATCGCCACCGCCAGCTCCTGGCAGATCGCCAGCCCCAGCCCACTGCCACCGTAGCGCGACGCGGTACGCGGCCCATCGGCCTGCTCGAAGCGGTGGAACAGCCGCTTCTGCTGGTCGGGATGGATGCCGGGGCCGGTATCGCTGACCACCAGCCGCAGGCCGGCGCCGTCGGGCAGCAGTTCGGCGTCCAGCCCGACCTGCCCGCGCTCGGTGAACTTGATCGCGTTGTTCAACAGGTTCATCAGTATCTGCCGCAGCCGCGTCGCATCGCCGGTGACGACCACCGGCATCGGCGGCAGCCGTTCGCGCACGAAGTGCAGGCCACGCTTTTCCGCGACCGGCGCCATCAGCCCGGCGATGCCGTCCAGCAGCGGCGTCAGCTCGAACGGGCGCGCCTCCAGTTCCAGCCGGCCGGCCTCGATGCGCGCGAGGTCGAGGGTATCGTTGACCAACCGCAGCAGATGGGTGCCGGCCTGCTGGATCGAATCGGCATAGCGGCGCTGGGTGGTGTCCAGCGGGGTGTCCAGCAGCAGCTCGGTCATGCCCAACACGCCGGTCATCGGTGTGCGCACCTCATGGCCGAGCGTGGCCAGGAAGCGGGTCTTGGCCAGCGAGGCCTGCTCGGCCAGCTGCCGCTTCTGCACCGCCAGTTGCCATTCGTTGCGGCGCCGCAGCCGCGCGCGGTAGACGGCCACCAGCGCCGTGATCGCCACTCCGGCCAGCGCCAGCCAGAACACCAGCGCCCACGCGCTGCGCCACCACGGCGGCTGCACGTCGAACGCCAGCGTCTGCACCTGCGACCAGACCCTGTCGGAGGTGGCCGCCTGCACCTCCAGCCGGTAATGCCCCGGCGGCAACCGCGAGAACACGCGCTCGCCGCTGGACCCCACCTCCACCCAGCCGGTGTCGTAGCCGTTGAGCCGGAAGCGATAGCTGTTGTTGGCCGAATCGGCGAAGGACAGCAGGCGCGTGACGATGTGCAGGTCGCGGTCGCCGTCCCTGATTTCCAGCGGGCTCTGCCAGGTCAGGTCGTGCTCCACGTCGCCGCGGCGCACGCTCACCCGCTCGATCACCAGCGGCGGTTGCCGGCCCGACGGCCTGACCAGGGCCGGCTCGAACAGCACCACGCCTTCCGGAGTGCCGCCGGCCATCTGCCCGGTACGCGCCCGCACCAGGCTGCGGCGGCGGAATTCCTGCCCCGGCAGGCCGTCGTGTACGCCGTACAGGCGCACCGAGCGGCTGGCCGGATCGACCCGGATCAGGCCGCGGGCGCTGCTGGCCCAGGCCACGCCGTTGCCATCCACCGCCAGCCCGTTGGCCGCCAACCCCGGGAAGCCCTGTCCGGCGCCGATGCTGGCTTCGCGCAACAGCTGGCCGTCATTCCAGCGGTAGCGGTCGAGCCGGCCGAGCGCCGCCACCCAGACCACGCCGGCGGCGGTGGCATCGAAGGCATAGGCATGCTCGGACGGCCCGCCGCGCACCGGCAGGAAGCGCCCTTCCTGCGGCTGCCACGACACCAGCCCGGCGGCGCTGGACAGCCACAGATGACCGTCCGGTCCGCACTGCATGTCCTCCAGCGCCGCGGCGGGCAGGCCCTGCTGGCCGGGGCGGACGCGCAGCAGCACGCGCCCCTCGGCATCGCGCTGCTGCAGGCCGCCATCCTCTGAATACACCCACAGCCGCCCGCCGTTGCACGAGCGCAGCATGTCGCTGTCGCCGGGCATCGCCGCATCCGCCGCATCGCCGTCGTGCCAGCGGCGCACGCTGCGGTCGCGCGGGTCGTAGCGCACCAGCGCGTCGAGGCTGCCGATCCACACCCGCCCGTTCGCATCCTCGACCACCGACTGCGGCCAGTTGCTGCCGTCGACCGGCTGCAGGTGGTGCTCGACCTCACCTGTCTCCGGATCCAGCCGGTCCAGCGCGCCGCGGGTGCCCACCATCCATATCCCGCCCGATGCGGAAGCGGCCAGCGCCAACGCGTAGGGATTGCGCAGCGAGGCCGGGTCGTCCAGGCGCCGGGTCAGCACCGAGAACTGCCGCCAGTTCGGCGGCAGGTGCCACAACCCGGCATTGGTGCTGGCGAACCACAGGCCGCCGTCGCGATCCTCGTGGGCGGTGACCCAGTTGGGCCGGACCCGCCCGCGTTCCTGCACGCTGTACAGCGCCACGTCGCGCACCGGCCCGCCGTCACGGCTGCGGCCCAGGCCCTGCCGCGTGTCCAGCCAGTAATTGCCGTCGGCCGCGAACTGCATCATGTTCAGCACGTCGGCCGGCTGCGCGCCCGGCCAGGCCATGCGCTCGAAGCGGCCATCGGCCTGGCGCACCACCACGCCGTCGTTGGTGGCGATCCACAGGCGGCCCTCGCGGTCCACCTTCAAGCCGTTGATGCGCGGCGAAGGCAGCACGTCCAGCCCCTCGCACTCGAAGCCGCTGCCGGTCCAGCGCGCGAGGCCGCCCTTGGTGCCCACCCAAAGCACGCCGTCAGGGGTGACCGCCAGGTACGCCACCGACGCCGACGGCAGGCCGCCGCTCCGGCCCGGCGTGGGCATGAAATGCCGGAGCCCGCCATCGGTCGCCAGGCGGTACAGGCCGGCGGTCGGCGTGCCGAACCAGACGCTGCCGTCCTGCGTGGAAGTGATGCTCCATATCGTGTTGCTGCCCAGTTGCGGCAGCGTGTCCCGGTCGAAATAGCGGAAGCTGCGGCGGTCGGCCGACAGCATCACCAGCCCAGCGCTCTGCGTGCCCATCCACAGCCGGTTCTGCGCATCGACGTGCAGGCTCCAGACCAGGTTGTCGCGCAGGCCGTCCTCGGCCCGCCAGATGCGGTAGTTGCGCCCGTCGAAACGCGCCAGGCCATCGCGGCTGGCCAGCCACAGGTAACCCAGGTGGTCTTCGGCGAACGCGTTGATGCCGGTGGAAGGCAGGCCATCGACCACTTCCAGCTGGCGCGGCTGCGGGGTGGCGGGAACTTCGGCGCGCGCGACCGTGCCGAAGACCGGCAACAGCCACAACAATGCAAGCCACCCGCGTTTCACCGCACGACCTCCTCGCAGAGGCAGCCCGATGTCGGCACCCTCTCCCGAACCATCCGGAATCCCCTCGCCCCGGCGCACGCGCCCCCACGGGACCGCCCGATTAGACCGAAGTCACCGCGGGGCTTCAACCTCCGCGACGCGAAGGCCACCGGCGCCCGCGCAACAATCCATTGCGCGGCGCAGGAACAAACCGCGGCGGCGACATGTCTAGAATCCCCGCAACCCGTCGCGGAGCCGAACCTTGCCACGCTGCCTCGCCCTGCTCCTGCTGTGCCTGCTGCCGCTGTCGGCCGGCGCCGAGCGCTACCGGCTCGACCCGGTGCACACGCGCGTGCTGTTCGCCGTCGAGCACGCCGGCTTCTCGCAGGCGCTGGGCACGCTGTCCGGCAGCGAGGGCATGCTCGACTTCGACCCGGACGACTGGGCCGGCGCGCAGCTCGACGTCATCATCCCCATCGCACGGCTGGAGCTGGGCGACGACAAGTGGAACCGCGCCACGCTGGCGCGCAACCTGCTCGACGGCGAGCGCTTCCCACAAGCGCGCTTCGTCTCCACCCGCGTCGAACCGCTGGATCCTCGACACGCCCGCGTCCACGGCCTGCTGACCCTGCGCGGGGTCAGCCGCGAAGTCGTGCTCGACGTCACCCTCAACGCGATCAAGCGCCACCCGCTGCCGCCGTTCCGCCGCACCGCCGGCTTCTCCGCCACCGCCACGCTGAGCCGCGCCGATTTCGGCATCGACGCATGGAAATCGATGATCGGCGACAGCGTGCAGCTGCGCATCGAGGCCGAAGCAGTGCTCGACAACCACGGCGCCGCCGCCGGCACTCCTCCGGCTCCCGCCGAGCCCACCTCTCCCGAACCGGAACCGCGTCCATGAACCTGAAGAACACGCCCCAGCATTGGGGCAGCGTCAGCAAGACCCTGCACTGGCTGATCGCCCTGCTGATCCTCGCCCTGGGCATCGTCGGCCTGCTCATGGGCGAGCTGCCGAAGACGCCGAAGTATTTCTGGGTCTACACCGCGCACAAGTCGCTCGGCATCACCGTGCTGGCGCTGGTGGCGCTGCGGCTGGGCTGGCGGCTGTACGCCGGCGCGCCGCAGCCGGTCCCGGGCACGCCCGGCTGGCAGGAGCGCATCGCCGGCGCCACGCACGGGCTGCTGTACGTGCTGATGTTCGCTATCCCGCTGTCGGGCTGGCTGTACGACTCGGCCAGCGGGCTGCGACCGTTCAAGCTGTTCGGCCTGGTCGAGATGCCCAAGCTGGTGGCGCCCGACGAACGGGCCGCGCAGCTCTCGCACGTACTGCACGAGTGGGGCTTCTGGCTGCTGATCCTGGCGGTGCTGGCGCATGCCGGTGCCGCGTTCTACCACCACGTTCACCAAGGCGATGCCACCTTGTCGCGCATGCTGCCGCGAGGCTGGCTCGCCGCCCCCCAGAAGGAATCCGCATGAACATCAAGCTCACCACCCCGGCCGCCGTGGCCGCCGCCCTGGCCGGCATGCTCGCCGCCACGCCCGTACTGGCCGCGGACTACGAACAGGCCCCCGGCTCGGCGCTGACCTTCGCCAGCAAATACGATGGCGAGATCTTCACCGGCAGCTTCCCCGGCTTCCGCACCGAACTGAGCTTCGACCCGGCCGACCCGGCCGCCGGCAGGCTCGACGTGACCATCCCGCTGGCCGGCGCCAGCAGCGGCAACAGCGACCGCGACTCGACCCTGCAGGGCAAGGATTTCTTCGACGTCGCCCGCTTCGCGCAGGCGCGCTATACCGCCAACGGTTTCCGCGCGCTGGGCGACAACCAGTATGCCGCCGACGGCGCACTGGAGCTGCACGGCGTCAGCAAGCCGGTCACCCTGACCTTCACCTGGACCCCCGGCACGCAGCCGGTACTGACCGGCCGGGCAACGGTGAAGCGGCTGGACTTCGGCATCGGCGGCGGCGACTGGAGCGATACCAAGACCATCCCCGACGAAACCGCGATCAGCACCATCGTCCGCTTCAACGCCAAATAGGAAGGGCGGCGCTCCGTGGATGCAGGTCTGCCCTGCATCCGTGCGTTGCCGCCCCCTGCCGGGCGGGCCGGGCGGCTACGGCGCCAGCCAGTCCGCCAGCGCGGTCGCGTCGAACGGCCAGTCCAGCTCGCGCCCGGCGGCATCACGCAACACCGGCACACGCACGCCGTAACGCGCCTCCAGCGCATCGTCATCGTCGATGAAGATGCTGTCGAAATCGGGCGCGCGCGCCTGCGCCAGCACCGCCAGCGCCTGGTCGCACAGGTGGCAATCGTCACGCTGGTAGAGGACCAGGCCGTTCATCCATCGCTCCATCGGGGGAATTGCTGCGCTGCGGACATGGCCGGCAACGGCAAGTCCGTAGAATAGCCGCTCCGTTTCAGCCGCAACCATAGAAGCAGCATGTCCGTCAGCACGTTCGACCTGTTCAAGATCGGCATCGGCCCCAGTTCCTCGCACACCGTCGGGCCGATGCGCGCGGCCGAGCGTTTCGTCCACCGCTGGCTGCTCGACCCCGGCCGCCTGCCCGAGGTGGCGCGCATCCGCGCCGAGGTGTTCGGCTCGCTGGCCCTGACCGGCCGCGGCCACGGCACCGACACCGCGGTGCTGCTCGGGCTGGAGGGCAACCGCCCCAACCTGATCGACCCGGACATCATCCCGGACACGCTGGCCCGCATCCGTTCGTCAAAGCGCATCAAGCTGATGGGCCGGCACGAGATCGCCTTCGACGAGAAGCGCGACCTCGCGCTGAATAAGCGCCAGAAGCTGCCCTACCACACCAACGGCATGCGCTTCACCGCGTTCGACGGCAACGACGACGTCATCGCCACCCGCGACTACTACTCGGTCGGCGGCGGCTTCGTGGTCAATGCCGACGATGCCGCCGACGACCGCATCGTCCCCGACCAGACCCCGCTCCCGTACCCGTTCAAGAGCGGCGACGAGCTGCTGGCGCAGGCCGCGCGCAGCGGCCTGAGCATCGCGCAGATGATGTTCGAGAATGAAAAGTGCTGGCGCGGCGAGGACGAGATCAGGGACGGCCTGCGCGAGCTTTGGGCGGCGATGCAGGCCTGCGTGGCGCGCGGCATCCGTTCCGAAGGCACCCTGCCCGGCGGCCTGCACGTGGGCCGCCGCGCGCCGATGCTGTACCGCGAGCTGTCCTCGCGCCCGGAAGCGGCCATGCGCGACCCGCTGACCACGCTGGACTGGGTCAACCTGTATGCACTGGCGGTCAACGAGGAAAACGCCGCAGGCGGCCGCGTGGTCACCGCGCCCACCAACGGCGCGGCCGGCATCATCCCGTCGGTACTGCACTACTACGACCGCTTCTGCCCCGGCAGCAACGAGCAGGGCGTGTTCGACTTCCTGCTCACCGCCGCCGCCATCGGCATCCTCTACAAGGAGAACGCCTCCATCTCCGGCGCCGAGGTCGGCTGCCAGGGCGAGGTCGGCGTGGCCTGCTCGATGGCCGCCGGTGGGCTGATGGCGGCGCTGGGCGGCAACCCCGGGCAGATCGAGAACGCCGCCGAGATCGGCATGGAGCACAACCTCGGCCTGACCTGCGACCCGATCGGCGGGCTGGTGCAGATCCCCTGCATCGAGCGCAACGCGATGGGCTCGGTGAAGGCGATCAACGCCGCGCGCATGGCCAGCCGTGGCGACGGCAAGCACAAGGTCAGCCTCGACAAGGTCATCAAGACCATGCGCGACACCGGCCGCGACATGCAGGACAAGTACAAGGAAACCAGCCGCGGCGGGTTGGCCGTCAACGTCATCGAGTGCTGAGCGGCCACACCCCGCCCCCATGTCCCGCGCAAGGAGCTTCCGGACGATGAACCCGTCTCCCGACACCCCGCCCCTGCCGCCCCCCTCGCCACCGCGGCGCCCGGTTGCCGCCACGCGCCGCAACCGCGGCAACGGCGGCCTGTTCAAGCTGCTGGCCGCCGTGGCCTGCCTGCTGGTGCTGGCCGCCTACATCGGCCAGCGCAGGCCTGCCCGCGCCGATACCGTGGACACCGCCGTGGAGGAAACCGCGCAGGCCACGCCCACCGCGGCCATGATCCTCAAGCCGCGGGGCGGCACCCCGCCACCGCCTTCGGCACCACGGGACGCGAGCTTCTCGGTCAGCAGCGACGGGCGGGAGCTGCGCATTGACGGCGACGTCGGCCGCCGTTTCGCCACCGACCTGAATGCGGCACTGGCCGCCCATCCATCACTGCAGCGCATCGTCATCACCAGCGGCGGCGGCTATGCCGGCCCCGGGCTGGAAGCGGCGCGGCAGATCAGCCGCCGCAACCTGATCGTCCGGGTCCGCTCGCACTGCGCCAGCATGTGCGTGGGCCTGTGGGCGGCGGCCGCGGCTCGCGAACTGGAGCCGGACGCGGTCATCGGCCTGCACCAGTGGCGCGCGCCCTGCGCCACGCTGCCGCCCGAGGACCGCCGGGAATGCGAATACACCGTGCAGTTCCTGACCCAGCATGACGCCGCCTACGACGCCTGGCTGCGCAGCGCCGGCTTCAACGCGCGCCTGCTCGCGCTGCAGGAAACCACCTCGGCCGACGACATCGCCGTGCTCACCGCGCCGCAGCTGTGGGACAACGGCGTGGACTTCACCGCCGTCGACGCCGAAGGCCGGCGCATGAGCCGCGAACAGGTGCGCGATTTCCTGGCCGCGAAATACCGCAGGGCGGGCCGCGGCTAATGCCGACCACGCCATGCGGGTTTGTCCGATACCGCTCAAGTTGCCCGCACGAAGGCCGTTAACGATCTCGTTGTAATCTGACATTCATCAAGGATCCGGGGGGAGTCCTGATCGACCCGTCGTTTGCCAGTTGCCAGCGGCCATTCCGGCGCACCATCCAGCGATGGTGTGCCGCTTTGCTCCTTTCGCTGTCGCTGGCGCACCCGGCGGCCGCGCTGGACCCGGACAAGCCGTTCCGCGACTACGTCACCGACAACTGGGGCGTGGAGCAGGGCCTGCCGCAGATCAGCGTGCTGGCCATCACCCAGGACCCGGCCGGCTACCTCTGGTTCGGCACCCAGGCCGGGCTGGCGCGCTTCGACGGCGTGCACTTCCAGCGCTACACCCGGCACGACGCCTCCGAACTGGGCAACAACATCCTGGCGTTGCAGGCCGACGGGCCGCAGCGGCTGTGGGTGGGCACCGCGCGCGGGCTGGTGCTGTTCGAGGACGGCCACTTCCAGTCCATTCCCGCCAGCGCCACCGCCGACGCGCCTGAACGCAGCTTCCCGGTCAACGCACTGGCCCGGGGAGCCGACGGACAGGTGCTGGTCACCGGCCCGGACGGCATCTACGTGGTCGCCGACAAGCACCTGCAACGCCTGCACGCCCTGCCCGGCCCCACGCTGAGCCTGCTGCACGCGGACGATGGCCTGTGGGCCGGCAGCACCGGCAGCGTCTTCCACGTCACCGGCGACGGGATCGAGAAATATCCGCTGCCGGCCACGGTGCGCGACACCTCGGTGACCGCGCTGGCCAAAATCGGCGACAAGCTGTGGGCGGGCACCCGCCACGGCCTGTTCCGGCTGCAGGGCCATACCTGGAAAGCGGCCGGCAACCGCCCCGGCGAGGCACCGCAGGCGGTGGAAGCCCTGGCCGCCGACCGCGACGGCAACCTGTGGGTGGCGACCCCGCAATACCTGCAGCGGCTGCATGACGGCATGCCCGCCGAGCGCATCCAGAACATGGCCGGCAGCATCGCCATCCGCTCCATCCACGAGGACGACACCGGCAACCTCTGGCTGGGCAGCATGATCGAGGGCGTCACCCGCGTGTGGAACGGCTGGACCCGGCGCCTGAGCCAGCCCGAGGGCCTGAACGACCCGCTGCTGTGGTCGATCGCCGCCGGGCCCGACGGCAACATCTGGGTCGGCAGCAACAACGGCGTGTACGAATGGCAGGGCGGGCGCTTCCAGCACCGCGTCGGCGGCGCCCAGCTGCCGCAACCGGAGGCCTACAGCCTGCTGCCCGAGCGCGAGCAGACCTGGATCGGCACCCGCGCCGGCGTGGCCGTGCTGCGCCAGGGCAGGGTAGAGCAACCGGCGGTGCTGGCCCCGCTGCGCAACGCGCAGATCAACGGCATCGTCCGCGACCACAGCGGCCGCCACTGGTTCGCCACCACCCAGGGGCTGTACCTGCTGGATGCCGACAACCGGCTCACCCACTACGACGAGAAGGACGGGCTGGCCGACGCACGCATCCGGCTGGTGCTGGAAACCCGCGGCAACCGGCTGCTGGTCGGCACCTACGACGGCCTGTACGAATGGCGCGACGGCCACCTCCTGGCCACCGGCGAGGACACCGGGCTGGGCGAAGGCATCGCCGTCACCGCCCTGCTGGAACTGCAGGACGGCCGCTGGGTGCTCGGCAGCAATACCGACGAAAGCCTGCGTGTGTTCGATGGCCGGCGCTGGCACCACCTGAGTCACGACCGCGGCCTGCCGGCCAATATCCCGTTCCACCTGGCCGAGAAGGACGGCGACCTGTGGGTGGCCGGCATGCAGGGCGTCTACCGCCTGCCGCTGGCCTCGATCGACCAGTCGCTGGCCGACCCGAAAATCCCGCTGGCGGTGCAGATGGTCATCAACTCCGGCGCCGACCAGGGCGGCGGCCAGCAGGACAAGTGCTGCAACGGCTCCGGCAACAGCCGCGGCCTGCTGCGCGACGGCCGCCTGTGGCTGCCCACCCGCGACGGCGCCCTGCTGGTGGACGTGGTCACCCCGCAACAGCCCTTCACCCGCAAGGTGCGCATCGAGGGCCTGCAGGTGCAGGGTAAGTGGGTCAACCCGAGTACCGGCAAGTTCCAGCTGCCGCTCAACGCCCGCAGCCCGCGCATCGAGTTTTCCCTGCCCACCTTCGAGGCGATGCACACCCCGCAGCTGCGCTACCGCCTGCGCGGCTACGACGACGGCTGGCGCGAGCCGGAAAGCCCGGCCATGCGTTCGGTCAGCTACAGCAACCTGCCGCCGGGCCGCTACACCTTCGAGGTGGCCGACTTCGGCAGCAGCGACCCGCAGGCCGGCATGGCCCGCCTGCAGCTGGAGATCCCGCCGCGCCCGCACGAAACCCTGGCCTTCCGGCTGCTGGCGGTCCTGCTGCTGGCCGGCTCGATATGGCTGGGCTACCTCGGCCTGAAGCACCGCTACAAGCGCCAGCGCGCCGCACTGGAACGGCTGGTGCAGGAACGCACCCGCGACCTGCAGGCCGCCAACGCGCGGCTGGAAGTCATCAGCTTCACCGACCCGCTCACCGGCCTGCACAACCGGCGCTACCTGGCCCAGCAGATCCCCGCCGACCTGGCCTTCTACGAGCGCGACGAAAGCTACCGCGACGGCAGCGAGGCAGTGGTGTTCGCGCTGCTCGACGTGGACCACTTCAAGACGATCAACGACACCCACGGCCACGCCGCCGGCGACCGCGTGCTGGAGCAGCTCGGGCAACTGCTGAACGAACTCAAGCGCAGCGGCGACTACGTGGCGCGCTGGGGTGGCGAGGAGTTCCTGCTGGTGTTGCGCCCGCTGCCGCGCGGCGACCTCGGGCAGATCGGGCAGCGCCTGTGCAGCCGCATCGCCGAACACGACTTCGAGCTCGGCAACGGCCTGCACCACCGCATCACCGTGTCGGTCGGCCTGATCGAGTGCCCGCTGTTCCCCGCCTACCCGCAACTGCTCGGCTGGGAGCAACTGGTCACCCTGGCCGACCGCGCCCTGTACCGCGCCAAGAGCAGCGGCCGCAACGGCTGGGTCGCCTACCGCCCGGCGCCGGGCGCGCAGTTGCCGGAAGACCTGACCGCCAGCAGCGGCGACCCATGGTGGCTGGTGGAAAACGGCCTGCTGGAAATGTTCGACGGCGAAACCCGCTGCACGATCACGTAGGTGCGGGGCCTGCCCCGCACGGGCGTTTCCCCTGCGGGCGGCAATCTCGGGAATGCCCCTTGCCGGGCGAACCCGACGCTACGAAATGCGGGGCCACCTGCCATGGATGCGGAGCTCACCTCGTATGGAGCCGTCCCGGGAAAGCCCCCGTGCCGGGCAAGCCCGGCACCTACCAGTCGCGAAACCATCTGTTGTAGATGCGGGGCTCGCCCCGCATGGGGTCGTCCCGATGAAACCCGGCGCGACGAAAGGTCGGCGGAGCGGGCTACCTGCCCGCGGCGATGCGCAGCACGTCGTCCAGCAGCGCCGCCGCGGTGACTTCCGCGCCCGCGCCCGGCCCCTGGATCAGCAGCGGCTGCCGGCTGTAGCGGTCGCTGTGGATCGCCACGCGGTTGTCGGTGCCGCGGCCGCCGGCCAGCGGATGGTCGGCCGGCAACGCGCGCAGGCCAACGCGGGCCCCGCGCATGTCGAAACGGCCGACGAAGCACAGCACCTGCCCCTGCCCGCGCGCCTGCCGCAGCCTTTCGTGCAGCGGCGCGTCCAGTTGCTCCAGTTCCGCACCGACCTGCGCCGCAGGCAGCGCGGCCAGTGCCGGCGGCACCAGCGATTCGACCTGCACCTGCGCCGGCTCCAGCGCCACGCCGGCGGCACGGGCGAGGATCAGCAGCTTGCGGCGCACGTCCTCGCCGGACAGGTCGATGCGCGGGTCCGGCTCGGTGTAGCCGGCCGCCGCCGCTTCGCGCACGCAGGCCGAGAACGGCTGGCTGCCGTCGAAGCGGTGGAACAGCCATGCCAGCGAGCCGGACAGCACGCCCTCTATCGCATGGATATGGTCGCCGCCGGCCACCAGCGCGCGGATGCTCGACAGCAGCGGCAGGCCGGCGCCGACGGTGGCCGCATCGCCATAGCACGCGGCGCCGGAGGCGACGATGCCGTCGATCCGCCGTGCGCGTGCCAGCGTGGTGCCGTTGCCCAGCTTGTTGGCGGTGACCACGTGGACGCCCTGCGCCAGCCACTGCGCATGCTCGGCGGCCACGTCCTCGCTGGCGGTGGCATCGACGACGATGTCACCGGCATGCAGGCGGCCGATTTCCCGGCGTTGTTCCGCATCGCCGCCCTGCGCGTCGCGCGCCTGCGCCAACGCCGCGTCCGGCGCATCGGCGCAGGCCAGCGCGATGCGCGAATTGGCGACAACCTCAAGGCTGGGCAACGCCAGCTGCCGCTGCTGCAATGCCTGGTAACGCGCGACGAAGGCCGAGCCGACCGTGCCGGTGCCGAGCAGCAGCAGCCGCGGCTGCGCCACCTGCACCTCGTTCAGACAGGCGCTCACGCCTCCACCGTTTTGCGTGCGGCCCCGCCATTGCCGGCATCGGCCAGCACCTGTGCGGCGCGCGCCAGGCCGGCCTGCAGGTCGGCCACCAGGTCCTCGCTGGCCTCGATGCCGACGGACAGGCGCAGCAGGCCATCGCTGATGCCGGCCTTGGCCCGCGCTTCGGCGGTCATCGCCGCATGGGTCATGGTCGCCGGGTGCGCGACCAGGCTTTCAACGCCGCCCAGCGACTCGGCCAGGGTGAAGTAGCGCAGGCCGTCGACGAAGGCGCGCACCGCCGCCTGCGGATCGGCGCCGGCGCACTCGGCCAGCTCGAAGGACAGCATGGCGCCGAAGCCCTTCTGCTGGCGCGCGGCCACCGCATGGCCGGGGTGCGATTCCAGCCCGGGGTAATAGACCTTGGCGACCGCATCACTGGCGGCCAGCACATCGACCAGCGCGCGGGTGTTTTCCTGATGCACGCGCAGGCGCGCGTCCAGCGTGCGCAGGCCGCGCAGGGTCAGGAAGGCATCGAACGGCGAGCCGGTCAGGCCCAGCGCGTTGGCCCACCACGTCAGCTGCTGGTGCAGTTCGGCATCGCGCGCGATCACCGCGCCACCGACCACGTCGCTGTGGCCGTTGACGTACTTGGTGGTCGAATGCAGCACGACGTCGGCGCCGAAGGCGATCGGGTTCTGCAGCGCCGGCGACAGGAAGGTGTTGTCCACCACCACCTTGGCCCCGGCCTTGTGCGCGGCGTCGATGACGAAGCGCAGGTCGGTGATGCGCAGCAGCGGGTTGGACGGGGTTTCCACCAGCACCAGCGCCGGCGACTGCGCCAGCGCGTCGGCCAGCGACTGCGGCTGGGTCAGGTCGGCGGTGATCAGCTCGAAATGGCCCTTGCCCGCCAGCGCGTTGAACAGGCGCCAGCTGCCGCCGTAGGCGTCGTGCGGCACCACCAGCTTGTCGCCCGGCTGCAGCAGCGCGTTGAGCACCAGGTTGATCGCGCCCATGCCGGTGGAGGTGATGACGCCACCGGCGCCGCCTTCCAGTTCGGCCAACGCCTCACCCAGCAGGTCGCGGGTGGGGTTGCCGCTGCGGGTGTAGTCGTACTGGCGCTTGTTGCCGAAGCCATCGAAGCTGAAATTGGACGACAGCACGATCGGCGGCGTCACCGCGCCAAAGGCGGTATCGCGGTCGATGCCGGCGCGCACCGCGGCGGTGGCGCGGCAACAGGACACGTCGGAAGCGTTGGACAGGCTCATGCGGTTTCTCCGGGAAGGCTCAGGGCGTTGGCGAGGATCGCGTCGATGCGATCGGTTTCTTTGAGGAAGGCATCGTGGCCGTAGGGCGAGCGCAGCACGCGCAGGCTGCCGCGCGTGCCCAGCCCTTCGACCAGCGAGACGAGGTCGGACAGCGGCACCAGCCGGTCGCCCTCGACGGCGACCACCAGCGTCGGCACGTCGATGGCGGCCGGGTCGATGCGGTGCAGGTCGATGGATTCGGACAGGCGCAGGTAGGCATTGACGCGGGTGCGGGCAACGTATTGCGCGCCGGCGGCGTCGAGGTAGTCCTCGGCGGCCACGCGCACGCGGCCGTTGACCACTTCCGGAGCGGCGTCGAAGCGTTCGCCGAATTCTTCCGGCGTGCGGTAGCTGAGCATGGCGAACTGGCGGGCCAGCGCCAGCCCGTGGGTTTCGGCGCACTGCAGCTGGCCCAGCGCCACCGCGCGGCGTTGCAGCGCACGCCACGCCGAGGCATAGGGATGCGGGCGGTGCGCACCGCTGACCGCGACCAGCCTGTGCAGCCGCTGCGGATGGCGGATGGCCAGTTGCATGCCGACCAGCGCGCCATAGGAATAGCCGACGTAGCCGTGCAGGCGCTCGATGCCCAGCGCATCGAGCAGCAGGACGACGGCCTCGGCCTGGTCGGCGGTGTCGATGGGCACGTCCAGCTCGCCGTCGGCGCCGATGAAGTCGAAACCGAGCAGGCGACGGCGCTGCGGGTCCAGCGCGCGGCCGACGCCGACCAGCCCTTCGGCCCAGCCCTTCTCGTCGAACACCGCATTGGCCGCGACGTGGCGGTGCGCGGAGATGCCGCCGGCCACCAGCACCACCGGCGCCTCGGCCGCACCCACCAGCTCGTAGCGCAGGCGCAGGCTGCGTTCGCCGGCATGGCGCATCGCCAGCCGCAGCTCGATTTCCCCGCGCACGGCAGGAAGCGCGCGCGGGGCGCTGTCGAGGGGGACGGCCGGGAATTCTCGGGCGGCGGTGGCAGTGGCGAAACGCATGGCGGTATCCGGTGAGGAGCAGCCATCGAGCTTCGCGGGCCCGTGTTCGCCGTGCGTGGCACGGATCGAACCATCTTTCGGCGGACACAGAGGTCACCGCAGGATTTGGCACCAAGCACAGGCGCTTTCGCGTCTGCTGGTTGCCCCGGCTTCAAAGGGCCTGTCCCTCTGCCGGTCTCGATGGTGGCGCCACGATGCCAGCCCCTTCCGCCAATGTCAATCTCTTTATTCGGATGGAGCGATGGAGTTTCCGCTGCAACCACCCCGGCATAATCCGCGCGTCCCCGCTCCCCGACCCGCCATGCCCCGGCTGCCGTTCCTGTTCCTGTCCACATTGCTCGTACTGCCGGCCTCCGGCGGCGCGTCCGGTCCGCAATGGCGGCAGGGCTGGGGGCTGGCGGGTACGGCACCTGCTGCGGAAACCCGCCACGACACCCGCTTCGTCCTCCTGCAGTTGCAGGTGCGCGGCGGCGGCCACGCGGCACGGGTACGCAACCTGCTGGCCGGCCCGGTGCAGGTCCGGCTGCGCGACGCCGCCAGCGGCGGCGAGGCCGCGCCGGCGACACTGCTGGCCGCCGGCGGGCAACGCGAACTGCTCTGGCGCGACGACGGGGCCGGCCCGGTCCGCTGGCTGCTCGACGCCTTCCCCGGCGACCCGGCCACCCGCCCCGACGACCACCTCTACCACCTGCCGTTCGACGCCATGCGCGTGCGCGTGAGCCAGGGCTTCGGCGGCCATTACAGCCACACCGACGCACAAAACCGCCATGCCGTCGATTTCCCGCTGGCCGAAGGCACGCCGGTCCTCGCCGCGCGCGCCGGCACGGTGATGCAGGCGGTGGAGGATGCCCCGGATGACGGCAGCCTGCTGCGGGTGCTGCACGCCGACGGCAGCATGGCCGTGTACGCCCACCTGCAGGCCGGCAGTTTCCGCGTGCGCCCCGGCCAGCACGTGGAGGCCAGGCAGGCGCTCGCCCGCTCCGGCAACAGCGGCCGCAGCAGCGGCCCGCACCTGCACTTCGCGGTGCAGGCCAACACCGGGCTGGCACTGGCCTCGATCCCGTTCCGCATGGCCGGCCCGCAGGGCGAGCTGCGCTTTCCACGGGAAACAGGCGCCCTGCCCTGACCCGCTATAATCGCCGGCTTCCCTTCCCTCAGCGCGCCCGTCGCAGGCGCAGCCGCCATGCCCGAAGTCGCCACCGAAGCCGCGCGCCGCCGCACCTTCGCCATCATTTCCCACCCCGACGCCGGCAAGACCACGCTGACCGAAAAGCTGCTGCTGTTCGGCGGCGCGATCCAGATGGCCGGCTCGGTCAAGGGCCGCAAGGCCGCGCGCCACGCCACCTCGGACTGGATGGCACTGGAAAAGGAGCGCGGCATCTCGGTCACTTCGTCGGTGATGCAATTCCCCTACGAAGGCAAGATCGTCAACCTGCTCGACACCCCCGGCCACGCCGACTTCGGCGAGGACACCTACCGCGTGCTCACCGCGGTGGACAGCGCGCTGATGGTCATCGACGTTGCCAAGGGCGTGGAGGAGCGCACCATCAAGCTGATGGAGGTGTGCCGGCTGCGCACCACGCCGATCATGACCTTCATCAACAAGCTCGACCGCGAGGGCAAGGACCCGATCGAGCTGCTGGACGAGGTCGAGACCGTGCTCGGCATCCAGTGCGCGCCGGTGACCTGGCCGATCGGCATGGGCCAGCGCCTGAAGGGCGTGGTGCATCTGATCACCGGCGAAGTGCACCTGTACGAACCGGGCCGCAACTTCACCCGCCAGGATTCGACCATCTTCCCGTCGCTGGACGCCCCCG
>Ga0206118_100375_pt1 | contig 24625 bp, 20 predicted proteins | sample 3A20Ametagenome_FD_177999 | JGI IMG/M metagenome (GOLD analysis project Ga0206118, IMG submission 177999) | Enriched microbial communities from leaf-cutter ant dump, University of Wisconsin, Madison, United States - 3A20A | ecosystem: Environmental > Terrestrial > Nest > Insects nest > Nest dump... | reverse complement strand
GCGTCGTTGCCGGCGAGCGAGGCGGTGTGCGAGACGGTCGCAAGCTGCGCCTGCTCGGATTTGCCGACCTTGAGCGTGACGACCGGCTTCTTCAGTTCCCGGGCGCGCAGGCCGAGGCGCTCCAGCGCTTCGAGGCTGTCGAAACCCTCGATGTGCAGGCCGACGGCGGTGACGCGCGGGTCTTCGAGGACCGCGAGGGCAAGATCGGCAAGGCCGGTCTGCGCCTGGTTGCCGGCCGTCAGGATATAGGCGAGCGGCAGGCCGCGCTGCTGCATGGAGATGTTGCAGGCGATGTTGGAGGACTGGGTGAGGACGGCGACGCCCTTTTCGATGCGCAGCATGCCGTGCTGGTCGGGCCAGAGCAGGGCGCCGTCCAGCATGTTGATGAAGCCGTAGCAGTTCGGCCCGAGGATCGGCATGTCGCCTGCGGCCGCGACCAGCGCCTTCTGCAGGTCGTCGCCGTCGGCAAGCTCGCTGACCGCCTCGCGGAAACCGGAGGCATAGCAGACCGCGCCGCCCGCGCCGCGCGCGGCAAGGTCGCGGATGATGCCGATGGTCAGCTCCCGGTTGACGCCGACGAAGGAGGCGTCCGGCGCGCCGGGCAGCTCGGCGACGGAGCGATAGCACTTGCGGCCGAGGATTTCCTCCTCGCGCGGGTGCACCGGCCAGATTTCGCCGGCAAAGCCCATCTTGTCGCACTGGTAGATGACCCGCCGCGCCTCCTTGCCGCCGAAGACGGCGATGGATTTCGGGCGGATGAGGCGGTCGAGGGGGCGGCGGGTCATGATGCGGCTCCGTCGTGGGGCAAGACCCCTCCCCAACCCCTCCCCACAAGGGGGAGGGACTTACGATGCCGCCCCTGCCGCATTCTTCTTGAACCCTCGCTGCTAGCCGCGTCGATCAATGGAATCGGGGCGGAGCGGCCGGTTAAGTCCCTCCCCCTTGTGGGGAGGGGTTGGGGAGGGGTCTTTATCGCAATCGCCATCCTCAAGCCCCCAGCGGCCGCAGCAAATCGCGGCTGATGATGTGGCGCTGGATTTCCGAGGTGCCGTCCCAGATGCGTTCCACGCGGGCGTCGCGCCAGAAGCGGGCAAGCGGCAGGTCGTCCATCAGGCCCATGCCGCCGAAGATCTGGATCGCCTCGTCGGTGACGCGGGCGAGCATTTCCGTTGCATAGACCTTTGCCGAGGCGATCTCGCGGTTCGACGGCAGGCCCTGGTCGAGGCGCCAGGCGGCCGACAGTGTCAGGAGGTCGGCGGCATCGATCTCGGTGATCATGTCGGCGAGCTTGAAGGAGACGCCCTGGTTGGCGCCGATCGGCTTGCCGAACTGCTTTCGCTCGGCGGCATAATTGAGGGCGTAGTCGAAGGCGCGGCGGGCCCGGCCGACCGAGGTGGCGGCCACGGTGAGGCGCGTCGCGTAGAGCCAGTCGTTGGCGATGTCGAAGCCCTTGTGCACCTCGCCGAGGATTTGCGCGGAAGGCAGGCGGCATTCGTCGAAGGTGAGGATGCAGTTCTTGTAGCCGCGGTGCGAGACGGAGTTGTAGCCCTCGCGGATTTCGAAGCCCGGCGTGCCGCGGTCGACGAGGAAGCAGGTGATGAGCTTCTTCTTGCCGCGCGGCGTGTCCTCCTCGCCGGTCGCGATGAAGACGATGACGAAATCGGCGATGTTGGCGTGGCTGATGAAGTGCTTGGTGCCGTTGACGACCCAGTCGTCGCCGTCCTGCCTCGCAAAGCACTTCATGCCGCGCACGTCCGAGCCCGCGTCCGGCTCGGTCATGGCGAGCGCGTCGAACTTCTCGCCGCTGACGGCGGGCAGCAGGTATTTCTCGCGCTGCTCGTCGTTGCAGGCCATCAGGATGCCCGAGGGGCGGCCGAAGAAGACGGTGAGCGCCATCGAGCCGCGGCCGAGTTCGCGCTCGACCAGCGTGAAGGACGTGTGGTCGAGTCCCGCGCCGCCGACCTCCTCGGGCATGTTGCAGCCGAAGAAGCCGATCTCCTTGCACTTGCGGGCGATCTCCCGGCCGAGCTCCGGCGGCACATGGCCGGTGCGCTCGACCTCGTTCTCATGCGGATAGATTTCCGTCTCGACGAAGGCGCGGACCGTGTCCACGATCATCTGCTGCTCGTCGGTGAGTGCGAAATTCATGGTGTTTCCCCTCGTTTGGTTTGCCCCTCATCCGGCTGCCGCCACCTTCTCCCCGCAGGCGGGGAGAAGGGATATGCCGCGCCGTTTCCTCCATTCCATACCCTGCGTTTGGCAGGTCCCCTCTCCCCGCTTGCGGGGAGAGGGCTAGGGTGAGGGGCTGTTTTTTACTGCGCTTTCTTCTGCCCGACGCTGCGCCCCGCGCCGTCCGGCATCGCCAGCTTGGCATGGGCCTCCGCGATCGGCGCGATCTTCGCCAGCACCTCGGCGGGCGCATCGACGCTCCTGCCGGCCTTCGAGTCGACATGCAGCATCATCTGCTCGGCCGTCGCGATGACGTCGCCGGTGGCCGCGTCGTGGATGCGGGTGAAGAAGTGCAGGCGCTTCTTGTCGGACGAGAGGAGCTGCAGCGTCGTGTAGAGCGCCTGTCCGAGCTTGGCTTCGCCGAGATGGCGGATATGGGTTTCCACCGTGTAGTAGCTGTGGCCGGCCTCGACATAGTCGAAGTCGACGCCGATGAGGCGCAGCAGCGCGTCAGACGTGTCGCCGAAGAGCTGGAGGTAGCGGTGCTCCGTCATGTGGCCGTTGTAGTCGACCCATGCGGCGTTGACCTTCGTGTCGAGCAGGCGCAGCGGTTCGCTTGCGGAGACCTCGACCTTCGCCTTGCCGGCTTTCGCCCACAGATGCGCCTCGAAATCGGCGAGCAGCTTGCCCGAGCCCCAGCCGCGGCCCTCGTCGCCGGCCTTCAGCGCATGCATGATGCCGACGAGGTTCTGGTCGCGGATGCGCTCCAGCTCGCGGATGCCGCGTGCGCCGGACTGGGCGTCGGACTGGTCGGCGATCTTCTCCACCAGCGCGTCGTCGAGGTCGACGACGTCGGTGAGCTTCGTCCAGGGCCAGGAGAGGCAGGGACCGAACTGGGCGAGGAAGTGGCGCATGCCCGCCTCGCCCCCGGCGATGCGGTAGGTCTCGAACATGCCCATCTGCGCCCAGCGCATGCCGAAGGAATAGCGGATCACGTCGTCCAGCGTTTCCGTGTCGCAGATGTCGTCCTTGATGAGCCAGAGGCCCTCGCGCCAGACGGCCTCCAGCAGGCGGTCTCCGACGAAGGCCTCGATCTCCTTGTTGATGATGACGCCCTTCATGCCGATGGGCGCGAGCTTGGCCTTCGCGTCCTCCAGCACGGCGCGCGAGGTCTTCTCGCCGCCGACGAGCTCCGCGAGCGGCAGGAGATAGACGGGGTTGTAGGGATGGGCGACGAACAGGCGCTCGGGATGCTTCATGTCGCGCTGGAGATCGGTGGGCATCAGGCCGGACGTGGAGGAGCCGATGAGGGCGTCGGGTCTTGCGGCCGCGTCGATCTTCGTCAGCACGCCGCGCTTCAGCTCCAGCCGCTCGGGCACGCTTTCCTGAATCCAGTCAGCGTCTTCGACGGCTTCTTCAAGGCTCTTGCAGAAGATGACCTTTCCCTTGGGCGGCAGGGGCGCCATGGTGAGCATGCCGTAGGCGCGCTCGGCATTGGCCATGACCTCGCCGATGATGCGTTCGGCCTCGGGGTGCGGATCGAAGACCTTGACGTCGATGCCGGCCAGCGCGAAGCGCGCGACCCAGGCCCCGCCGATGACGCCGCCGCCGACACAGGCTGCCTTGTGGATGGTGGTCATGAGGATACTGCCTTCATAGGTAACGGTGTTCAGATGCGGCACCCCCCTCTGCCCTGCCGGGCATCTCCCCCTCAAGGGGGGAGATCGGATGGGGCAATGCCTTGCCCATTGCAAACGTCGCGGTGGAGAGGGGGAGCCTGCCTCTTGCTGATCTACCCCCTTGAGGGGGAGATGCCCGGCAGGGCAGAGGGGGGTAAGCCGCCTCCACCCGGCCCCCCGCAGTCACCCGCGCGGCGCGCGTTTCGTCAGTTTCAGCTTCTCGCGAACCTCGGCCGGGCCGATGACGCGGGCGCCCATGCCTTCGATGATGGTGACGGCCTTGTCGACGAGCTGCGCGTTGGTGGCGAGCTGGCCCTTGGCGATGTAGAGGTTGTCTTCGAGGCCGACGCGCACGTTGCCGCCGCCAAGCACCGCGGCGGCCGGGTAGGCCATGGCGTTGCGGCCGATGGAAAAGGCCGAGAAGGTCCAGGAGGGCGGCACGTTGTTGACCATCGCCATATAGGTGTTGAGGTCGTCCGGCGCGCCCCACGGAATGCCCATGCACAGCTGGATGAGCACGGGGTCCTCGATCAGGCCTTCCTCGACGAGCTGCTTGGCGAACCAGAGATGGCCGGTGTCGAAAGCCTCGATCTCGGGGCGCACGCCGAGGTCCGTCATCATCTTCGCCATGGCGCGCAGCATGGACGGCGTGTTGGTCATCACGTAGTCGCCGAGCGAGAAGTTCATCGTGCCGCAGTCGAGCGTGCAGATTTCCGGCAGGCATTCGGCGACGTGGGAAACGCGCTCGGTGGCGCCGGCCATGTCGGTGCCGACGGGATTGAGCGGCAGCGGCTGCTCGGTGTTGCCGAAGATCATGTCGCCGCCCATGCCGGCGGTGAGGTTGAGGACGACGTCGACCTCGGCGTCGCGGATGCGCTCGGTCACCTCGCGGTAGAGGTCGTTGCGCCGGCTCGGCGCGCCGGTTTCGGGATCGCGGACGTGACAGTGCACGACGGCAGCGCCGGCCTTGGCGGCCTCAATGGCCGATTCGGCGATCTCCTTCGGCGAGCGCGGTACATGGGGCGATTTGCCGGCAGTGTCGCCGGAGCCGGTGACGGCGCAGGTGATGAAGACGTCGCGGTTCATCGCAAGGGGCATTGTCGTTCTCCCAGTATTCCCGTTGAGGCCATTACGAGCCAAGAGAAGGCGCGATGCTTTCCCTTCCCGGAACCAACCTTGACAATTCAGGCGACGGAGCAGCAGGATGCCGCCATGCTCGATCCCTCTTCCGACACGCTCGACATCGACATCCTCGTGCTGCCCGAGACGAACCTCATCCTCGTCGCCTCGGTCATCGAGCCCTTGCGCGCTGCCAACCGCATTTCCGGGCAGGACCTCTATCGCTGGCGGATCTTCTCGCCGGACGGCCGGCCCGTCGAGACGCGCAGCCGCATCCCGGTTCCCGTCGACGGCCCGTTCCGGCCGGAACGGGAGGCGCATCCGCTCTTCGTGCTCTCCTCCTACCAATGGCAGACAAACGCGACGCCGCTGCTGCGCCGCCAGCTTTCGCAGACGGCGCGTCATCGCAGCATGATGGCCGGCATCGAATCGGGTAGCTGGCTGCTCGCCGAGGCGAGCCTGCTCGACGGCCATTCGGTGACGATCCACTGGGAGGACATGGAGGAATTCGCTTCCCGCTATCCGCAGATCGCGGTGATGCGCGAGCGCTACGTCATCGACGGTAAGCGCATCACCACGGGCGGCTCGCTGCCGACGCTCGACCTGATGCTGGAGATCATCCGCCGCCGGCAGGGCTATTCGCTGGCGCTGGAGGTCTCGCGGCTCTTCATCTACGAGCACGAGCGCGGCGGCGGCCTGTTGCAGGTGCCGGCGCTCGGCAACATGCGCGTCGCCGACCAGCGCGTCAGCCAGGCGGTGCGGCTGATGGAGGAGACGGTGGATGCGCCGCTGACGCTCGCCCGGCTGGCAAAGCGCGTCGGCATCAGCGCGCGGCACTTGCAGGATCTCTTCCAGGAGGCGATGGGCGTCGCCCCGCACCGGCACTATCTCGCGCTCCGGCTCAACGCCGCCCGCCGCAAGGTGATCGAGACGCGTGCCGAATTCGCCGACATCGCCGCGCTCACCGGCTTCAACTCCTCTTCCGCCTTCTCGCGCAGCTACCGCGCCCATTACCACGAGAGCCCGACGGAGACGCGGCGGCGCCTTCGGGCGGGCGCGAAGAGCTAGGCGCGGTTTTACGGAATGCCTGCGCGGCGTATATGTCCGGCGCGGGTGCTCCGGCCGGCGTTTTTGGGATATACGCCCTGCCGGTGTTGCGCATAACATTCACCGCGTAAATTGAAGATCGGGTTTCGTGAAAATGCTCGCTACCGCCGACATGCTCTATCTCACCGGCCAACCGCTCGGCTTTGCCGCGCTGGAGGCGATCGGCGCGGGAACGCGCCGGCCGGTGGCCTGCGAGATCGGCATGGGGCGCATCGGCACGGCGCGCCATGTGGTGACCGAGCGCCTTGCCTCGGGCCTGCCGATCTACGGCGCCAATACCGGCGTCGGCTCGATGAAGGACAAGCTCTGGACGGCCGACGACCTCGTCGAGTTCAACAACAGCCTCGTCAAGGCGCATCATTTCGGCACGGGCGAGCCCTTCTCGCTGCCCATCGTGCGCAAGGCGATGGCCATCCGCGTCAACACGGCGCTCGGCGGCTATTCCGGTTGCAGCCCGGAGCTGATCGACGCCTTCCTCGGGCTTCTCGAAAAGGACGTGGTGCCGGTCGTGCGCCGGCACGGCTCCATGGGTTGCGCCGATATCGGCCTGATGGGGCAGGTGGCGGCGGTGCTGACGGGCGAGGGCGAGGCCTGGTACGGCGGCGAGCGCCTGCCGGCGGCCGAGGCCCTGCGGCGCGCTGGCCTCCAGCCCTACAGCATGCAGCCGCGCGATGCGCTGGCCGCCCTCAGCGTCAACGCCATCTCGCATGCGGCGGCGGCGAATGTGGTGCGCGAGGCGGCGAAAGCCATCCGCAACCTCATGGTGACGGGCGTGCTCTCCTCGCTGGCGCTCGGCGCCTCGGCCGATCCCTGGCGCGTGGCCGCAAGGCTTTCCGCCCATGGCGAGGCGCTGGCCGGCCGCTGGTTCGAGGCGCAGGCCGCCTCCGGCCACTGGCCGACGCCCTCGGCGATCCACGATCCGCTGAGCCTGCGCATGACCGCGCAGGTCTTCGGCGCCTGCCTCGATACGCTGATGAACGCGGCCGAGCGCATCGTCGAGGCGACCGCGCAATCGGACGACAATCCCGTCGTGATGGACGATCACGTCATGGCCTCCGGCGGCTCGCTGCCGCTGTCCACCACGCTTTATGTCGAGGCCGCGCAGACGGGCTTCGCCCATCTTGCCCGCAACGTGCTGAACCGCTGCGTGCTGCTGTCCAACGGGGTCCGGCGCAACCTGCCGGTCAACCTCGTGGCGCCCGGCGAGGCGGCGACCGGCTTCGGGCCGCTCCTCAAGCTCGCCGTCGAGCTCTACATGCGCATCCAGTCGCTGGCGGTGCCGATCTCGGCGCAGTCCATCGTCGTCGCCGGCGGGCTGGAGGAGGAGGCGACATTCCTGCCGCTCATCGTCGAGCGCATGGAAAGCCAGGTGCGGGACCTTCGCCAGCTCGCCGCGCTCGAGGCCATGCTGTCCGCCCAGGCGGTGGACCTTGCCGGCGACAGCGTGGAGGGCGTGGCGGCCATCGCCTATGAGCGCACGCGGGCGGTCAGCCCCTTCTACCGCAAGGACCGGCCGCTTTCGGCCGAGATCGAAGCGCTCGACCGCGACCTTGCCAGCCCCGAGGCACTTTCCGCCTTCCTCGCGGCCGCGCCGATGGCGGATTTCGACGTCTTCTTCGCCCTGAAACCCTGAGGATACAGCGATGGCCGATTTCGATCTCGTTCTGAAAGGCACCGTGGTCCTGCCGGACCGCATCGTCGAGGGCGGCCATGTCGCCGTGCGGGACGGCAAGGTGGTGCATGTCGGGCAGGGCGCGATGCCGGCGGGCAAGGAGCGGCACGACCTTTCCGGCGCGCTGATCCTGCCGGGCGCCATCGACGCGCAGGTCCATTCGCTTTCCCAGAAGGATCAGGAGGATTTCGTCTGGTCGACGCGCTCGGCGGCGGCCGGCGGCGTCACCACCATCGTCGACATGCCCTATGACGAGGGCAACCTCGTCTGCTCGGCCGAAGCGGTGAAGATCAAGGTCGATCATGCCTCGCCGCAGGCCCGCGTCGATTTCGCGCTCTACGGCACGGTCGACCCGGAGGAGGGGCCGGCGCGCATCGGCGAGATGGTCGAGGCGGGTGTCGCGGCCTTCAAGTTCTCCACCTTCGGCACGGACCCGAAGCGCTTTCCCCGCATTCCCGCCGCGCTGCTCGAAGACTGCTTCAGCGCCATCGCGCCGACGGGGCTGACGGCCGGCGTGCACAACGAGGACGACGAGGCGGTGCGCGCGGCCATCGCGAAGGTGAAGGCGGCCGGCATCACCGATTACCGCGCGCACGGCCTGTCGCGCCCGCCGCTGACGGAGCTGCTCGCCTCCAACCAGATCTACGAGACGGGCGCGGCGACGGGCTGCCCGGCCCATGTCGTGCATTGCTCGCTCGGCCGCGGCTACGAGATCGCGGCCGCCTACCGGGCGCAGGGTTTTCGCGCGACCATCGAGTGCTGCATCCATTACCTGACGCTCGACGAGGAGAACGACGTCGCCCGGCTCGGCGGCAAGGCGAAGATCAATCCGCCGATCCGCCCGCGCGCCGAGGTGGAAAAGCTCTGGCGGCATGTCGCGGCCGGCAACGTCACCCTCGTTTCCACGGACCATGTGAGCTGGTCGGAGGACCGCAAGACCAATCCGGACATGCTGGCGAATGCCTCCGGCGTGCCGGGGCTGGAGGTCATGGTGCCGCTCTTCGTCAAGGGCGCGCTGGAGCGCGGCATTCCGCTGACGCGCGCGGCCGAGCTGATGGCGCTGAACCCGGCGCGGCATTTCCGGCTCGACCATGTGAAGGGCGCGCTGGAGGCCGGCAAGGATGCCGACATCACCGTGCTGACGCCCGAGCCCCATGTCTATGACGCGGCGGCGAGCGGCCACAACGTCGTCGGCTGGTCGCCCTATAACGGTATCCGCCTGCCGTGGCGGGTTTCGGCCACCTATTTGCGCGGCAGGCTCGCCTTCGACGGCACGACGGTGCTGGCCGAACCGGGCACCGGCGCCTTCGTGCGGCCCCTGCCGACGCTCGTTTCGAGGGGAGGCTGAGAATGGTGCGCCCGACCAACCTGCCGGTCGATCCCGCCCGCATCGCCGAGGTGATCGACGGGCTTGCCCGGCTCACCGATCCCGGCCGGCCCTTTACCCGCCGCGCCTTTACCGCCCTGTTCCCGGCGGGGCGGGCGTTCCTTCTCGAAAAATTCCGGGCCGCGGGGCTCGAAACGCGCATCGACGCGGCGGGTAACCTGATCGGCCGGCGCGCGGGCCGCAAGCCCGGTTCCGGCACGATCATGCTCGGCTCCCATTCCGATACGGTGCCGGACGGCGGGCGCTATGACGGCATCGCCGGCGTCGCGGTGGCGCTGGAGGTGGCGCGGGCGCTCGCCGACAAGGGCATTGCGCTCGACCACGACCTGGAGATCGTCGATTTTCTCGCCGAGGAAGTGTCGATCTTCGGCGTCTCCTGCATCGGCAGCCGCGGCATGGCCGGCGTGCTGCCTGAGGACTGGCTTTCCCGCGACAGCGACGGGCTGACGCTGGAGCAGGGCATCCGCGATGCCGGCGGCGATCCGGCGCGGATCGCGGCCGAGGCGCGCCGCGACATCGCCGCCTTCCTCGAACTCCATATCGAGCAGGGGCCTGTGCTGGAGGGTGAAAAGCTCGACATCGGCGTCGTGACGGCGATCGCCGGCATCACGCGCATCGAGATCGTCGTCGAGGGCCGGGCGGACCATGCCGGCACGACGCCGATGGGACGGCGCGCCGATGCGCTGGCCGCCGCCGCGCGGCTGGTGACGGGCATCGAGGCCTTGGCGAAATCGCTTTCGGACGGGCCGGGCCATTTCACGGCGACGGTGGGGGAATTCTCCATCGAGCCGAATGCGGCGAACGTCGTACCCTCCCGCGCGCGCCTTCTCATCGATGCGCGGGCGGAGGAGCGCACGGCGATGGACCTCTTCGCGGCCTCCGTCGATCAACTGGCCGAGCAGGTCGCGCGCGAGACGGGCACCGCCATTGCCCCGCCGCGGCGCATCTCCGACAACATGCCGACGCCGGGCGATCCGCTCGTGCTCGATGTGCTGGACGCGGCCTGCGATGCGGCGGGCGCGAGCCATCGGCGCATGGCCTCCGGCGCGGGGCACGACACGGCCTTCATGGCGAAGGTGACGCGGGCGGCGATGATCTTCGTGCCGTGCCTTGGCGGGCGCAGCCATGCGCCGGAGGAGTTCGCTGAGACGGACGACATCGCGCTCGGCGCGGCCGTGCTGTTTGACGCGGTGATTCAGCTTGATGGGAAATTGATTCAGGAGAGTGCCTGATGGGCCGGATTTTAAAGGAAAAAGACGTCGAGGCGGCGGTCAAGGGCGGTTCGGTCTATGCCGCCGGCGGCGGCGGTTGGGCGGACCATGGCCGCATGCTCGGTTACGCCGCCGTCTCCATCGGCAAGCCGGAGCTCGTCTCCATCGACGAGCTTTCCGGCGACGACTGGGTGGCGACGGCGGCCGCCATCGGCGCGCCGGCCTCCACCACGCCCTGGGAGATGCGCGGCGTCGACTACGTCAAGGCCGTGGAACTCCTGCAGGAGGCGCTGGGCGAGAAGGTCTCCGCGCTGATGGTGGGGCAGAACGGAAAATCCTCGACGCTGAACGGCTGGCTGCCCTCGGCCATCCTCGGCACGAAGGTGCTGGATGCCGTCGGCGACATGCGTGCGCATCCGACGGGCGACATGGGCTCCATCGGCATGGCCGGCTCGCCCGATCAGATGATCCAGACGGCTGTGGGCGGCAACCGCGAGGAGAACCGATATATCGAACTGGTCGTGCGCGGCGCGACGGCGAAGGTCTCGCCGATCCTGCGCACCGCCGCCGACATGTCCGGCGGCTTCATCGCATCCTGCCGTAACCCGCTGCGGGCCTCCTATGTGCGCCGGAACGCGGCGCTCGGCGGCATCTCGCTGGCGCTTACGCTCGGCGAGGCGATCGTCGCGGCGGAGGGCAAGGGCGGCTCGGCGGTCATCGACGCCATCGTGAAGACGACGGGCGGTTCGATCCTTTCCGAGGGCACGATCACCGACAAGTCGGTGGCCTATACCAAGGAGGCCTTCGATATCGGCACGGTGACGCTCGGCGCTGGCGACAAGGTGGCGGTGCTGCATGTGATGAACGAATACATGGCGGTGGAATCGGCCGGGGGCGAACGCCTCGCCACCTTCCCGGACGTCATCACCACGCTTTCGCCCGAGGGCGAGCCGCTGAGCGTCGGGCAGTTGGAGGTTGGCATGACGGTCTTCGTGCTGCATGTGCCGAAGACGATCATCCCGCTCGCTTCCAGCGTGCTCGACCCGACCGTCTATCCCCCGGTGGAGAAGGCGATGGGGATCGAGCTTGCGCGGTATGCGCTTGGCAGCTGATGCCGATTGCCCCTCACCCTAACCCTCTCCCCGCGAGCGGGGAGAGGGGACGTGCCACACGAACGGGTATTGGTTGAGGAAAACGATGCGCCTTGTCCCCTTCGCGCCGCTTGCGGGGAGAAGGTGCCGGCAGGCGGATGAGGGGCAGCGCCCCGCGACACGAACAGGAGACACCCATGCCCAAACCGAACCCCCGGCATCCGAACTATCCCATCCCCGGCGGCCCGGAGCTGCGGGCGAAGGGCTGGCGGCAGGAGGGGCTTTTGCGGCTCCTGGAAAACGTGCTGTCGGTCGGCGAGGACCCGGACAACCTCGTCGTCTATGCCGCGCTCGGCAAGGCGGCGCGCAACTGGGCTTCGCACCGCGCCATCGTCAAGGCGCTTACCGAAATGGACGAGGACCAGACGCTGCTCATCCAGTCCGGCAAGCCGGTCGGTCTCCTCAAGACCCATGCGAAGGCGCCGCTCGTCATCATGGCGAACTGCAACATCGTCGGGCAATGGGCCAAGGCGGAGGTCTTTTACGAGCTCCAGCGCAAGGGGCTGATCTGCTGGGGTGGGCTCACGGCCGGCGCCTGGCAGTATATCGGCAGCCAGGGCGTCATCCAGGGCACCTACGAGATCTTCATGCGTATCGCCGAAAAGCGCTTCGGCGGCAGCCTTGCCGGGCGCTTCATCCTGACGGCGGGCCTCGGCGGCATGGGCGGGGCGCAGCCGCTCGCCGGGCGCATGGCCGGCGCGGCGATCCTCTGCGTCGACATCGACCCGGAGCGTGCCGCCAAGCGCAAGGCCGCCGGCTATCTGGAGCATGTGGCGCCCGACCTCGACACGGCGCTCGCCATGATCGGGGAGGCGGTGAAGGAAAAGCGCGCCACCTCCATCGGCCTCGTCGGCAATGCGGCGGAGGTCTATCCCGAGATTGCGCGGCGCGGCATCGTGCCGGACATCGTCACCGACCAGACCTCGGCGCACGACCTCGTCTACGGCTATGTGCCGAAGGGCATGAGCCTCGATCAGGTGAAGGGCCTGCGTGACGACGGGCAGGGGCAGCTGATGGCGGCAAGCCGGGCCTCCATCGTCGAGCACGTCTCGGCCATGCTCGAATTCCAGAAGAGGGGCTCAGAGGTCTTCGACAACGGCAACCTCATCCGCACGCAGGCGCGGGAAGGGGGCGTCGCCGACGCCTTCGACATTCCGATCTTTACCGAAGCCTATCTGCGCCCGCTCTTCGCGCGCGCCATCGGTCCCTTCCGCTGGATGGCCCTTTCCGGCGAGGAGAGCGACATCGCCCGCATCGACGACCTCGTGCTGGAGATGTTCCCGGACAACAGGATCGTCACCAACTGGATCCGGCTTGCCCGCGAAAACATTCCCTTCGAGGGCCTGCCGGCGCGCATCGCCTGGCTCGGCCACGGCGAGCGCACGGCGCTGGCGCTCGCCGTCAACCGGCTGGTGGCAAACGGCGAACTGAGGGGGCCGGTCGCCTTCTCGCGCGACCATCTCGATGCCGGCGCCATGGCCCATCCCAACATCATGACGGAGCGCATGAAGGACGGGTCCGACGCCATCGCCGACTGGCCGCTGCTCGACGCCATGCTGCTCTCCTCCTCGATGGCCGACCTCGTCGTCGTCCATTCGGGCGGCGGCGGCTATGCCGGCTATATGACGAGCTGCGGCGTGACGCTGGTGGCAGACGGCACGCCGGCCGCCGCCGAGCGGCTGGAGCATGCGCTGACCAATGACACCGCCCTCGGCGTCATCCGCTATGCGGACGCGGGCTATGAGGAATCCTTCGCGGAGATCGAGGAGAAGGGCATCGGTTACGTGCCGGTATGAGCCGGCCGGGCTAAGTGATTGAAAGGGCACACCCGGCCGTAAACGTTGCATTTAACATTTCGCGGTAATCTTCCGTTAGTAATTCCGTCCCGGCATCGAGCGGGCGGGCTTCGGTTTGTATTGCGTGCGAGTGCCCATGCGTCTTTCGGTCCTTACGGCGGCCCTTTCGGGCTGCGTTTTCCTTGCAGGCTGCGCGTCGAGCACGAGCCCGGAGACGGCGCTCGCCATCAAGCCTTCCGTCGAGACCACGGGCTCCGTCAGCAAGGGCGGCGGGCCGGTGCCGGAAGTGGCGGTGGGCGAAAGCCCGGTGAAGGCGGACGACGCGCAGGAAATGCTCGCCTGGGCCGGCCCCGTGCCGGAAACCCGTGTCTTCGAGACCATGGCGGAGCAGTCGGCGATACCGCTGGAGCGGCCGGAGGGCGAACGATCCTCCGAAGGCCGTTCGCGCAAGCGCGCGCGCATCTACAGCCAGCAGTTCCGCGACGCCCATCCCATCAATTTCGGCAAGCGCGCGCCGCGGCACTATCAGGTGCACGGCGTCGACGTCTCGCGCTGGCAGGGCGATATCGACTGGATGAAGCTGCGCACGCAGGGCGCCAACTTCGCCTTCATCAAGGCGACGGACGGCGGCGACCATCTCGACCCGATGTTCCAGACCAACTGGCGGCGCACCAAGGAGGCGGGCATCCGCCGCGGCGCCTACCATTTCTTCTACTGGTGCCGCACCGCCGGCGAGCAGGCCGACTGGTTCATCCGCAACGTGCCGCGCGATCCCGATGCGCTGCCGCCGGTCATCGACGTGGAGTGGAACGGCGATTCGGCCTGCAAGAAGCGCCCGTCGCGCGCCCGCGTGCTGGAGAAGATGCAGGTCTTCCTCGACAAGCTGGAGCGGCACTACGGCAAGCGCCCGATCATCTATACCGCGCCCGATTTCTACGAGGACAACCTGGCGGGCGAATTGAAGAACTATCCGTTCTGGCTGCGCTCCGTCGCCGCGCATCCCTCCCAGCGCTATCCGGAGCGGCGCTGGATGTTCTGGCAATATTCGGGCTCGGGCCTGTCGCACGGCGTTTCCGGCCGCATCGACCTCAACGTCTTCTCGGGCAGCGAGGGCGACTGGCACAACTGGCTGGCCGGCCAGTCGAGCTAGTTATTTCGGCTTCTGCGGATAGATCGTCTCGCCGCGCCTGAGCATGTCCACGAAGGCCTCGATCTTCCGCTTGCGGGCGGCCTCGGTCTTCAGGTTATGGACGCGGAAGGCGAGGGCGAAACGGTTCTGCTCGGTGAGCCTTGCGAGCATGTCCCTTGCCGCCGGTTCCGCGTCGATGGCGGCCTGAAGGTCCGGCGGAATCTTCAGCCCCTTGCCGCTGCCATAGGCCCTGTCCCAGCGTCCGTCCGCCCTGGCGGCCTCCACCTGCTTCATCCCGTGCTCGGTCATGCGGCCGCTCTCGATCAGCCGGCCGACGGTCTCGACGTTCTTCCTGCTCCAGACGCCGCGCTTTGCGCGCGGGCTGTAGCGCTGGAGGAAGCTCGTCTCGTCGAGCCCCTTGCGCAGGCCGTCGATCCAGCCCCAGCACAGCACGGCCTCGATCGCCTCCTCGGGCGTGATCGAGGCGAGGCCGGAGCCGCGCTTGTGGATTTTGATCCAGACTTCGGGCTCGCTCCGGTGGTTCTCGGCGAGCCAGCGATGGAAGCTGTCGGGGTCGGGAAATTCCCGGATGCGGGCAGGGTCGATTTCCACAGGCGCCATGGCGTTTTCCTCCTTCCGCTGCTGCGGGCGTGGCCGCTTTGCATCTATCGCCGGAAAGGGCCGGCCGATGCCGAAGATGTGAACCGCCCGCTTCTTGCCAGTCCATCCACGCTTTGGCTAGCCATCGGCCTCAATCCTCTATCCGAGTGGAGTCCATCGAGAATGTCTACCGTGTGCACCCTGTCGCGCAGAACCTTCCTCCTCGGCGCGAGCGCCGCGCTTACAGGATGCACGACCACGCAGACCGCCGCGCTGAAGGCGCCGGTCCCCCGGACGGTCAGCTATCCGATCGTGCCGGCGAGCGATGAGGAACTGGCGGCGCGCTATGCGGCCGTCGAGGACGGCGGGCATCTGATCCCGGCGATCCCCTACACGCAGATCGACCCGAAGTTCTACCGACAGCGCGTGAAGGACCCGACCGGCGAGCCGGCGGGCACGGTCGTCGTCGATACCGCCTCCCGCTTCCTCTACGTGATCGAGCCCGGCGGCACGGCGATGCGCTACGGCGTCGGCATCGGCCGCGACGGCTTTGCCTGGGAAGGCGAGGGCGTCATCCAGTGGCGCCAGCCCTGGCCGCGCTGGAAGGTGCCGGACGACATGATCAAGCGCCAGCCGCAGCTTGCGAAATATTCCGTCGAGAACGGCGGCATGGACCCGGGCATCCGCAATCCGCTCGGCGCACGCGCCCTCTACATCTTCCAGAACGGCAAGGACACGCTCTACCGCCTGCACGGCTCGCCGGAATGGAAGTCCATCGGCAAGGCGACCTCGTCCGGCTGCGTGCGGCTCGTCAACCAGGACGTGCTCGACCTCTACAAGCGCGTGCCCTATCACGCGCGCATCGTCGTGCATCAGGCGCCGATCGCCTGAGGCGGTTTTCGTCAGGCGGACTTGAAGCGCGCCATCAGCTCCGCGCGCGCCGGGTCGGTGAGCGTCACGGCGGCGCCGAATTCCAGCGGCGTGAGGGCCGCTTCGTCCGGATAGACGATCCTGTTGCCGGTGATCTCTGACGGCAGCAGCGCGATGACGCGGCTGTCCGTGGTCGGCGCGCCGTTGGCGATGTGCTCGCGCACCGCGTTCTGCGGGTCCATCAGGAAGTTCAGCAGCGCATAGCCGGCGGGCCTGTTGGCCGCGCTCGTCGGGACGGCGTAGAAATCCGACCAGATCTCGCCGCCGTCGGTGCCGAGCGTGAAATGGATTTCCGGGATATCACGGTTGAGCTGCGCGCCGTCGTTCGTCCAGCACATGGTCATCCAGGCGTCGTTGGCGCGCATGGCGGGCTGGTAGTCGGAATTGATGGCGTAGAGATGGGGCTTGACCTTCAGCAGCAGCTCCTCTGCCTTGGCCAGTTCCTCCGGCTTGACGGAATTGAAGGAGAAGCCGAGCGAGACGAGGGCGTTGCCGATGGCGGTGAGCTGGTAGTCGTGCACCATGGCGCGGCCGTCCGCCTCGGTCATGGCGACCTCGAAGAACTGCTTCCAGCTCGTCACGTCGGCCTTGACCTTGTAGGAGTTGACGGCGATGCCGGTGGTGCCCCAGTTCTTCGGCAGGGCATAGAGCTTGCCGTCGATGATGCCCTCGTTGGTGAAGCGGGGGTTCTCCGACTTCTGGTCGAAGTTCGGTACCTTCGAAAGGTCGATCGGCTCGATGAGGCCGAGGCCTGCATAGGTGGAGATCGTGTAGTTGGTCGGCACGAAGAGGTCCCAGCCCATGCCGCCGGCCTTGAGCCTTTCCAGCATCTCCTCGTTCGAGCCGAAGACGTTCACCTCCACCGCCACGCCGGTGGCGGCGGTAAAGGCCTCGAAGGTGGCGGGATCGTGGTAGTTCGGCCAGGTGGCGAGCGACATGGTCGAGCCGAGGTCTTCCTGCGCATAGGCCGTGGAATTGAAGAGGCCCGGCTGGCGGGCGAGGACGGCCGCGGCAAGGCCGAGGCCGGTGACGCCGAGGAAATGGCGGCGCGTGACGGAGCCGCGCTTCAGCCGCATGAATTCCTCCGTCAGCGCACTGGGGCTGACGGGAGCATTCTCTCTGAACCATTTCGACATCACGCTGTTCCCCTTATCGTTGTGGCGGCCCGTTTCCCCTCGGGCCGTAAAGACATGCGTTTGACCGGGATCGAAGTTTATCATGACCTGCCCGCCCGGCGCGATGCGGTCTTTCGGAGGGGAGCGGCCCTTGCCTGGCTTGACGCCTATCTCTTTGAATCTGCTCGGCTCCGGCCGGCATCCTATCCCGGCAGAGGTGTTTTATCCGTAAACCGGCAGGCAAACGGCACGCGGCACGAAAAAGCCCGGCATCGCTGCCGGGCCCGGTCGAGTCTTTTCAATGGCTTGCCGTCCCGTCCTGCGGGATCGATTCCGGCCGTTCAGGTATCGGTTCACCCGACCGCGGCGAGGGCGGCCTGTGCGCGGGCGTCGAGGATCTGGCGGGCGGCGTGCGCGGCTTCCTTGCCCTTGATGACGAAGTGGTCGCGGAAGAAGGCGATGTGGGCCTCCGATTCCTGGAAATGGTGCGGCGTCAGGACGGCGGAGAGCACCGGCACGTCCGTGTCGAGGCCGACGCGCACGATGGCGTCGACCACCGAGCCGGCGACGAAGTCGTGGCGGTAGATGCCGCCGTCGACGACCAGCGCGACGCCGAGGATGGCCGCATAGCGGCCGGTGCGGGCGAGGAACTGGGCGTGCAGCGGGATTTCGAGGGCGCCGGGCACGTCGACCACGTCGACATCCTCGGCCCTGCCGCCGAGCGCCTGCCATTCGGAAACGAAGGAGGTGACCGCCTGGTCGACGATGCCGGCGTGCCAGCGGGCACGGATGACGGCGATACGGGCGGAGGGGGTGGCATTCGCATTCATAGTCTAGGCCTTTCAAGGGTTGAGCCATTTTGCAACGGGTCCCTTGGGCGAACATGCAAGGGGCAGGCTCCGCCCGTTACGGCGGCTGCCTCCTGCTTGCTCTCTTCCATCCGGACTGTGACCGTCGGCTCCGGCATCGCACCGGATCTGCTGACCCTTCCATTTGCGGAAGGCGCTCGCGGGCTCCCGGATCGCTCCGGATACCGCCGGTGGGGAATTCCGCCCCGCCCTGAGAACGGTTGGAGACTAGCGGGTGGGCGCCCGCCGATCAAATCCGCGGGCGACGGAAAGAGCGAGATTCACGACAGATTTTTCCAAATTCCGTCCGGTATCGGGAACGGACGGCTAGTCGGAGATGACGAGAAGGTCGCCGGCGGTGAAGCGCAGCGTCACGGTCTCGCCGACGGCCGGCGGCACCAGGCCGGGGCTGTTGAACATGTCGAAGGAGATGATGCTGCCGCCGACATTCATGCGCGTGCGGATGACCGAGCCGAGGAAATTGGTGGAGACGACCGCGCCGGATAGCGCCGTGTCGCCCTTGGCGTCGGGGGCGATGGAGCCGGCTTCCGGGCGCAGCGCCAGCGAGACGGTATCGCCCGCCTTCACGCTGCCGAGCGGTTCGCGCAACGTCACGCCCTGGTCGCCGATGGAGACGCGGTTGGCCGCAGGGTCGACCACCTTCGCCTCGATGAGGTTCAGCGTACCGACGAAGCCCGCGACGAAGCGGGTGGCGGGGCGGTTGTAGATTTCCGCGGGCGTGCCGATCTGGTCGGCCTTGCCGGCATTCATGACGACGATGCGGTCGGAGATCGACAGGGCCTCTTCCTGGTCGTGCGTGACGAAGACCGTGGTGATGCCGAGCTGCTGCTGGATCATGCGGATTTCCTCGCGCAGCGACACGCGGATCTTGGCGTCGAGCGCCGAGAGCGGTTCGTCGAGGAGGAGGACCTGCGGCTTCGGCGCAAGCGCGCGGGCGAGCGCCACGCGCTGCTGCTGGCCGCCGGACATCTGGTAGGGGTAGCGGTCGGCCAGATGATCGAGCTTGATGAGGCCGAGCATTTCCTTCACGCGCGCGTCGATCTCGGCCTTCGGCCGGCCGGCGACCTTGAGGCCGAAGGCGACGTTCTCCGCGACGTTCATGTTCGGGAAGAGCGCGTAGGCCTGGAAGACCATGCCGATATTGCGCTGGTTGGGGCGAAGGTTCATCTGGCTTTTGCCGTCGATGGCGATGACGCCGCCGGACGGGGTCTCGAAGCCGGCGATCATGCGCAGCACCGTCGTCTTGCCGCAGCCCGACGGGCCGAGGAAGGAGACGAACTCGCCCTTCTCGATGGACATGTTGAAATCCTTGACCACCTGGACGGGGCCGAAGGACTTCTGGATGCTGGAAAGTGTCAGGAAGCTCATGGATGGTCCTTAGACGGGGCTTTGCGTGCCCTTCTGGAAGCGGGAGACAAGCTGGATCAGGCCGAGGCAGCCCCAGGTGATGGCGAAGGCGATCACGGCCAGCGCCGCCGGCTCATAGGCGCGGTTGGCGCCGAGGAGCTGCATGTACGGGCCGAAGGCCGGGCGGTTGAGGAGGGCAGCCATGGTGAACTCGCCGATGACGATGGCGAAGGTCAGGAACGCACCGGACAGCACCGCGACCAGCACGTTCGGCAGGATGATGCGGAAGAGGATCGTCGTCCAGCCGGCGCCGAGGCTCTGGGCCGCCTCCGTCAGCGTCGATATGTCGATGGAGCGCAGGCCCGTGTCGACGGCGCGGTACATGTAGGGCAGGGCGAGCGTCGCATAGCCGAACATCAGGAGGATGTTCGTGCCGGTGATCGAGCCCGTCAGCGGCAGCCAGCTCGACGTGTTGTAGAGCCGGATATAGCCGAAGACGATGACGATGGCCGGGATGACCAGCGGCAGCAGCGTGACGAATTCGATATAGGGGCGAAGGCCCGGCAGCTTCAGGCGCACCCAGTAGGCCGTCGGCACGACGAGCAGCACGCCGAAGAGGATGGTGACGAGCGCCATGACGACGGAATAGGTGAAGGTCTCCTGGAAGCGCGGATCGCCGAGCACGACCGCATAGGCGTCCAGCGAATAGACGCCGCGGCGCATCTTCAGCGAGAAGTTGGCCATGCCTATCAGCGGCAGGATGAAATAGAGCAGTGCTATGACGAGGGCGCCCCAGGCCCAGAACTTCTTCATTTGAGCCACCTTTCACTGCGCGCGCGCAGCCAGATGTAGATCGTGTTGGCGATACCCGTCACGACGATCATGCCGAAGGCGAGCGCATAGCCGAGGTTGGGATTACCGAGTACGTCGCCGCGGATCTGCGCGAAAAGCAGGATGGGGGCGATGTTGAGCGAGGAGCCGGTGAGCGCCATGGCTGTGGCGACCGCGCCGAAAGAATTAGCGAAGAGCAACGCGAAGGCGCCAAGAAAGGAGGGGAGGAGAATGGGGAAGGCGACGTAGCGCCAATATTGTCTGCTTGAGGCTCCTAAAATGTCCGCTGCTTCACGCCACTCCCGCTTCAGGCCGTCGAGAGCGGGGGTAATGATAAGGATCATTAAGGGAATTTGGAAGAACAGGTATGTGATCGTCAGGCCCCAGAAGGAGATGACGTTGAAACCGAGTTGGCGGAGGTCAATACCAACCTGCGTCTTCAAAAATACCGTTAGAATACCGACTGGCCCAAGGGTTGCCAGAAATGCGAAAGCCAACGGCACACCCGCGAAATTCGAGGCAACACCGGAAAACGTCATGAGAGGACTGCGTATCCACTTTGGAAGACCGCCAAGGACAACGGCCTGAGCAGCAGCAAAGCCGATCACGCAGCCAAGCAAGGCTGAAGCAATGCTGATCTTGATGGATATCCAATAGGCTGCAAGAATCGACGGCGTGAAAAGCCCGTAAATATTCTCAAGCGTGATGCTACCGTCTGCTCTCTGGAATGCTCCAATGACGATATGCATCGTCGGAAGAATCAGGAACAGAAAGACAAACGCAAAGAAGGGAGCCACGCCCAACCAGTGAAACGGGAGGCGAATGGGCGCTCGCGCTGACGATTTGGTGGCAGGGCGGTTTGAAGACATTACATTAGCCTCATGAGGGGGCCTCGTTACGGTGCTGCAATCGTCGCCCCGGCCGTACGGCCGGAGCGACGGGAGATATCGTTTACTGCACGTTGGCGCCGACCACGGAATCCCAGCCTGCGCTCACGGCGGCCTGATTGGCATTCACCTCGTCGAGGGTCGGGAAGTAGGCCTTCTCATAGGATGCTGCCGGCGGCAGGGCGTCGATCAGGTCCTGCGGAACCTTGCCGGCCTTGACCATGGCGTTGAAACGGACCGGATGGCAATAGCCCTTCAGCCAGCCGAGCTGGCCGTCGTCCGAATAAAGATGCTCCATCCAGAGCTTGGCGGCGTTCGGGTGCGGCGCGTAGGCCGAGATTGCCTGGACGTAGACGCCGGCGAGAACACCCGTCTCGGGGACGATAACCTCGGTCGGCGGGTTGCCATTGAGGGTTTTCGCCCAGCCGAGTGCGTTATAGTCCCAAGCGATGACGATCGGAGTCGAGCCCTGGGCGAGCGTGCCGGCCTTGCCGACGACCGGAACGAAGTTGCCGGCCTTGTTCATCTCGGCGAAATAGGCAAGGCCCGCCTCACCGGCTTCCTTGCCGGCCTTAGCACCCTTGCCGAGACCCGCGGCAAGAAGGCCGAGAATTGCCTGATTGGAGGTGAGCGGCGGTCCGGCCAGCGCAACCTGTCCGGAATATTCCGGCTTCAGCAGGTCGGCCCAGTCCTTCGGCGAATTGGCGACGAGGTCCTTGTTCACGAAGAAGGACATGACGCCGTAGTAGTCGCCGTACCAGTAGCCTTCGGAGTCCTTGACGGCATCCGGGATCTCGTCCCAGGTCGAGACCTTGTAGGGCTGGAGAAGCCCTTCGGCCTTTGCGGACGGGCCGAAGGACAGGCCGACGTCGATCACGTCGGGCGACTGCGGGCCCTTGTTGTCCTTGTTGGCCTTGATGGCTTCGACTTCGTCGGCCGAGCCGGCATCCGGGTTCAGTTCGTTGACCTGGATTTCCGGGTACTTGGCCTTGAAGGCGGCGATGACGTCGCCGTAGCCGCACCAGTCATGCGGCAGGGCGACCGTGGTGAGCATGCCTTCCTTCTTGGCGGCGTCGATCAGCTCGGCGCTCGGGTCGGCGAAGGCGAGCGACGTGGAGGCCACCACGAGCGCGGTGGAAAGCGAAAGCAGGCGTTTCGTATGTGACATCACGGGTGTTCTCCTTTTGTGTGTCAGTCAACTTCGGCGATGGTGATTACTTGCGGCGCATGAAGGTTATGTGACAGTTTTGTTTTGGTTTTTCCGGTGTGTCTCACGATTTCCCGGGCACCTCCTGACGCGGTTTGCGAAAGAGCCGGCTGGTCTCGAACAGACCTTCCAGCGTCTTCATTCGGCCGCTGGTCTCCTCCCAGCCCGAACTCTGCACCGCCTCGATCAGCGCTTCCAGGATGAAGAGCGTCACGACCGAGGAGTCCCAGGCGGACGGCGCCTCGATGTGCACGCGGAAGACCCTTGCGGCCACCTTGGCGACCGGCGAGGCCCACTGGTCGGTGAAAAGGACGATCTCGACGCCGCGCTCGCGGGCGACCCGCCCGAGGGTTTCCACATCCTGCTCGTAGCGGCGGATGTCGAAGATGACGAGCACGTCGCCCGCCTTCATGTTCAGCACGTAATGCGGCCAGGAACTGGGGTTCGAGGCGATCTGCGCGACGTTGGGGCGGATGACCTGGAGATGGGTGAAGAGATAGTCGGCCAGCGCCTTCGTGATGCGCCCGCCGATGATGTAGATGCTGCGCTGGCGGTCGGCGAGGAGCGTTGCCGCGCCGTCGAATTCCGCGGTCTCGAGCTGTGCGAGCGTCTGGCGCAGGTTCGTCATGATCGCGTCGGCGAAGCGGTTGAGGATATGCGTGCCCGGCGCGTTCGCCGCCCAGCGGTCATGCTTGGTGATGGGGCTTGAGAGCGTCGCCTCCAGCTCGTGGTGCAGGCGCGCCTGGAAATCCGGGAAGCCGCGGAAGCCCAGCTTCTGCACCATGCGCGCGACCGTCGGCGTCGACACGCCGGCGTTCTCCGCCACCGTCGTGATGGAGCCGAGGCCGGAGACGGGATAGTTGTCGAGCAGCGATGTGGCCAATTGCCTTTCGGCGCGCGTCAGCGCTTCGAAATGAGCATGGATCACATCCGACACCGTCATGGATGCTTGGTTGAGCGTCAAATTGTTCCCCTGCGCTCCGGTCTTTGCCGAAGTTTTGAAAATTAAACATCGCTGTCACAATTCGAGTCAAATGATTTTTTGAAGAGATTTTTTCACAACCCCGTTGACAGCGGCAAAACCGTGAAGAATTCTTTTCAGCAACGATAAAAGCCGGTCGAGGGGATCAGGCTGATGGGAATTCTGACTGGAGAGGAGGGCGACCCCGTCGCCCTGGAGAACGGTTCCGCACGCGGCAGGGTCATCTTGGTGTGCGAACACGCCTCCCGTCTTCTGCCGAAGGTGCTCGGCACGCTCGGCCTGTCCGACGCGGCGCTGGAAAGCCATATCGCCTGGGATCCGGGCGCGCTCGCCGTCTCGCGGCTGCTGGCCGAAAAGCTCGATGCAACGCTGGTTTTCCAGCGTTTCTCCCGCCTCGCCTACGATTGCAATCGGCCGCCCGAATCGCCGGCCGCCATGCCGGAGAAGAGCGAGGTGTTCGAGGTTCCGGGCAATGCGGCGCTCGACGCGGCGGCGCGCGAGGCCCGCACCGACGCGCTCTACCGGCCGTTCCGCGACAGGCTCGGCGCGCTGGTCGAGAGCCGCATCCGCGAGGGCAGGGCGCCCGTCCTCGTGACGGTGCACAGCTTCACGCCCGTCTATTTCGGCAAGCCCCGTGCGGTCGAGATCGGCATCCTGCACGATGCCGACGCGCGGCTTGCCGATGCCATGCTGGCCGCCGCCGGCCCGGCCTACAGGACGCTGCGCAACGAGCCCTACGGGCCCGAGGACGGCGTGACGCATACGCTGAAGGAGCACGGCCTTTCCAACGGCGTGCCCAACGTGATGATCGAGGTCCGCAACGACCTCGTCCAGGATGAAGCAGGCCAACGGGTCGTGGCCGGCTATCTGGCGGACCTGCTCCTCGAGAGCCTGTCCGCCGTACAATAAGAAGACCCCGGGGAGCGGCGCGCCCGCGGCACATATCCCACACATTTCGTGGGCCTCAGACACAGGCGGTCCTCGGCAATTCCGCCAGGGCCAGTCGAACAGGGGAAAAACATGTCGAATTACTCGGATTCAGATAAGCATGAGGACATGCAGGTCCTGCATTCCATGGGATACGCGCAGGAACTCGAGCGGCGCATGAGCCAGTTCTCGAATTTTGCCGTATCCTTCTCCATCATCTGCATTCTTTCCGGCGGCATCAACTCGCTCGCCCAGGCGACCTCCGGCGCGGGCGGCGCGGCCATCGGCATCGGCTGGCCGGTCGGCTGCTTCGTCTCGGCCGTCTTCGCCGTCGCCATGGCGCAGATCAGCTCGGCCTATCCGACGGCCGGCGGCCTCTATCACTGGGGCTCGATCCTCGGCAACCGCTTCACCGGCTGGCTGACCGCCTGGTTCAACCTGCTCGGCCTCGTCACCGTGCTCGGCGCCATCAATGTCGGCACCTACTACTTCTTCATGGGCGCCTTCGGC
>Ga0206118_100371_pt1 | contig 24738 bp, 22 predicted proteins | sample 3A20Ametagenome_FD_177999 | JGI IMG/M metagenome (GOLD analysis project Ga0206118, IMG submission 177999) | Enriched microbial communities from leaf-cutter ant dump, University of Wisconsin, Madison, United States - 3A20A | ecosystem: Environmental > Terrestrial > Nest > Insects nest > Nest dump... | reverse complement strand
AAGAACGATCTTTCGGATGATGACCTGGATATCATCAGTGATATTGAGTGGGAGATCAGGCATTCCTTAGGTATTACCGATCATGACACCATCCACCAGGTACTGGGTCATCCGCATGCATTACAGGGTACGGTCCGCCTGCCCTGGGCAGCCGCGTATTGCGGCATAGACATGGAGGATACGCTAACGGAGGCAGAGCTGGAACGGACAAGCCGGGAGGAGGATCATTTCATCCTGCTGCTGCAGCTGGACTTTGGTGATCCGGCTATAGAGATTGATGCTTTTGGTGACAGCGTGGCCTATTTTGGAATACATAAAGATGATCTGATGAACCTCAATTTTGAGAATGTGATCCTGGTCATGCAAAATACATAGAAATTGTTGGCTCCAGCCATAGGGTCGTGGGTAGTTGGGGAGGCCGCATGCGCGGCCTCCCTGTTTTAGCCGGTTTTATAGATAATGAATAGTCAGTATAATTCAATCATTGGATGATACCTTTGTTTTTTAATCTATCCTCAAGTATCTGCAGGCGTTCGTTCAAAGAATCAATATCATGATTTTGATTAATTATATATGCGCTAACCACTACACCATTTAAACAGTTTTGCACATAATTAATATTTTTTTCTCCATGAGCCAGAATCTCCATTATAGTTGTCTCCAATACCTCGGCGATCTGTTCCAGCCTCGAAAATCCGGGATCTGTTTCTCCCCTCTCTATTTTAGAATAAGCGTTTAAGGATATACCCAACATCTGGGACATATTCTCTTGAGAATATCCTTTCTGGATCCTGAATATCCTGATCTTATCACCTATTTTCATAAGAAAGATATTAAAAGTTGAATTTCACCAATTGTGAGTTGTAAAAATACAAATAAGTAAACAATTTATCGCAATTACGCATAAGCTATCTTTACACAAATTCTTTTTCAATTTCAGATCTTCTTATCATGAAAAACTTATTCTTATCAATATTGACGATTTATGGTCCGATCAACATCACTTCATGTATATAAATAAGAAGCTTTCCTGCAAATAATCATTCTACATATTTTTTTCATCTTTTCATAAAAACATCAACCATGACATCACTTCAAATGCCTTCTTTCTCCTGTTATGCCCTGGCCTTTTAATGATGAGCGGGTACAAGGCGACGGCAAACTTTTAATTTGCAGATGCATCAAGATGTCAATAAAAAAAGTTTAACTCGTGGTAGATTCGATATTGGTTTTGATTACGATAACTCTGCGAAATCAGCGGTTCAAAAGCTTTCTCTTCATTAAAAAAGAAAAGAGGCCTCTCAGCCTCTTTCCCTCGTTCTGTTTTATTTTAATCCTTATTACAGTTTGATATATTTATGGGTCGCTGTGCCTCCGTTCGACATCAGCTGTACAAAATATACACCATCCGGCAAGGCAGAAAGGTTTACGTTTGCAAGATTGACCTCTGAAGTACTTTGTCTTTTCGCCTTTGCGACTATTTTACCGGTAGCGTCGATCACACGTATGTCTATTTCCTGACCCGGCACCTGTTTCCAGCTGATATTGAGACTGCCGTTTCCTGGGTTCGGATATATGGCGCTAACGATATCATTTTCAAGCTTCTTAGTGGAAACCGAACCGTCGTGCCTGATGTAAGTACCCAGCTCTTCAGCCGTCATACATTCCTCAGCACCGCCGTCAACGGTTATACATGCTTCACTATTGACAAATTTTGCATCGACCAGCTCCAGGTTGTCTATATCCCAGCTGTCAAAAGTAGCCACTCCGTCAGATGCGCCATAGAAGAAGCTGAAATGCAGCTCTTTGGTATCCTGCGCCTTGACATCCACAAAGCTGTGGACCCAGCCGTTCGAATTACCGCTGAACCCGGGAAGATTCGGTATGGTAAAGCTTGCGTAGGCAATTTTACCGGGATATTTGCCCCTGACAACCTCCTGGTCATAGGTCGACCAGATCTCTCCGTCTTCCGAATACCTGATATTTCCTCCGTCAATGCTGCCTTGTGTATTATACCTGTGCGCCAGTACCAGATACGGATTTTCGCCGGCAATAGTTACAGGTGATTCCTTCTGGAATGAGGTTTTATATTCGCCCTGTAATGAGGAGATCGAATATATATTGCTTCCGTTCTCACCCTTACCTTCCAGGAACTCAAAGAAAACCTCACCACTTACAAGATTAGTGAACCAGTCGCCGTCAGGGAACTCAAACTCTTTTTCAAAGCCTTCCTGGTAAAGGAGCGTGGAATGATAGCCGGCATCGGCTTTGACCTTATAGCTAAAGGTATGTGCTGCGGAAGATTGTAAAGAATCCAGCTTGAATGTAACTACTCCGTTGCTGTATTCCCCGCCGGATCCCGACACATAGCTGGTATGCTCCGGTACGATATCCGTAACCACGATATTTTTGGCAGTAGCCAGCTTATAGCTTTTCAGGTTCAGATTGACCGTGATATCTCCTCCCGGATCGACCTCTTTGGTCATTTCCTTCTTCATATCTATCTTGTCCAGGCAGAACAGGTTTGGTGTAAAATCAGCCACGTTATCTGAGACCGAATTGGCCGAGCCACCGTCGGCATTATATCCGAGACCTCTTCTTGCAAACACGTCCCAGATAAGACAGTTGTTCTCACCGCCATATAACAGCCGGTCAGCCTCAAGGATCGCATCTCTTCCATCCTCAAATCCCACACCGCACGGCTGTATCTTCATAGCCTGGAAAACGAGCTCTATGGCACGGCTGTTGCCACCGTCGCCGCCATATAGCAATCCGTCGTCACCATGCTTGTCGATCATGGCCCAGTACAGGTCCCACAGCATGTCACACCAGATCTCCCCGATCGCATGCACGCCGCTTACTGTTGCCACATCGGCAAATGTGTTCGGGCATATCGCCATGTTCGTACTGTAAGGATAGCGACGGATACCGCGACCATTGGTCGTCTGGCCCTGCACATAGGTACCGATGCCGCGCGCATCTGTCCCTTTATCTCCCGGGCGTTTTGTTGTCACCAGCGCCATGAAGTCACTCCAGCCTTCACCCATCTGTTCCGCTGAATTGAGACACCCGGAATTCTGAGGGCCTCCGGTCAGCCTTGTAGAAATACCATGGCCGAACTCATGGGCGATGACGCCATTGTCATAAGAAGCGTCAAGCAGGCTCGGGCCTGAATCATCGGGAACCTGCAATTTTACGGTGACGGTTTCTCCGTTGGCTAATTGTTCTTTTATCTTATTTCCGACATCGACAGAGACAAATACGGAAGGTATGGTGACCAGCGTTCCGTTTACCCCGCTTGCCATACCGATGACCTGATCTTCAAAGTTCATGATAATTGCGGCAACAGCACCTGCCTTTTGTGCATTATAGACCTTGGCTGAGAAGTCGCATTCCCCTCTGTCGATCGCGACTATTTTACCGGCCATCTGATCGGCATTCTTTGCATCACCACACAAATACGAAGTTCCTCCAACCTTGTCAAGAGCTAAAACCACTTCTGCTTCGATCTTCTCCGCTGTGATGGCTGATCCGAATTGCGGATCGCCTACTTCATAACTACCTGCAATGAGAGCTGGTGAGAGAACGTGAAACTTATCGGACGCCGCATCCCAGAGAAACATACGCATCTGACCGTTGTTCCCGTCTGAAGGCGTTGCGAAGTCCGCATTGTTTTTGTAATCACCCTGGCCGTTTCCAAACTGTGACATACCTATTACATAATCGCCGCCGATACCGCCTTTTCCGTAATTATCCAATTGGAAATTACCGGCGGCTTCGGTAAAGCCATACTGGTAGGCAAAATCATGCATCTTATTGATCATATAGAACAGGTTGACAGCAGCGGCTTCTTTGGACCCCTGTGGCTCCAGATCGGCGTTGAATACCTTGTCAAAGGTAAGGCTCTGCCCCCCATCCACTTCAGAATCAGGCTGATAGTCGCCGTTATTGTCATTGAACGCATGTACGTTGTTTCCCTGCAGTGTAGTGTTGTCCACACCATCGGCGCCGTCAAGGTCATGCCAGCCATATGGCGAAGCTTCGAGATCATACGGGCTTGTCACCAGCTTTGAGGCTCCGAAGCTGGGCGCTTCAAGCGGGAGCTCATACACCCTGTATTTGCTCGACTCGGCATTCGGTGGAGGCGCAGGCAGCTCAGGAGAAGGAATGATCTCTATGTGACGTGAATCATCACAGCTGCTGTTATGGGTGTGATTAGCATATTGACCGGGACCGTCAAACTTGCAGGACAGCTTGTAGTTGATCTTATTCAGCACACTGCCGTCTCTGCCGTCAATAACAAACTGGTAATGATCCATCTCCCCGATCATCTTTATCTGCATCTCATATCCCAGGATAAGCTTCCCGTCAGCATCGGGGAACCAGGTCAGATGAGGCTCAATATCTTTTTCGGAAATATTGCTTCCATCAAGAATGGTTTTGTCACCGCGCGACCCGGTGATACGTGTCTGCGGATTGACGATTCCGCAGGCCACAGCCGCACTCTTTACAGCGGTCTCGACATCAATAAGGGCGGAACGGCTTCCAATGCTTTGAACCTGGTCAGAATTGATAAATTTACTTTTTACCGTCCCCACATTGCCTTTCTTATCCACATAAAAAGTAGTCTGCGCATTATAGACCGGGATCTCATCTTTCATTTGCCCGACATATAAATAGGAAATTCCCCTTTTATCATCCGTATAGCCATAGATAAAATAAAGCTGATCGACATCATTTGTTCCTAATCCGAATTTGGAAGGGTTTTGTAGGATTTCATTTTTTACCTTTGTCTCTATAAGAGCATTCTGGGCTGAAAGATAAGACCCTGAAAGACTCAGAAACATTGCCAAAAAACAAATTGTAAAAATTTTCTGACTCATTTTCAAAAACATTTGATTTAGTAAATTTTAAGATTTGCCAAAGATATCATTTATTTACATATTGATAAAAATATAAAATATCATGAATTCCGGTTCTTCTTCATACATATATGGCCGCCAGCCGACAATTGTTGCTTTGTCTCAAAAAATATCCATCGAACGTATTTTCCTGTTGTCAGGCGGCGATCGTGAATTTGAAAAAGAGATCCGCAATCTTATCAAAGGCAGGAACATAGAGATCTCCTATGTCCCCCGGGAAAAGCTCAACCGGCTTACATCGGGCAACCATCAGGGCGTAGTCGCTTATGTCAATGATTATGAATATTATTCCCTGGATGACCTGCTTCAGAACATCCGGTCCAAAAATGAAACACCCTTTATATTTATGCTGGACCAACTGACCGATGTCAGAAACTTCGGCGCCATAGCCCGTTCGGCCCTGCTCGGCGGATGTCACGGCATCATCATTCCATCGCAGAATAGCGTAAGTGTGACAAGTGATGCGATGAAGGCCTCTGCAGGTGCTCTTGCCCGGCTTCCGGTATGCAAGACCACCTCATTACCAGAGGCGGCCGATCATCTTGCCCAACAGGGAATCCAGCTTTTCGTATCCGGCATGGATCACACCACCTACCTGCATCAGCTGCCGCTGGAGGAGCCCTGCTGTATCGTGATGGGCTCTGAAAAAACAGGGGTTTCAAAAGCCATCGAAAGCCGTGCCGACCAATTGTTCAGCATCCCTCAAAATGACCTGCTCGACTCATTCAATGTAAGTGTCGCTTCAGGCATTGTGGTATACCAGACCATGCTGCGTCGCCGGTTCCAGCTATAATTAATTTCATTTCCAACAACTTATGGCCGCTTCAGGCGTTTCAACATTCATTACAAATATTTTTTCCAGTGCACAGTAAAACATTCTGCCTGTTGCCCTCAAGGGACAAAAATGGCTTTTCATCGCCGGTACGATATCTTTCAACCTTCGTACCTGTTTCGGTTCTTCTTTTTATACTGCTCTCATTCAGCAGCACAGCCGGAGCCCAGCAACTGCTGAAAGCCAGGGTCCCGATAGAAAATAATACGAAGTCTCTTTTATGGAAGATCGAAGGTAACGGCTTAGAGAAGCCCAGCTATCTGTTTGGAACGATCCATCTCATACCCCGCGATAAATTCCTTTTCAACAATGCCATGAACCAGGCATTCAGCAGCTGTGAGAAAGTCGTCTTCGAGATCGACATGAATGTCATGAATGACTTTACACAAATGTTCGGCCTCCTTTCCAAGATCCGCATGCCTGACGGCATAACCCTGCAGGATCTTCTCAGCCCCGAGGATTATCAGCTTTTCCAGGATAAGTTTGGAGAGCAAGGCCTGCCTACCATGTTTCTGGAAAGCATCAAACCCATGTTCCTTTCGGCGATGGGCGGAGATATAACGGGATCTCAGGGAGAAATGATCTCTTATGAGGTAGAGCTGAGCGACAAGGCCCGCTCACTGGGCAAGAGCATCGGCGGCCTGGAGACGATCGATGAACAGTTGTCGGTTATAGACAGCATACCACTCAAAGAGCAGGCGCAGATGCTTGTGGATGAGCTCAAAAAAACAGACGATGATCAGAGCTACGATATTATGGTCCGGCATTACCTGGATCAGGACATTGAATATCTGAATTCCTTTATCAACCAAAGTGCAGGTCAGCAGGACACCAAAATGATGAACTCACTTCTGCGCGACAGAAATATCCGATGGATTCCCGCCATGAAAAAGCTCATGGAAGAGCAGCCGACCTTTTTTGCCGTCGGAGCAGGCCACCTCGGAGGGAAGGACGGTGTGATCCAATTGTTGAAAAATGAAGGCTATAATGTAAAAGCAATAACCGAACTGTAACGTATGGCGCTGATCCTTCCTGTCAATGATAAAACCCCTCAATGGGGCGATGATTGTTATTTCGCTGAAAATGCAACGATAACCGGTGACGTGGTCATGGGCGATCAATGCAGCGTATGGTTCAATGCCGTGATACGCGGGGATGTCCACTATATACGGATGGGCCATAAAGTCAATGTCCAGGATGGCGCCATCCTCCATTGTACCTACCGGCAAGCCCCGCTCAACATCGGCAACAATGTATCCATAGGCCATCGGGCCATCGTCCATGGATGTACCATCGACGACAATGTATTGATAGGTATGGGTGCTATCGTCATGGATCATGCCCATGTACCGGCCAACACACTGATCGCAGCCGGAGCTATCGTCCTGGAGAATACGGTCTGCGAGCCGGGAATGGTCTATGCCGGGATTCCCGCCCGACCTGTAAAAAAGCTGGAGCCCGACGTATTTGAGCATAATATACGCCGGATCGCCGACAACTATGTCATGTATTCAGGCTGGATGAAAAAATAAGACTACGGCGTCAGCGCCTTTCAGGGTCATTACCCATGTCCAATTTCGCTTTTTGATATGGCAAATGCCAACGATGTTTCTTCTCTTTACGTTTTAATGTTGGATAGCAACTTTAACTGATCAAACATTTTCCGGTAATGAAATACATAATATTATCCGTCTTTGCCATCACACTGGCAATGTGCCACAAGGATCCCGCGTCCAATGGCAGCCTCCCGCTCAATCAGGAAGTCCAAATTGCAAACAATACTATTCTGACCAACCCCGACGAAAATATTCAGCTGAAAATGGTCAGGGTCACGGAGGATTCACGCTGTCCTGAAACAGCGGATTGCATTTGGATGGGTGATGGCGTCCCACAATTTACTTTTACCGCACAGGGCAAGGAGAGCACCTTTAATCTTCATACCTCCCTGACACTCCAGGATACGACAATTTACGGCTACAATATCCGTCTCGTAAAACTAAACCCATATCCGCAAACTCCGGAAGTCATTCCGCAGTCATCCTACGTTTCGACCGTGATCGTTTCGAAGAAAGATTAAAGGGCGGAATTCAATCCTACTTATTTTAACAGTAGAAATAGGGCTCATCCAGTAAGATATTACTCAAACATGTTTCTGAGCTCGGTCGCCTGTTGCGGCTTCATTCTACCGCTTAATACAAGCCTTACTTCCCGTCTTTTTATCGCATTTTCATACAAAGTGATCTCTTCCTGTGTCAGGGGTAATACAGGAGGAACATTTTTGGGCTTCAGCGTTACGTCTTCAAGGGCGACGAACGTAAGATAGGCATGGTTGCTCCTCTTGGGCTTCTGCCCCTTAAAATCAGCGGCATATACCTGCACATGGACTTCAACAGAGGTATTGAATGCCCTCGTAACCTGGGCTTCGATCGTCACCACCTCTCCCATTTTGATCGGATGGGTAAAGGAAACGTGGTCGACACTGGCGGTCACTACATGAGCCTCACAATGTTTACCGGCGCAGATGCTGGCGACAATATCCATCCACCGCATCAGGTTGCCTCCCATTAGGTTGCCAAGCGGATTGGTGTCATTGGGCATGACCAGCTCCGTCATGGTAGTGCGCGATTCTCCGACCTTTTTTTCTTTCAAACCTGTCTCTTCCATATGCGAATTTGAAGCCGCAAAAATAGCTTTATTTCCACAAAATTCTCCGGAAGGTTCAGAGATTTAATATCAGGAACATATCTTTATTTCTGTATCCAACCTGTGAGAATGGTACATTACCGGCACAGACAGTAATTTATTCTTTCACGCGGGTCCATACGGATGTTCGCCCGATCAGGGAGATACCGATATAGCCCCGGATATCCAGCCGGTCGCCGTTGGGCTTCATATAACACTTGTAGGTCGATCCGTTCTTGGGATCATAGATAGTGCCGCCCACGTACTCCCCGTCGTCATATACGAGGTTATTGAGGAGAACCAGGTCCTTCAGATCACGGTTCCGGAGGCTTTTGTTTTCATTTTTAGAATCCTTATTGGAGGTCTTGCCATCGGCGGCATACATATTTTTACTCCAGATCAGCCTGCCAAAATACTTGTTTCCAACCCGGTATACCCGGATCTTACCCTCTTTGGTCTCACTCAGCCATATGCCCAGTATCTTGTCCGCCTGTGTATTCTGAGACCATGAGGTACAGGTCAAAGCCATTGCCATTACCAAAAGAGAAATGATCCTGATCATGCTATACTATTGTTTCCTGACTAAAGTAAATATTTTATATTAATACGCTTAATAAAACTAAATTTCTTTAAAAGTTGTTTCCTTTACTATAATTTATCGTCTAAACTTTACAACAACACATAAAACGAATGACAGGAATAGGCCAGGAACTGATCGACAAATTACCGTTAAAAGGCTATCTGGATATCGAGGTCGACCCGTCGCTTGATCTCGTGGAAGAGATCAATAAGCTGAAAAAAGAAAAAAACGCGGTCATCCTCGCCCACTACTACCAGGAGTCGGAAATCCAGGACGTGGCAGACTATATCGGGGATTCACTGGGCCTTTCCCAACAGGCAGCGGAAACCGACGCCGATATGATCGTTTTTGCCGGAGTGCATTTTATGGCAGAAACAGCCAAAATGTTGTCTCCCCATAAAAAGGTCGTCTTACCTGATCTGAAGGCAGGCTGCTCACTGGCCGATTCCTGCCCGCCACATCTATTTAAAAAATTTAAGGAGAAATACCCGGATCACATTGTCGTTTCCTATATCAACTGTACGGCAGAGCTGAAGACTCTGACCGATATCTGCTGCACGTCGACCAATGCCGTACAGATCATTGAAAGCATACCGCCGGATCAGAAGATCATTTTTGCTCCCGATAAAAACCTCGGCGCCTATCTTCAGAAAAAGACGGGCAGAGAGATGGTCATCTGGGACGGAGCCTGTATGGTACACGAAATTTTTTCAAAAGAGAAGATCGTGCGGCTTATGGAACGGTATCCTGATGCCATCCTGATCGCTCACCCCGAATGCGAAGCCCACATACTTGAAAAAGCCGCCTACATCGGATCGACGACCGGTCTCCTCAATTATACGATCAAAAGCGAGGCCCAGTCATTTATAGTGGCTACCGAGCCGGGTATTATCCATCAGATGCAGCTGAAAAGTCCCGGAAAGGTCTTTATTCCTGCTCCCCCGGAAAACAACTGCGCATGTAACGAATGTCCGCATATGAAGCGAAATACGATGGAAAAGCTGTATATAAGCATGAAGTATGAGCTGCCGGAAATCCTGTTGCCCGATTGGGTGATCCGGGAGGGAGTCGCCTCGATCGACCGCATGCTTGAAATATCAAAAAATGCCGGATTGATCAGGTAAAAAAAATGCATCTGCCCTGCTATGCAACAGAATTATTTAAGGATAAAAATAAAAACGATATGTTACGAACGAGAATTCTGATACCCCTGGTTACGGTTACATTGACAGGTATGCTCTCTTCCTGTACTTCTTACAGAGCCCTGGAAGATGAAAGGATCAAAACGGCCAGGGCCGAGAAGGCCCGGGCGGAAATGCAGGTAGAGTATGAGGCCATGAAGATGCGCATGGATAGTACCGAAGAAGAACGCCGCAGAATGACCAAAACGATGGATCAGCTCAGAAAAGACACTGCCACCGTCAATGCCAATCTCCGCAGCTACATCGCACTCGATGCGGAAAATAAAAAAAGAATGGATCAACTGAGCCAGACCACTGATCGCATCCTCAATGCCAACCTCGGGGAAAATGACCGTCTCCTGGCGCAGGTAAAGGCCCAGAAGGATGATCTGCAGAGACAGAAGGAGGAGCTGGAACGCAAGCAGGCGGCTTTTGAAACTACCCAGAAAGAATTCTACCAGGCTCAGAACGAACTGAGCACAAAGGAAAATAAGATCCGTGACCTGCAGGCAGCTTTGGAAAGAAAAGAAACCACCGTAAAAGAGCTGCAGAAAAAAGTAGCCGACGCTCTGGTCGGGTTCAAGGCTTCAGGCCTGACCGTGGTTGAGAAAGACGGCAAGGTCTACGTCCTCCTGCCGGAAGCATTGCTGTTTAAATCAGGCAGTAAGACCATCGATGCCAAGGGCAAGGACGCCATCAACGAGCTGGCTGCTGTTCTGCGTACCAATCCCGATATCAACATCGCCGTTGAAGGTCATACCGACAATGTACCTTATAAGCCCAAGACCGCAAACTCACTTGTGGAGGACAACTGGGACCTGAGTGTTCTGCGTGCCACATCAGTGGTCAAGGCATTGACAGCCGCCGGTGTGGCTCCATTGCGCATTTCAGCTCAGGGCCGCGGAGAGTTTATGCCTGTCAATCCGGGGAGCTCAGCTGATGCCAGAGCAGCTAACAGAAGAACGGAGATCATCCTTACACCGAAGCTCGATGAGCTGTTGAAGGCGATTGATTAATGACCGTCTCTGCATTTAACCACTGAGCTGCACAGAGTGTAATACAGAGTTACACTAGAATATTATATGTACTCTGTGTGATAACTCCGGGTACTCTGTGGTTTAATTAAAATATAAATCATAAACTGATGTTGGAGGAGTACATCTTGTACGATCCTATCTTCCGACAACCAGTTTAGAGATTCCGCTGTTTTTACCATCCGACACCTGAATGAGGTACATGCCTGGAATCAAGCCTTCTGTGGATAATGAAATAAACCCGGCAGTGTCTGTCCATCGCCGGAAGAGCACACTCCTACCCTGCATATCCGTAACTCTTAATTCTTTTTGCCGGCCTGTGCTCTGGTCAGGGAGCAGGATGTTTACCTCACCATAAGCAGGATTGGGATAAACCTTAAACTCCAGTCCGCCTGAGGCCACTTTATCACTGGAGAGGGATTTTGAGGGATTAAATACCTTTTTATTGAGATAAACCTTATACACGCCCTCTTTGATCGTGATCTGCTTCGGTGTGATATTACCGCGGATGCTATCCGTACCGAGATAGTTATAATACCATTCGTCAGTAGGAAAAGTAATGGCCTTACTACCGTCCACGACATCAAAATTACCGATCGCGACCATCTTAAGATCAGTGTGGTCCAGCACAATTGATTTATACAGACCTCCCAGATCGTGTGCGATCACAGCATCATTGAATATGTGCGCATATTCGTGCTTAAGATGGATCAGTCCGGCTGTCGTGGCATACAGCTCTAACCGCTTCTGCTGATGATAGTAATCCCATCTTACCGGCTTCGGGTCCGTACGGCAATTATTGTTGACCGTACCATTGGGACAGGTATTGATCGAATAATCATAGCCCACCTCACCAAACTGCCACAGCATCTTGGCCCCGGGGATAAGATAAAAAAAGGCCGATGCCATTCCTACCCTGTCCAGGGCCGTAGCTTCGTCCCTGACATTGTACCCGGAAGATGAGGATTTTCCTTCGGTTTTAGCCTTGTACATCAGGCGTTCCTCATCGTGGCTCTCCATATAGGAAACCAGGTTGGGCTCCGACCAATTACGCTGGCGGAAGTATCCCCAGCTTACATTGGCGGCATTGCCCTTGACCGATTCTCCATAATCATGAGAGATATTGCCCCACAGCATCATACCATAATCGGACAGCTCCTTTTCTTCCGTATTATCGGCAAAATGCTCCAGGATGATATAGGCATCAGGGCTGACCTGCCGGATCTGATCGGCATAGTTCTTGAGGATGGTTATCCGTGAAGCATCGTATTGACCCCATTTGCCGACATCATTAGGATTGTTGGTTTGTGTAAAACCTTTTGAGAGATCAAAACGGAAGCCGTCAAACCGGTATTCCGTCAGCCAATCCTTCAGTATCTGGCTGACATATCGCTTTGTAGCCGGGCTTTCATGATTAAAGTCATAACCGACATTGAAAGGATGGCGGGCGTCGGGATTAAACCATGGATTGTCGGCAGCGGGCTTATTATTGGCCTTATCCCAATAAAGCTGTACCATCGGATTCTGCCCGAAAGCATGATTAAAAACGACATCGGCAATAACTGCAAAGCCCATACCATGAGCCAGATCAATGAAGGCCTTCAGCTTTTGCGGGCCGCCGTAATATTTATCCACGGCATTGTGTAGCGAGACATTATAACCCCAGCTGATATTTCCTTCGAACTCGTTCGGTGGCATAAGCTCTATCGCATTGACACCCAATCGTTTCAGATAGGCCAGGGTATCTGCCAGGTCGTTGTAATCATGGCTCGCCAGAAAGTCACGAACCAATAATTCGTATACAACAAGATCACCCTTTGCCGGCCTGGTAAAGCTATTATTGACCCAATCATACCGGGCATACATATCCACATGAGACACAAGACCGGTGGTCTTTCCGGCCGGATATGCCGGAAGGTCAGGATAGGTGGAGGCTTCTATATACCTGTCATTGAACGGATCGAGCACTTCCACACTCAATGGATCAGGTATCCTGAGCCCGTCGCTCATCCAGATCTGGTAGTCAAATACTCCCTTAAGATTGGTCGTATCGACCTTGGTCCAGAGATATTGTCCATCCGGTGACTGATGCATCTGAAAAGCGGGTTGCGCCGTCCAGCTGCTGAAATTGCCCACGAGAAAAGCGATCTCTTTGCCCGGAGCTTCGAGGATGACAACGGCTTCATGCACGTCATAATAATTGAATCCCAGCTTCATGCCGTCAGGCACGGCAATGATCTCCGGCGGACCACCTACGGTCCATGTAAAGGAAGTATCGATCCCCTCACTACCGGCTTCAATGCTGAGACGGAAATTATAGGCGCCCAACGCAGACAAGCTATACTGGTGTGTCAACTCCACCCCATGGGTCTCTGCGACAATGGCATCATTGAGATGCAGGGTGATCTGAGCGTCTTTGGAAGTTACGACCTTGAGATCAAACAAAGTATTGGGCGGCACCACCCTGCTTTCCAGCGCCGGCTTATTGACTATATATTGCAATTCGGCGTCGGGATCGGGAAAGCTGTAAAAAATATCTCCTCCTGTAGCCGTTTTGCCTTCTTTTGTGCCGTTGACGTTACGGAAGACAAAGGCCATCTGCTTAATGATCTCGCCGTCGGGAATGCCATAGAATGTCTTGATCTGGTAGGTGAGCGAATAAAGATTGTCGGACACTTTGGTCATCCTGACCCTGGCATCGTCTGTTCCCCAGCTGCCCTGCACATATTTCCAGTCTGATGGTCCTGTGCTTTTATCCGTTATCAGTCCCGCATGAGCATATACCGTACAATTGCAGTCCTTGAGGCCGGCATTGCCCTGGGTAGCATCATAATAGACGGTAACGGTCGAATTGACGGTCGGGAAAGCGGGATCAACAGTGACCTGGGCATGGCTGACCATACAAATAACAGACAACAGAAAAGCTAATAGAGATCGCATAAAAATTCGATTTTACAACGACTAAGATAAGGATTTTCCTACTATGTAAGAAATACACAAACCTGTATGGAAAAAACAATATCTGCAAGATCCGGTTCTTAAATGGTTCCATTGTTGAATATAGGGTACACCTTTGTTATTCTACATGTCCATTTTTTTCTGTTCTTTAATTTTTTTACTAAATTCACACCATATTTTTATTTGATAACCTTTCAATAACTTTAGTATGAAACTCAATCCTTTAATTCTATTGATCACTTTAACTATTTCATCACTGCACAACTTTAACCTGATCGCACAATCATCCCCGCCGTCGGGAATATATATGGAGCCATGTATTGACGACATGCTTCTTCCCGGTGATACTGTTTTACCCCAAGGGTATCAGCCCATCTGTACAGATCCTGCGCTGATAAAATATGTCAAGATCAATATTCACTTTATGTCTCCCGGCCTCGTAGAAAGAGAGGTGAAGGACTGTGTAGGGAGTACGACATTCAAATATCTGGGGCTGGGTAATTTCACTCCCTACTCTAATGGGATTTAATACAGCCTCGCTCGATCCGGTAGGAGTGCTTGACTACTATTATAACGGATTCCAAAGGGCTGAAGACCTCATAGACAAAGCCAATGAAATCCTGGCCAACAACCAGGATCACTGGAGGAAAGCCAATGATGTAAATGTACAGGATCCCCCTCTGCCTGTTACCTACCCGACCACCCCGCCCAGTGTCAATATCCGCTTTATCCTGTCAGGAGTATATTTCCACGAAGATCCGAGAGCCGTAGTTACCAATTTAGATCCTGATATGAATTATTTTCAGAATACCTACGGTGTCAATAAGGACACGGAGATCAATATCTATCTGGTATCAATATTCCAGGGAGGAGGTAGCGGTATAGCCAATACCTTTGGTGGCAACAGGAAGTTTAATATGATCAATGCCTACTACACCTATACCCAGCCTTCGTGCAGGGATTGGTCGCTGTCCTATACGGCCGCGCTGATTATACATGAGACAGGTCATAACCTCAATTTACGTCATACGTGGAGCGGGCTTGATGGCTGTGACGATACACCGGATGGGTATATCTATGATAAATGGGTCAATGGTACCTGTTATTATAGTCTGCGGGCCAACTGCTGGGCCTATGGCGCCAACAGCCAGATATGCCCCGGTACTACCCATGGCTATGACTGTGATACCTGGTATAAGATCTCTAACAACATTATGGACTACAATCAATACCAGAGTGCCCTTACTACCTGCCAGATAGGCAGGATACATGATGACCTGGCCAGCGCAGGCAATAAATATGTATACTCGTGCAATGGCTGCGCACCGGCCAACGCTTTTTTCCATATGAACGATCAATTCATATGCCCGGCATTAGCTACCGGCGGGTCAGTCTTTTTTAATGGTGAGGCATCTTACAATGAAAACAGATGGGTACTGGAAATCTGTGAGGTCGTCTCCTCATCGTCTGAAACCTGTATCGGCGGTTACTACACCACCGGCATAGTGGCCGGCCAGGTCGGTAAGTTTAACCTGACAGATATATATAACTTCCCGACATCCACTACTACGCGGTATTATAAGGTAAAACTTACCACTGGCCATTCTGAATGCCTGCCCGATGATGTATATACAAAAATTATTACTGTGAGGGGCTGCCTCCAGTCCGAAATAGATCATAGCAAATACCTCAGTGTAAGAGTGACCAATCCCATCTCCAATTATCTGAATATATTATACACGGTCAAAGGGGCTGCAGACATTTCCGTCCGCCTGATAAATATCTACAATGGCAATATTATTCCTTTGGAATCTACGACGCACAAGATTATAGGGGATTATTACATAAACTATCCGGCGTCCAACATACCTTCTGGCGCTTATTCACTCCAGTTCATCTACAACAATATACCGTATAATCATCAAATCGTAGTGTTATGAAAACAAATCTGATTCTTTTAGCCATTTTATTATGTTTCAGCAATTACAGTTATGCTCAGTATAAAGAGTTTTCAACCTTCTTCACTCTTGAAGACGCTACCGGTAAAAAAGACACCATATGGTACGAAGCAAATAAAAATGCCCATGACTATGAGCTGGATGCAGATTTAGGTGAGGTCGAAGTAAAAGAACCGATAGATTCCAATCGCTTTTTCATTATTAAACATTGGGACTCATTTACAAATCCTCTCTATTTATCAAACAAAATAGCTAATAAAGCGACGACATTTCAGGCTATTGGCTTTAATATTATTTTCATCAATGCGGAATTCCCTGTAAAAATTACTATGGATCGTACCTTCATAGATCCTTCAAATGAATTTGATCATAGATATACCAATTATTTTATGACGTATTGCCAATGGCCCTTTTTGTGGGAAATTTGGTACGAGGTACCAGGATTTGAGTGTTTGCTTACCGAACCCATATATATTGAAGATCCGCGTATCAAAAAAGCCGAATATAGTTGTGATAATCATTATGTATATGAGATAGATGTCAAAGACAAAGGGATACAAACATTTTATGGTATAGAGATAGCTACCATAATACTTGATGATCATTGTTACAGTCAGTTAGAGACAGATCAGAATATCATGGAAGAGAAAGTGCTCATTGCCCCCAACCCCGCAGGTGATCACCTCAGGGTCAGGCTTAACGCTGGAAGCGATATTAAATACTTTATTACGGATATATCAGGCAGGCTCATCAGCAGGGGGATCAGTGAATACGAGAGCACTATCGCTGTAAGTGCCCTTACCAGTGGTGTATATATCATCTCAATGACTGATAGTAATCATAAAACCTACCGGCAGAAATTTGTGAAAATGTAAATAAGAGTTCATGATGCACCGAACTTCGATTACGAAACGGTTATTGTACTTATTAATGTTTCTTGCTTTGGTAAGCATTGAAGGGAGTGCCCAGTACAAAGAATTTTCAACCTTTTTCGCGCTCGAAGACGCTGCCGGTAAAAAAGACACTATATGGTACGAAGCAAATAAAAATGCGCATAACTATGAGCTGGATGCAGATCTGGGTGAGGTTGAAGTGAAAGAGCCGATAGATTCCAATCGCTTTTTCATCACTCAGTTTCCTGACAATCTTTTTGATCCTCCCTATCTGTCAAATAAAATAGTAAATAAAGCATACACAGATTACGACATCGCCTTTAATATAATTTTCGTCAATGCAGAATTCCCTGTAAAAATAACGATGGACCGGGCATTTCTGAATGAGTTTGATTATAGGTACAACAACTATTTTATGACTTATTGTAACTGGCCTTTTCTGATGGACTGGCCACTGATGTGGTATGACGCTAAAGGATTTGAATGCCTGCTGACCGACCCTATCCATATCCAGGATCCGGAAGTCAAAAAGGCTGAATATAACTGCAATGAACATTATGTATACCAGATAGATGTAAAGGGAAAGGGGTTACAGACATTCTACGGCATAGAAATTGCCACCCTGTATCTGGACGACTATTGTTACAGTCAGTTAAATATTGATCGGGAGAGGCAGACCGCGCAGATCATCGTCATACCCAATCCCGCAGGCGATCACCTCAGGGTCAGGCTCAGCGCAGGCAACCGCCTGCCATATTCTATTGTAAATATGGCAGGCAGACATGTCAGCAAGGGCATCACGGAATACGATGGCAGTATCAACATGAGCACAATAATCAGCGGTGTCTATGTTATAACATTGACCGACAGCAAGCATAAGACGTACCGGCAGAGGTTTATAAAAAGATGACTGACCGATAGCAGCTCCATCCGTTGGTCAATAGGGAGCTCTTTTATCGATCAGACAGTTACTGTACAACATATGGAAAGATGTGGAGCCATAAAGCCCTTACAATAAAAATATGAAAAATTAAATATGAAACCCTTCTTTAATCCAAAAACTAATCTTACCTTTGCACTTCGAAAAAAATGAGAGGCTTCGTAGCTCAATTGGATAGAGCATCTGACTACGGATCAGAAGGTTGCAGGTTCGAATCCTGCCGAGGTCACGAATCTTTATTCAGACGGAAGTAAACTAAAAGAACATGTCAAAAGTTTGTCAATTAACAGGTAAAAGACCAATTACAGGCAACAACGTGTCTCACTCTAACAGAAAGACCAGAAGACGTTTTTTGCCTAATCTGCAAAAGAAGAGATTCTTTATCCCGGAAGATGGTGTATGGATCACTCTGAAAGTTTCAACAAGCGCTATCCGCTCGATCAATAAGCTGGGCATCTCCGCTTATCTGAAAAAGCTGGGTAACACTGGTGATACCATTAATATCTATTATTAATCCATCCACAACTTATTTGAACAATGGCAAAGAAAAGTAAAGGTAACAGGATCCAGATCATCCTGGAATGTACAGAGCACAAAGCGACAGGCCTGCCAGGCACATCCCGTTATGTGACCCAAAAGAACAGGAAAAATACACCTGACCGCCTGGAATTGAAGAAATTCAATCCCATCCTGAAAAAAATGACTATTCACAAAGAAATTAAATAATCATGGCTAAGAAAGTATCTAAAAACGCAAAGATTGCGCAACGTGCCGCCAACGTGGGCTCGGGTCGTGACTATGTCAAAGTAATCAAAAGTGTCAAAGACCCTGTGACCGGCGTTTATTCTTACAAAGAAGCAATGGTGCATAAAGACAAAGCAAAGGATTACTTCAACTAATCTTTTACCTGGTTTTGACAAAAAATAAAAGGCTTTTTCTATCCGTAGAGAAAGCCTTCTTTTATTTATACGCCACAAATCAACCTATCAGGTGGTTTTCTGTTTATCTTTCGTACTTTAACCGGATTTCTATCCACTTCAAGATCAAATCGAAATGAGCTTTTTTAAAAAATTCTTCTCCAAGGATAAAGAACAGGACCTCGACAATAGCCTTACCAAAACCAAAGAATCATTCTTCTCCAAGATCACCAAGGCGGTCGCTGGTAAAGATAAGGTGGACGAAGAAGTGCTGGACGAGCTGGAAGCTATCCTTATCAGCTCCGATGTAGGCCTGGATACGACTGTCAAGATCATTGAAAGGATCGAAGCCCGTGTAGCCCGGGATAAATACCTCAACAGCAACGAACTGGATGAGATCCTAAAGCAGGAGATCATGCAGTTGCTGACCGACAATAATACGGTCGAGTTGGAAGACTTCGACCTGCCTGCTGCAAGACCGTATGTGATCTTTGTAGTCGGAGTCAATGGCGTCGGGAAAACGACGACGATCGGCAAGCTGGCATACCAGTTTAAGAAAAAAGGTTATAAGGTCGTGCTGGGAGCCGGCGATACCTTCCGCGCTGCTGCTGTGGACCAGCTCAAGATCTGGTCAGAGCGTGTCGGTTGCGACTTCTACTCAAAGGGCATGAACGCCGATCCCGCTGCCGTAGCTTATGAAACAGTCGATTATGCGATAAAGAACAACTGTGACGTATGTATTATCGATACTGCGGGCCGTCTGCACACAAAAATCAATCTGATGACCGAGCTCTCAAAGATCAAGAAATCGGCCGGCAAGCGACTTGAAGGTGCGCCACATGACGTCCTCCTTGTACTGGACGCAACCACGGGCCAGAATGCGATCGAGCAGGCCACACACTTTACGGAAAGCAGCGATGTAACGGCGCTGGCGCTGACCAAGCTCGATGGTACTGCCAAAGGAGGTGTTGCCATTGGAATTTCCGACCAGTTCAAGATACCGATCCGTTACCTGGGCGTCGGTGAAGGCATCGATCAGCTCCAGGTTTTCAATAAAAGGGCATTCGTCGAATCGATGTTTAAAAAATAAAATAGAGCGCGGCTGCCATAATAGCCGCGCTCTATTTTCGTTTCATTATTCCGGCCGGAAGATCATACTTCTCTCAGTCTAACAAGAATTTTCTGCTCTTTTACGATCATGGCCCATTCTGATCATTCCATACTTTTCTCAAACCTCCGATCAGATATTTCCGGTCAGGGGCGCCGGATCATCAGGAAGCAGTTTCATCAAACTCATCATGCGGACCTTTCAGCTTGACCGGCTGCTCTCTCTTACGCAGCTTCATATTGAGAAACTCGACCAACAGTGAGAAGGCGATCGCAAAATAAAGATAACCTTTGGGCACTTCTCCTACCTCAGCATCGCCGGCCTTGAAATGTGCCATATGTCCTCCTTCGATGATCAGCATAAAGCCAATGAGGATCAGGAATGCGAGGCCTAACATCTGGATGGTCGGGTGCTCATTGACAAATCGCCCTACCGGTGTTGCAAACAACATCATGATAAGGACAGACAGCACAACGGCGATGATCATGACGATCAATGCTCCTTCCATACCCGAGGTCATACCTACCGCCGTCAGAATGGAATCAAAGCTGAAAACGATATTGATCAGGGTTATCTGGATAATGGCCCCGGTAATATTGGTCGATACGCCCTTTTTGCTCTTCATCTCATCGTGACCTTCCAGCTTATGGTGGATCTCTGATGTGCTTTTATACAGAAGGAAGATCCCACCCAGAATGAGGATGACGCTTTGCCCTGAGAATGCGCCGCTGAAGATCCAGAAGTCAACGACAAACCACGGCTCCTTCATCGAGATCAGGATGGAAATGCCCAGTAATAAAACGATCCGGAGGATCATGGCAAGGATCAGTCCGATATTGGTCACCCTGGCCTGATCCTTTTTCTGCAGCTTACTGGCTACGATCGAAATGAAAATAATATTGTCGATGCCCAGGACGATCTCCAGAAAGGTAAGCGTCAACAAGCTTATCCAGACAGCAGGCGCGGAAAAATCCGGGAACTGCATCAATAATGAGTGTGACATCATGTTATTTTGTATTTGTAACGTAAAGTTGTTTTATTTTTTTAGAATTTTAGATTTTAACAATTTATTTTTTAAGTTTAACTACCTTTGCCGGAAGGCATTTCCTCGAAATAAACTGGTTATCAGGTGTTTTAAATCTAAAATATGAACAACAACACTATCTTCCGGATATTGGTTTTAATGCTATGCATGGGAGTAACGTCTCTGATAGCACAGAAAAAAACAGCTCTGGTTGAGCACTTTACCAATACAAAATGCCCCATCTGTAAAAGCAATAATCCCGGATTTTATGCCCGGTATAATAAATATAAAGAAGACGCCATTCATATAGCTTATCATCCTTCCGTGCCTTATAACACCTGTATCTTTTATATGGCAAATAAAGAAGGCAACGGAGCCCGTCAGTCACACTACGACATCATCGGAACACCTGTGGCCTTCATCAATGGAAAAGCCGGGTCTTCTACCCTTCCCAGTGATGCGGATTATCAGAATGCGCTCAATGAGATCGCAACCTATGATATAACGATAATTTCCGCTACACCAGGCTCCATCGAGGTCAGGATCACAACACTGAATGCCCTTCCCGGCGGCGATAACCTGCGACTTTTTACAGCTCTTACTGAAAATTATATATCATACAATGCTCCCAATGGGGAGACAGAACATTATGACGTTTTCAGAAAGTTTATAGGCGATCAGAATGAAGGTATTGCGGTTGATTTTGAAGCGGGAAGCGCAGCTGGAAGCAGTAAAACGCTCTCTCTGGGAGCTATAGATTATTCCCAGGCTGTTGGATGGAATAATTATTCGCTGATAGCTTTCATCAGCAAAAACGGTGCCAGGGATATCCTGCAAGCTGCAAGATCAGCCATCAGCCCGGTAGCTGGTACCGGCGATTTTGAAAAGAGCCGGGTCTATCTTACGGCTTACCCTAACCCGGCCAGGGACCATTTACGGATAAGCTGGAATGATCCCTCATTTATACCGCACGAGGCCGATATCTTCAACAGCGAAGGGCATTTTATGAGAAAAATTAAAATTACCACATCCGGTCCGGCAGCCGGTTTGGATCTAAGGGGCCTGTCAACAGGTGTCTATTTATACCAACTGAAAGACAGAACAAACCGTTATAACGCACAAGGAAAATTTATTGTACAATAATATGAAGTTATTAGAGGGGAAAACAGCAATCATCACAGGAGGCTCCCGTGGGATCGGAGCGTCGATCGTCCGGCTTTTCGCGGATCACGGAGCAGAGATCGCTTTTACTTACGCTTCATCGGCAGGTCCTTCCGAAGCTTTAGTAAGTGAACTATCATCTAAAACAAAAATCAAAGCTTATCAGTCCGACGCTGCTTCCATCACGGCATCAGAGCAGTTGGTCAGGGACGTCCTGGCCGATTTTGGAAAGATCGACATCCTGGTCAATAATGCCGGGATAACCAAAGACGGTCTCCTGCTCAGAATGACGGAGGAGATGTGGGATAATGTCATCGATACCAATCTTAAATCGGTATTTAACCTGACCAAATTTGCCATCAAACCCATGTTGCGTACCGGTGGAAGCATTATCAACATGAGCTCTGTCGTTGGAGTTTTCGGTAATGCGGGACAGGCCAACTATGCGGCATCAAAGGCCGGGATCATCGGTTTCAGCAAGTCAGTGGCCAAAGAGCTGGGCGGTAAAAACATCCGCTGTAATGCCATCGCACCGGGCTTCATAGCTACGGAAATGACACATGTGCTCGAAGAAGGGACCAGAGAAGCTTTTCTTAGCAGCATTCCCCTGAAAAGACTGGGTGAAGCCAACGAGATAGCCAATGTTACTCTCTTTCTTGCATCAGACCTTTCATCATACATCACCGGGCAGGTATTGAACGTCTGTGGCGGTATGGCCATTTGATCACATAAAAAACCAATGACATGGCAACAATGACGGATCTGAAAGAATTTGCTCCTGACAGCAAGATATGGGTCTTTACGGCCAACAGGAAGATGACAGATGCCGAGATCCGGCAGATCGATCAGAAGCTGGATGTCTTCTGCCGGTCGTGGACCAGTCACAGCAATAAGCTGCACGCCGAGGCCTTTGTATTACATGGGTACTTTATCATCCTTGCCGTTGATAATAAAGATCATCTCGCCAGCGGCTGTTCTATCGATACGGCAATGCGGTTTATCCAGACGCTCCAGATCGATTTTGACATAGACCTCCTCGACAGGGAATCGTTTGTCTATCTCAAAGATGACCAGCCACAGTTGGTGCGTAAAGACCAACTCGCAGGTCTGATCCAAAGTGGCACAGTCAGCGACGACTCCATGTTTTACGATCCGCTGGTGGCTACCTGGGAAGAGATGCAGGCAGGGTTCATCAAGCCGATGGGCAGCTTCTGGATGAAGAATATGGCTTAGTTAACCACAGTGTACGCGGAGTTATGCACGCAGTTTCACAGAATAGTATGATATCTGCGTACCTTTGTGTCACACTCTGTGCAACCCAGTGATTAAATCGACTCAACACTTCGTAGCCGACATACCGGCAAGATAACCCGTTGTCCAGGCATTCTGGAAGTTAAATCCGCCGGTTATCCCGTCTACATCGATGAGCTCTCCGGCAAAAAACAGGCCGGGCATCTTTTTACACGCCATGGTCGTATGATCGATCTGATCAAGAGTAATCCCTCCGCAGGTTACAAACTCTTCTTTGAACGTCGTTTTACCACTTATAAGGTGCTGATGATGACAGGTAAATGACACGAGCCGTTCAATGGCTTTATTGGAGATATCCGCCCATCGATGTCCCTCATCGATACCGGCTTCACTGACCAGGAATTTCCATAGCCTGGAGGGCAACTCCAGTCCCGGCTGATTGACAATCATAGCCTGCACTTTCCGGTCTCGCCAGCCGGTCCATAGGCTGCGGAGCATCTCAGGGCTCTTATCATCCTGCCAATGGATGCTGATCTCAAAACGGTAATTTTTTTCCTCAAGCACTCTGGCGCCCCAGGCCGACAGCTTCAGCACGGCAGGGCCACTGAATCCCCAATGAGTGATCAGGAGCGGACCTCTCCAGTCCAGCTTTGTTCCGTTTATCTTAATCCGCGCATTGGGGACGGAAACACCCTGCAGCCGGGTGATGGGATTTCCAGGGCTGTTGAATGTGAAAAGCGAGGGTACCGGGTCTTCTACTTTCAATTGCTGCTTCCTGAGCCATTCATAAGAAGAGGATTTCGGGAAGCCTCCGGTGGCAAGGATCAGGCGGTCAAACTGCTGCCGGCTTCCATCAGAAAATACGACGTCAAATTTTCTGTCGCCTGACATATAAGTCCAGTCATCGATACCCATCCTTGTCCTGACACGGACACCCAGCCTGGCAGCTTCATCCGTCAGGCACCTGATGATCGATTCGGAATTATCAGACCGGGGAAATACCCGTCCATCAGGCTCTGTCTTCAGCGGCACACCTCTCGACTCAAACCAGTGAATGACATCCTCTGGCCCGAAGGCATGTAATATTTTTTTAAGAAAACGCTCTCCGCGGGGATAATTCCGGGCGAAATCGCCAGCAGGGATAGGCCGGTGCGTGACATTACAGCGTCCGCCACCTGATATTCTTACCTTCGAAAGTACATTGGGGCTTTTTTCGGCAATGATAACCCGGGCATCATGGCTGGACTCAGCCGCAGCTATAGCTGCCATAAACCCCGCTGCTCCCCCGCCGGCTATC
>Ga0206118_100370_pt1 | contig 24792 bp, 24 predicted proteins | sample 3A20Ametagenome_FD_177999 | JGI IMG/M metagenome (GOLD analysis project Ga0206118, IMG submission 177999) | Enriched microbial communities from leaf-cutter ant dump, University of Wisconsin, Madison, United States - 3A20A | ecosystem: Environmental > Terrestrial > Nest > Insects nest > Nest dump... | reverse complement strand
CCACCACGATGGCATCCGGGCGCGACAGCAGGGTCTTGGTCGCGGCCAGCCGCATCTGCTCGATGTGCTCGTTGATCGAGCTGTCCTTCTCGATGAAGGTGTCCGAGGACGGCACGTAGGCCTCGGGCTGGTAGTAATCGTAATAGCTGACGAAGTACTCCACCGCGTTGTGCGGAAAGAACGCCTTGAACTCGCCATACAGCTGCGCCGCCAGCGTCTTGTTCGGCGCCATCACCAGCGTCGGCCGCTGCACCTGCTGCACGACGTTGGCGATGGTATAGGTCTTGCCCGAACCAGTGACGCCCAGCAGCGTCTGCTTGGCGATGCCGGCCTCGAAGTTGGCGACGAGCTTCTCGATAGCAGCCGGCTGGTCGCCCGCGGGCGAATAGGGGGAGACGAGCTGGAAACGGTCGGACATGGCGGCACGGACAAGGTTGACTGGCAAGTATAGCCATCGCATGGATGACGACTGCCTGAGCGGGTTCCTTACATTGCGGCAGCCCGAGAGCCGACATTCCCCGCCCGTGGCAGGGGGGGAAGATGCTGGCGTGGCCCTTCACGGAACAGGAAGGAAAAACATGGCAAGGATGCCAACCACCCCACCCAACCGGCATGCCGGCATCACGCTCGTGGAAGTGATCGTCTGCGCCTGCGTGCTGTCGATCACCGCTGCCATTGCAGCACCGTCCATGGCCAACCTGGTCGAGCGCCAGCGTGCCACCGCCGCCAACCACAGCCTCATCACCCACCTTGCACAGGCGCGCATGACCGCTATCACCCGGCGCGTGCCTGTCATCCTCTGCCCCTCCCACAGCGGCAGCACCTGCAATGCAGACACGAACTGGGGCGATGGCTGGCTGCTGTTTCTCGATCGCGATGGCAACCGCCAACCCGATCACCCGAACGACATCGTGCTGGTGGACAATGCGCCCATCTCAAGCCATATGAAACTGACGAGCACCGCCGGGAGGAAGCATGTCCGCTACCTCCCGGACGGCCGCAGCCCCGGAACGAACCTGACAATCTCCATCTGCAACAAGAAAGGCGAACTGCTGACCGCAGTGGTCGTCAACAACACCGGCCGCGCACGCAGCACCCGCCCGCGCACGCCCACCACCTGCCCCAACTGACATGCATTCCGGCTGGAACACCCCGCCACAAGGCTTGCGCCCTGTGTCGGCACTACGTAGAATGCGCGTCCCCGCCCGAATAGCTCAGCCGGTTAGAGCACTTGACTGTTAATCAGGGGGTCGTTGGTTCGAGTCCAACTTCGGGCGCCAAAACACCGAGGGCTTGCGATCATTCGCAAGCCCTTTTTCATTCTCCGGAGCCACGCAACCCGGTGATGTCATTCAGGCAACATGCCAAGCCCGTGAGGCAGGAAACCCCACCTCACGAACTGCTTGATTACCAACACTCGGCAACGGTGCCGGACCCGCTCTTGCCGCGCACACCCTGGGCATTCAGGGTCAAGGTTCCACAGCTCGAATCCGGCTGGCGGCTGGTTGGAACGGCACGGATCGTGTAGCTGCGCGCCGCCACCGCTCCGTCAAAACCCACGACATAGAAATTGGCCAGGTTGGCCTCGCACGCGGGGGCAGCCGCCCCCACGTAGGTGAGATTGGTCGTGTAATGGCGCTCCATGAGCTGCGCATGCTGTTGCAGGCATGCTGCCACGGCCGCTCGCCGGGACTTGATGACATACCGCTGGTAGCTGGGATACGCAATGGAGGCCAGGACCGCGATGATGACCACCACGATCATTATCTCGATCAAGGTAAAGCCTGCCTGGCCTTTTTTCCGCTGCATCCGATTCATCAAATCCATGAGATTCAGCCCCCCCTCTTGATTTCGCGCCAGGAAACCCGGCCAAGGTTGCGGATGTCGTTGCACTTCAGCGTTCTCACTTCACCATTCGAGCCCGTCACGGTTACCAAGCAGGGATCTTCAGGCTCACCACCACCCACCAAGTCAGGCATGGTCGGCATGCCAACCCCTGTATCCACCGAGCCAATGGGCACATCCTTGCCACCACTGGTCAGCACATCATCCTTGAAGCCGCCATCCTTGTTCACATCGAAGAACGATGTGAACAGACTGGTGCCAGTGAAAGCATCCAGCGCATTGATGTAACCACGACCATCGGACTGACACGCACTGGCGGTGGGAATGGCGCTGGCAGTTATCAATGCCGTCTGCCTGCCATCACTCAGCAACTGTGCATCGGTAACGATACGCTCACCTTCGGGCAAATTTGCCGGGGGCGTCAGCAAGTCCAGATACCACCCCTTGGAAGATGCTGGCAAATTCTCGTTATCCTGAAAAGAGCGCACAGGCATACCGTTACGCGTACCAGCCACTATCGTGTTGCGCTTGGTGAGATTGGCATTGACACCATTACGTACCAGTGTGGTGCCATCATCAACGAAGCCATACATGCTCTGCACATCCATGTTCTCCATGTCACCCGTGGTCAACAGACGGCCGGTACCAAAAAACAACCAAGTCCTGTAAGTCGTTGGATGCATCGCCAAGGTCAATGCACCGGTAATCGGCTGACGCACCACGGTGCCATCGGCCTTGACATAACTGGCAGAGAAGATCGGATTACCACTGTTGGCAAGCCCCCAACCGGCGGCCAATCCCCCACTCAAATCGAACTTCCAGACATTACCCAGCATGTCACCGGCATACACGTAATCCAGCGTGCCATTGCCATCGGCATCCCAGCCCGTAGGAGCCGACAAGCCATTGGAATCGGCATGATCAAGGACGGACGACCCTGAACCGGTGTCGATCTTCTTGATCAAATTTCCAGTCTCCAGGTTATAGGCGAGCAAAACGGCATGACCATTACTACTATTGACGCCGTTACTGACGATCAACGCGGTGACGCCGTTATTTAGCTTGGCTATGATTGGCCGGCTCTGCACCAGCCCCATGTCCGCATCGGAACCGGTGACCTCCCACTTAAACTGGCTTTGGTTGAAGCTCGCCGGATTGGTCACATCCAACACGAACAGCCCCTTGCCCCCCTTGCCCAGCCCAGCCACCAGCAAGTTCTTGCTTGGCGTCTGCGTACGAGTGGATACCACGATGGGGCCATCGACGAAATAACGGTGAGTGTAATCCGGGCGGCTGAGGCTGCCCAAGTCGGCCCAACTGATGCCATTGGGTATGAAGCCGAAGAGCTCGACGCCTGTATCCGCATTGATGGCGTGCAACATGCCGTCGTTGGCCCCCACATACAGCGTGTTCGTATCGGCCACATGGGCCGGCGAAGAACCCACGACATCACCCAGCAGATGTTTGCGGTTGCGCAGGGTGCCGCCATTTGCGGCCTCCAAGGTCCTCGCCCCAGCCAGATAGGCAGCGTTGTCGGCACCGGTGACGGGGTAATTGATGATGCCTGTACGCGTCAGTGCAGCCAGCTGACCGGCCGTAGCATCGGCCGGAAACGCTCCGGTGGAAGTGAACACCTTGCGGTTGGTGGCAGGAATTTTCCCTGACGCCTCCCACGACGGAGTAGTGCCTACGCCATCACTGGTCAGCGGGTAGGCAGCCACCTCACCTTCCCAGACACCGGGGACATACTTGGCCTGGAACACCCTGGAGCCGGCATTGAGTGTTGCCGAGTTGTTGCTGACGTTGGAGAACGATCCTGTGCGGCCAGTAATGTCCGCCAGCGCCGTGGTCAGCCCGTTGACAAAGGCCTCCGGATCCGCGGCCGAGACAAAATTGCCACGACTATTGACTGCCGCATGCAGCAAATCATCGATGCGGTCACCATCCTCCGCATCCATCGGATTGGGCCAACCGCTGAAATTGGCTGGCACCTCGGCCACCGAGCCATAACCGGTGGTGCCGGCCAAACCCAACGAAATACCAAAGGTCACCATGTGCTGCCAGAACGCAGGATCCTTTTCGCCAGCGCGAACATTATTATCCAGATCGGTGCGCAAATCGTTCTTCCAATAGCGCATGGCCACATCGGCCAAGGTATTGGAGTTGCCACTCGCATACGGGGCACTCGGTTCGTAGCTGTAACTCGTTCCATCCGTCCCGGTGATCGTGGCGCCGCTGCTGTTGTCCTGCTCGCCAACATCGATATCGAGATTGTTCCAGTAACCATCGGTGGTCAGGATGGTGAAGTTCTGCCGGCACGACAACTGGTCACTCACGACCCCCGGGCCATAGGGACCCGTGGTCGCATTGGAAGAAAAATATTTCCCGGCATCATCAAGCGCCTTGTGCAACGGCGTACCGTTGTAACCAATGGTGCCATACAGGCGCTGGTACCACCGGGTACGATTATTGTTGTCGCCACCAAGACCATTGGGATTGTCAAACAGCCCCTGATTGTTCCCTACCGGGATTGGCACTGCCTGATTTGGCCAATTGCCGTTGGTTTCCGCACCATTGCGCCCCCAAATGGTACGAAAGCCAACGCGCACATTGCTTCCCAATTGGCTGAAGGCCAGACCGGCTCCCGCCTTGGCCGATTTCATGCGCGTGCGGTGGTAGGAAAACCAAGTGGCGTAATTGGTCCGCTCATCTGCCTCGCTGCGGCCCGTGGGCGTGACGTACTCACAACTTCCCCAGTCACTCGACTTCGTTCCACAATCCCTGTTCGCCTCCCCTCGCACACGAGTGCCATAGCGTGAGCGCACCACTCTGCCATCGGTGTGAATTTGGTAGCGATAAACCTCACTGCGATCGGTAACCAACGTGGTCGCCGAGGAAATGGGAACGTAGAAGGTCTGCGTACCACCGCAAACCTCGGTACCCTTGTCCATATCGGCGGACGTGGCATTGTTGTTCCTGTTGTAGGAACGGCAACTATTATCCTTGGCCAGGTCGATGGTCTTGCCCGAAGCAAGATTGAAATCACCGTAGACCGCGTTGTAGCTGGTACCTCCGGTCATCAAGGTGCCATCCGGATTGACCCACGCGGTATAGGTGCGACGAGGATCGTAATAAACCGTGTTGTTCACATAGGTCTGCCTGTCCCACGAACTGGCGTTATCCACCGACTTGGTGATATCGCGCGACGGCATGCCCTCGAACGCCATCGAGCCGGAATCATCGATGATGAACAGGATATTCGGCGGCACCCGCGCGCCGGTAGTCAGCGGATCGGTCGGCAAGGTAATGCCGGCGTTTGCCGGAGACACCATCAACGTGATGCCAAAGGCCACCAGCATGGGCAGGACACGCGGGGACACATGACGATGCGGGACTGGCAACGAATTGGGGAATGGAGGCATGCGCATGGCGGGTTTCCTCACTGGATGTTATAGGTGGTCTGGAGCAAAACGGCAGAGCGGCCGTCGTCATCCGAAATGGCGGTAATGCGGAAACGCGGAACCAGGCACAGCGCATCGACCGGAAGCTTGCGATCGCAAGATGGCCAGGCCGGGGTCATGCCCATGTATTCGACGATATACCTCGCATCCGGCATCGGGGTATTGTCATCGGCAAGGTCATTACTGGCAGCCCGCCAACCGTTGAAGCCGGTATCCAGCCAGCGGTCGGCAGCCGTGGGATCCGGCAAGCTGCACACGCCATCGCTGCAGCCGTTGGCCGGCACCGAGGAAACCGCAGTTGCCCTTGCAAGCGCTTCACCTTGGCGCAATGCCGATTCGACGGCCTGGAAGCCAAGACTGCGGTCGTAGAGGTTGGCGGTCATGCGCTCTTCCATCGTGGTCCCGCGCAATACCGCCAAGCCCATCACCGTCATCAGCAGCAACAGGATCAACACGACGAGCAGCGAGGCGCCCTGCTGCCGCCCAAAGGGAGCAAAGGTATTCATGGGTTGCGGTTCCGCAGGCTGACGACGTGGATCAACTGGCGCTGGATGGTCTGGCCATTGGGGCCAACGCGATCATTACCGGCCAAGGTGAGGGTGATGCGCGCGGAAGTGACACTGCCCCAGTTCCCTCCTACCGCCGCGCCCCCCTGATAGACGCTCTGGCCATCGACCAGGTACAGGACGCTCAGGTTGGACACGCCCTCGGCCACTTCCTGTGTGGCAACGTTGCCATTGGCGGTGGCGACTTGCTGGTACAGCGAGGGCCCATTGGCTCCATTGCCGATGTACCAACGTGACACGCGCAACCGTGCCAGCACCGATACCGACTCGCTACCGGCAACGGCACCTGGGCTGTAGTTGAAGTTGCTGACACCATCGACATTGAGGCCGATGCGAGCATTGCCGGGCGTACCCGCACTGACTGCATGGGAAATATTGGTGCCGGTGCCATCGACCGATGACACCTGGAAGATGGAGGCTTGCTTGCCGTTGCAGACCAGTGCCAAGTCGCCAGCGCCGATACCGTGGTTGCCGCTGTTGACGGTAAAGGTGGCACCGGCTGTGTCATGCGCACTGACCGTGACCACATTGTCGTCGGCGCTGAACAGTTGCAGGGCCTCGGTACCTGCAACCCGCTGGCCGGCACCCGTGCCGGTGACCAGTCCAGCAGCCGCTTCGCCGGCGCCATAACCACGGAAAGCATCCCCCCAGGACTGGATGTTGCTCCACCAGTTGCTGCCGAAGTTGTTGAGCACATTGGCCACAGGCAGGTTGTTGACGCAGGGGTTGCCGGCAGCTTCGCGCAAATCACGTGACATCAACTCGAAGGCGACGCGCGTGCCCTCCTGCAGCCGCCCCACGCCCTCCGTGGCGCGATAGACCTGCCGGTTGGAAAGAAAGATGCCAACGGCAGCCCCCACCACCAGCAAGCCGATGAGCATGGCGACCATCAATTCGATCAGGCTCAAACCCGCCTGCTGACGCACATGCTGGCGTCGGATATTTTTCGCCGTCATAGCTGCACCTTGGTTCGGAAAGTCCTTGCCGTACTGCCCGCCACCCTTTGTCCGGCCGCCGCATCGCTGGCATGGCTTTCATCCCAGCGCAAACCGATATCGCAAATACCCGTGGCGGCGTTGCAACTGATGCTGCCGCAGCCGGAATTCACATCGGCAGCATCCAGCCCCAGCGCGGTGCGCCAGCCATTGATCCAGGCGGTGGTGTCTGCGGCAGCAAGCGAGCCGGCCCCCGGGCCGGTACAGATGAAGCCGCCGGTGTTGTATCCACCTGCCAGCGCCGTATCGCGGTTGGCCCGCATGGCTTCCAGCGCCGCATAGGCCGAAATGACCGCTTGACTGCGTTCCAGCGACCCCTGGCTGTTGCGCAATGCCACGGTTTGCATGGCGGCAATGCCCAGCAATCCGATGGCCATGACCAATACCGCAACCATGACCTCGATGAGGCTCATGCCCTGCTCGCTTGCCGGGCGACGATACAGCTTGCGCCCACGGGAATTCTGATTCACCTGAACCACCTCGTTCCGTTGTCAGGGGCAGGCGCCGGATGCCTGCTGGATGGAAACACGGGAGCCACTGGCCAATTGCACCACCCTCTGGTTGTCGGGCGGGCGGGTCGTGTCGATGCACACCGTGACATTGGCAGTGGCCAGCAGGCCACTGCCGTCGCGGGCCAGCCCGTCGGCGCTGAAAGTGACGTCGTTGACATCCGCGCTGATCGCCGCCCTGCCGTTGCCCGAGAACTGCCTGAGAACCGCATTGTTCCGGGTAGCCAGCACGATGGACCGGGACCAATCGCTGCCGGAACAGGCAGCACCGTCGGCAGAGGGACACAGCGTCACCGGGCCATTCAGGCGCACCGCCTCTGAACGCGCGTATTGGATGACTGCCACCAATTCATTGGCTTGGGAAGTCAAACGATCACGATTGATGAGCGCGGAAAAGCCGGGCACGGCAATGGCCATCAGGATGGCCAACACCGCCACGGTCACCATCAACTCCAGCAAGCTGAAGCCGCGCGCACGCCCGGTGCCGCTTTTCATCCACTGCATGGAGTCCCCCACCTCGGTTTCGATCCCTGTACGCTAATGAAACCCCGCATGCAATCACCAGTACACGCCGACAAACGGCAGCATTCCAGCCACCAGCGGCTCCCGACTCCATGCCTCTCCCCACCGACGCCCACACAACCGAGCGTACCCGCCCCCCTCTGGAAGTGTTGTGGCAGTCGTCCACACTCATTTTCATAGTGCTGGCCGGCGAGCTGCTGGCGGTGATTCTGGCACTCGCCCCAGGTATCGCTGGGAGCCGTTGGGTGCACTTCGGCCTGACCTCCCTGTTGATCCAGTGGATCAGCCTTCTGACCCTGGGCGTACTTGCCGTGTTGCGCCGTTCACTAGGCAATCTACGTCCCCTGGGCGTGGCCTATTTCACGCTCGCCACCCTGCTGGTGACCACCAGCGGTGTGTGTTCGCTGGTGTGGCTGCTGCTGCACCGGCAACTGATGTTGCCCCATGAAGCCTGGCGCGCATTGTGGCTTCAGTTCAGTGGTATTGCCTTGGCCGTGGGCTTGATCGGCGTGGCGATCTTCCGCAGCTACTGGAATGCACGACAACTGGCCATACATGCCAAACAGGCGGAACTGGAGGCGCTGCAGGCACGCATCCACCCCCATTTCCTGTTCAATACGCTGAATACAGGCGCCGCGCTGGTACACGAGCAGCCGGAAAAGGCCGAGCAATTGCTGCTGGACCTGGCCGACCTGTTCCGCGCCGCACTGGCGGGGCCAAGCCTGATTTCCCTGCATGAAGAACTGCTGCTGGCGCGTCGCCATGCCGAAATCGAGCAACTCCGTTTCGGTCCGCGCATGCGTGTCGAATGGGCATTGCCGGAAGTGCTGCCCGACTTGCCGGTGCCCACGCTGTCGATCCAACCGCTGGTCGAGAACGCGATCCATCATGGCGTGGAGCCCTCCACCACAAGCTGCCTGCTGCGTATCGCCGTGGAATCCAACCCCACGCAAGTACGGATCAGCGTGAGCAACGATCTTCCCGCGCCTCCCGCATCCACGCGCGCCGGGCATGGCGTGGGCCTGCGCGCGGTGCGCGAGCGCGTGACAGCAATGGGGGGGCGCGTGGAAACACGCGCCGATGATGGGCGATATCAGGCAACCATCACGTTCGTCACTCACCACGAAGTGCGGTAGGAGCGCAGCTTGCTGCGCGATGAAACTTTCCCGGTGAAGCCCATCGCGCAGCAAGCTGCGCTCCTACGGGTTGCCCGTTCCCTCAGGTCACCACCTGGTAACAGGGGCGATACTCGCCGGAAATCTTCATCCGGCGCTGCTCGACGAAGGCACGCAGCAATGCATCCAGCGCCTGCATCATGTCCGGGTCACCGTGGATCTTGAACGGGCCGAATTCCTCGATGCGGCGCATGCCATCTTCCTTGACGTTGCCAGCGACGATGCCGGAGAACGCGCGGCGCAGGTCGGCGGCCAGTTCCGGGGCCGGGCGGCCGTGGTGCAGGTCCAGCGCCTCCATTGCCTCGTGGCTGGGCACGAACGGCTGCTGGTAGTCCGCGGGAATCTCCACCGACCAGTTGAAGAAGAACGAATCCTTGTGTGCCAGCCGGTACTCGCGCACGCGCTTGATGCCCTGCGTCATCCTGCGCGCCACCGTCACCGGGTCGCCGATGATGATCTCGTAGCGGCTGGCCGCCTGCTCACCGAGGGTCAAGCGGATGAAGCGGTCGATCTGCTCGAAGTACGGCGCGGCGATGGCCGGGCCGCTGAGGATCAGCGGGAACGGCAGCGCCTTGTTCTCCTCGCGCAGCAGGATGCCCAGCAGATACAGGATTTCCTCGGCCGTGCCGACGCCACCGGGGAACACGATGATGCCGTGGCCCATGCGCACGAATGCCTCCAGGCGCTTCTCGATGTCCGGCATGATCACCAGGTGGTTGACGATCGGGTTCGGCGACTCGGCGGCGATGATGCCCGGTTCGGTGATGCCGATGTAGCGGGTGTTGGCCTTGCGCTGCTTGGCATGGGCGATGGTGGCGCCCTTCATCGGCCCCTTCATCGCACCCGGGCCGCAGCCGGTGCAGATGTCCAGGCCGCGCAGGCCCAGCTCGTAGCCGACCTGCTTGGTGTAGAGGTATTCGTCGCGCGAAATCGAATGCCCGCCCCAGCACACCACGAGGTTCGGTTCGCTGGGCTGCAGGATGCGCGCGTTGCGCAGCACGCCGAACACGGCGTTGGTAATGCCTTCCGAAGTCTCCAGGTCCGAGGCGTATTCCGGGCCCAGCTCGATGGCCATGTAGGCCAGGTCCCGCACCACCGAGAACAGCAGCTCCGAGATGCCGCGGATGATCTCGCCATCGACGAAGGCAACCGCCGGCGCATTGCTCAGGTCGATGCGGACGCCGCGGTCTTGCTGGGCGACCTGGATGTCGAAATCCGGGTAGAGGTCGCGCGCGGCGCGCGGGTCGTCCGAGGCGCTGCCGCTGGTCAATACCGCCAGCGCGCAACGCCGCAGCAGTTCATGCATGCCGCCGCTGGAAGCGTCCCGCAGCCGCGCGACTTCCGCCCGCGACAGCACGTCCAGCCCACCGCGCGGGTAGATCCGCGCATCCTGTACCGGCAGCGCCCTCGCTGCCGTTTCTTCTTTGCTCTTCATTTCCATGATCGTTCCCGGTTCACAACTGGTCGAATGTAGCGCTGCCCCCATGAAAAGGAAAACGGCCGGGTTGCCCCGGCCGTTTTCAGGTTCAGCGCTGATCCGTCAAGGCATCAGAACTCGTAACGCAGGGTCAGCATGGCCGACCAGCGCGAAACCACGCGGGACGGGTAGCCGGAGTTGTAGTCGTAGTCGACCAGGTTCTGCGGCGCGTTCTTTTCCAGGTTGTACACGTAGGTACCATCCGGATTGACCGCGCTCAGGCCGGCCAGATAACGGGTATCGAAGCCGCCAACGTTCTGGGTGATGCCCCAATCCTTGTTGAGCATGTTCAGGAAGTTGTAGATATCCAGGCGCAGGATCGACTTGTGCTCCCGGAAGAAGCCCGGCAGCTCCTGCTGGATGGCCACGTCGAACTGGTTCACCCACGGATTCCGGGCGCCATTGCGGTTGGCGATGGTGCCGCGGCGGGAGGCCAGGTACGGATCGGCATCGATGCGGGCCTGGAACTTGGCGATTTCCTCGGCGGTGGCGTCACGCGAACCGTTGACGTAGCTGACCTTGGAATCATTCAGCAGCGGGATGTACGCCGGATCCTGGTAGATGCCGTCGCCATTCGGGTCGCCATCGACAATCCAGGTGTACGGCAGGCCGTCATGACCGTTGTAGAAGCCGGTGAAGCTGGTCTTGTAGTTGCCGAAGAACGCATGTTCCCAACCCAGCGACAGCTTGACCGAATTGCGGATTTCGCGGGTGGCGGTGCCGGCGAATTCCTCGTTCGGGTTCAGGCGCGACACGTACTGGTAGCTGGACCAGGCCTGCGAGCTGGTATCCGAGCCCACTTCCGTGGCCTTGGTGTAGGTATAGGACAGGTTGCCGTACCAGCCGTTGGACATCGGCTTGTCCAGCGAGAAGGTCACCGCGGTGGAGGCGCCCTTGTCGGAGTTGGTCAGCACGGTCGAGTTGGTGGCGAAGCCCGGCTTGGCGCCGCAGTTCTTGGTGTTGCCCGGGGTGCACCAGTAGCTGTCGCGGCCGTCGGCCAGCTGGCCTTGGGCCTCGCCGATGTTCAACGCGTTGTAGAACACCGCATCCTTGTTCTTCAGGTACTGGACTTCCACGGTACCCACCAGGCCCCACCACGGCAGTTCCTGGTCATAGCCCAGGCTCACCTTCCACACGGTCGGCAGCTTGAAGTCCGGGTCGATGCTGTCCATCTGGGCGGTGCCCGAGGCGGTTGCATTGTCGGGGAACGGCTGGTCGAACGCATCCGGGCTGAACGGGTATTCCCCGTTGTTCTTGACGCAGTTGCGGATGTCGACGTCGGCCCGCGAGGCGCAGAACGAGGTCGAGGTCATGCCGTTGTTCTGGTACGGGTTGGCCAGCCACACGAACGGCGGGACGCTCTGGAACAGGCCGATGCCGCCCCGCAGCTGCGAGTAACGCTCACCGTCGAAGGTGTAGTTGAACGAGAAGCGCGGCAGCACGACCTTGTTGCTGCTGCCCAGCTTGTAGTTGTTCGGGAAACCGAAGGCTTCCTCGAAGCCCGGCTTCGCCGGCGGCGCGGCATCGGCCTTCGGAATGTTCACGCGCACGCCGTAGGTCATCGACAGATTGTTGTTGACCTGCCACGTATCCTGCAGGAACGGGCTGATCTGGCTGAACTTGATGGCTGCGGCGGTATCGGCCTCGCTGAACCCGCCGATCGGGCGACGCACGTCGTAGCGGTAGTAGTTGCCGGTACGGAAGTCCTCGATGCTGTCGAACGTGTACACGCCATGCAGGTCGCGGCCGTACAGGTTCAGAGCGTCGGTATCCTGGTAGTCGAAGCCACCCTTGATGGTGTGGTCGCCTGCGTAGTAGGTGCCGAAGATCGAGGCCGTGATCTTCTTGGTCTCGATCGCATTTTCGTGGCGGTTGCGGTCTTCGCCCAGGCGCACGCCGTTGCCGGCGCCGGACGAGCTGCCGGCGAGGCCGACGTTGATGGTCGGCAGGTTCTGCGAGGCACCGGCGATCTGCTCGAACTTCTGGTAGCTGACCTTGGCTTCGGTCGAGAAATTCTCGGTCCAGTCGCTGAACAGCTGCAGCGAGGTGTTCTTGGTGGTGCTGTTCTTCTGGAACCAGCGGCTGGTCAGGATTACCGAGTTGGCATTGCTGTCATACGGCTGCGGCAGCGATTCTTCGGTCTGCTGGTAGGTCAGGCTGGCGCGGTGGTAGTCGCTGATGTTCCAGTCGATCTTGCCCAGGTAACGCTTGGTTTCCAGGTTGACGCCGGCCGCACCGTAGGTACCCGGATCGAAGCCCCAGACGTTCTTGGCGATGTCGATGACTTCGTTGATGTCGGCCTGCGAGACGATCCCGTTGGTGAAGCCGTCCGACGACGCGGCGCCACCGAAGTTGGTGATCTTCTGCTCTTCGTACGAACCGAAGAAGAACAGGCGGTCCTTCAGGATCGGGCCACCCAGGGTGAAGCCCTTGGTGGTGTCCTTGTCGAAGGCCGAGTAGTCCTTGCCATCGCGCGAACCGACCATGTCCTTGGCGTCCTTGTAGACGTAGTACACCGAACCATGGAATTCGTTGGTGCCCGACTTGGTGACGGCATTGACCGCCGCGCCGACGACGTCCTGCGAGACATCGAAATCGCTGACCTTGATGTCATAGGCGGCAATGGTGTCCACCGAGATCGGCGAACCGGTGTACGGCATGCCGTTGGCGTTCAGGCCGAACGGGTCGCCCTGCGACAGGCCGTCCACGGAGATGCTGTTGTAGCGGTTGTTGACGCCCGCAACCGAGATCGCGCCGGTGGCCTGGTCGGTCACCGTGACGCGCGGATCGAGGCGAGCAACGTCGTCGAGCGAGCGGCTGCCCTTCGGGGCCAGCTCCAGCTTGCGGCCATCGACCGAGGTACCCACGCCCTTGTTGTCCGAGCTGAAGACGTTCGGGACGGCGGCGGCAACCACGGTCACGCCTTCCAGCGAGGTGATGTCGCCTGCCAGCGCCGCATTGACGGTGTTGACCTGGTTCAGCGACAGGTACACGCCGTCTTCGGTCCTGGTGCCTTCGCCCGGCTTGGTGATGGTGATGGTGTACGGACCACCCACGCGCAGGCCGCGCGCGTTGTAGCGACCCGAGGCATCGGTCATGGCGCGGCTGACCGTGCCCGACTCGGTGTGGGTGATGGTGACTTCGGCACCGGCCACCGGCGAACCGCCGTTGTTGGTGACAAGGCCGCCGACGCCGGCAGAGGTGCTCTGGGCAAAGGCGGGGGCGGCCGCAAGGGCCGCGACAAGACCAAGGGCGAGCTTGGACATCCGGATACGGGGATGATTCATGGGTAGCCTCGATTACGAGTTGGCGATTGGAAAAAAACGCGATCCATCAGCCCCGGGATCAACCGGGCGCCTGATCGGCTTGAATCTGAGGTGCCTTCCGTCAGCGGTTTCGGTCGCAACGGTTAACATCAGATTAACACGTTAGGTGACGAATATGACGGGAGCATGACCGTCTTCCCACGATGCAATAAAAAGCACTTTTCCGAATCAATGACTTACGGCAGCGACGCCAGATAGGTGCCGACACCATCGAGCAGCATCTGCACCGAGATGGCCACCAACAGCATGCCCATCAGCCGCTCCAGCGCGGTCAGCGCACGGGCGCCCAGCAGCTTGTAGAGCAACGTGGCCGACATCAGGATCGCCGCCGTGGCGCCCCAGGCCAGCAGCAGCGCCAGGCTCCATTCGCCCAGCCGGCCCGGCTCGTTGCTGCCCATCAGCATGACCGCGGCCATGCCCGACGGCCCGGCGATCAGCGGGATCGCCATCGGCACGATGAACGGCTCCCCGTCCGGCACTGCGCCCATCAGCCCTTCCGGCCTGGGGAAGATCATGCGGATACCGATCAGGAACAGCACGATGCCGCCGGCGATGGCCACCGACTCCTGGCGCAGGTGCATTGCCTCCAGCGCGTACTTGCCGAACCACAAAAAGCCCATCAGCACCGCCAGCGCGATCAGCAGCTCGCGCACCAGCACCACGCGCTGGCGCCCGGCCGGCAGCGGCTTGAGCAGGCTGAGGAACACCGGGATGTTGCCCAGCGGGTCGAGGATCAGGAACAGCAGCAGCGCGGCGGAAAGGACGGTCACGCCAGCAGGTCCCGGACCTGCCCGCGCCATGCGGCGCCCCCGGCGGACAGCAGCTGCACGCAGGCCTCGGCATAGGCGGCCGGTTCGACCGGCGCAAAGTCGTTCTCGTGGGTATAGGCGCGCGCGCGCAGGTGGGTGCGCATCGGTCCCGGCTGCACACCGCTGACCCGCACCGGGCTGTTGCGCAGTTCATGGTGCAGCGTGTCGATCAGGCCCCGCAGCCCGTGCTGGGCAACGCCATACCCTCCCCAGTAGGCCTGCCCGACCCGCTGCGGGTCGTCGAGGGCGAACACCACGGCCGCGTCTTCGCGCCGGCGCAACAGCGGCAGGCAGGCCTGGGTGAGCCAGGCGCGGGCGGTGAGGTTGACGTGGATGGCGCGGGCGAACGCCGCCGGGTCGCCCAGCTCGAACGGCGTCAGGCCGGCAAAATCGGCGGCGCAGTGCAGCAGGCCGTCCAGCCGGCCGACCTCGCCCTCCAGCCGTTCGGCCAGCGTGGCGTAATCGTCCGGGCCGGCACCTTCCAGATCCAGCGGGTACAGCAGCGGCTCGGGGCCGAGCTGCGCCGCGCTGTCATAGACGCGGTTGAGCTTGGCGATCTTGCGCCCGAGCAGCACCACCGTGGCGCCGGCGGCGGCGCAGGCACGGGTGGCGGCCGCGCCCAGGCCACCGGCGGCACCGGTCACCAGCACCACCCGCCCGTCCAGCGCCCCGGCCGGCGGGGCGTCCTGCATCGTCGGCTGCGCGCTCATGCCTGCCCCGCCTCGGCGACGATGCGCTTGAGCTCGCCCGACTCCAGCAGTTCCAGCAGGATGTCGCAGCCACCGATCAACTCGCCGTGCATGAAGAACTGCGGGAAGGTCGGCCAATTGGAATAGCGCGGCAGGTTGGCGCGCACTTCCGGCAATTCGAGCACATTGACCGTGCGCAGGTTGCTGGCGCCGGCGACCAGCAACGCCTGTACCGCGCGGCTGGAATAGCCGCACATCGGGTATTGCGGCGTGCCTTTCATGAACAGTACCAGCGGGTGCTGTTCCACCTCGGCCTGTATTTGCTCCATCACCGCCATCCGGTACTCCTGCTGCTGCGAAAGAACGGCCCGCCGTGGTCGGCTAGACTCTGCGGGGTTGACGATTGTAAGCCGACCCGGCCAACTCCCGGCGCTTCGCCCCGAAAGAAACGGACCATGCCCGTCGAACTGCCCGACCTGCCCTACCCCCGCACCGCCCTGCAGCCGCACCTTTCGGCCGAGATGCTGGACCTGCACCACGGCGGCCACCACCGTGCCTACGTGGATGCCCTCAACGCGCGCATCGCCGGCACCGAGCTGGACGGGCTGCCGCTGGAGGACATCGTCCGCGGCAGCCAGGGCAGCCTGTTCGAGGTGGCCGCGCAAGCTTGGAACCACGCCTTCTTCTGGCAGTGCCTGCACCCGCGCGCCGGCGGCGAGCCGCATGGCGCGCTGGCCGAGCGCATCACCCGGCAGTTCGGCGACGTGCAGAAGCTGCGCGAGGAGTTCAACCGCGCCGCGCTGGCGGTGTTCGGCTCCGGCTGGTGCTGGCTGGTGCAGCACCCGGACGGCCGTCTGGCCATCGCCACCACCCGCAACGCGAATACGCCGCTGACCGGCGACAGCACGCCGCTGCTGGCCTGCGACCTGTGGGAACACGCCTACTACACCGACTACCAGAACGACCGCGCGCGTTACCTGCAGGCGTTCTGGAAGCTGGTGAACTGGGATTTCGTCGGCGCGCAGTTGCAGTGACTGCACTCGTGGATGCGGGGCTTGCCCCGCATGAAGCGTTACCGGTGAAGCCCGTGCCGTTGCAGCGACGGGGCTTGCCCCGCCGGGGCCTTGCCGGTGAAGCCCCGTGCCGGGCAAACCCGGCACCTACGTGCAGCCACGGTGAGGTGGCTTATGTAGATGCGGGGCTTGCCCCGCATGGGGCTTTCCCGGTGAAGCCATGTGCCGGGCAAGCCCGGCACCTACGGTCATGGGGCTTTCCGGCAACGCCCTGTCGCGACTCACGTCGCTCCTACGATCGACTGCCGTGGTTGGCTCACCCGCGCAGCGCGCGGACCACAGGTTCGACCTGCGCCTGCCGCCCCAATGCATTGCCGATACGCTCCAGCGCATCGGCCAACGCCCCCGCATCGTCGGCGCGCAGATTGGCATGGCCGACCTTGCGCCCTTCGCGCGGCTGCTTGCCATAGTCATGCCAGTGGCCGGCCGGCTCGGCCAGCACCGCATCGGCATCGGGCATCGCGCCGATCCAGTTCAGCATGCAGGCCCTGCCGAGCACGCGGGTATCGCCCAGCGGCAGGCCCAGCACCGCGCGCAGGTGGTTCTCGAACTGCGAGGTTTCGGCGCCGTCGCTGGTCCAGTGGCCGGAGTTGTGCACGCGCGGCGCCATCTCGTTGGCCAGCAGTTCGTCGCCGCGGCAGAACAGTTCCAGCGCGAACACGCCCACGTAGTCCAGGTGCTCGGCCACGCGGCGGGCGTAAGCGATGGCGGTGTCGTGCTGCGCGGCCGTCGCCACGGCCGGGGCCAGGCTGGCCGACAACACGCCGTCCACATGCCAGTTGCCGATCAACGGCCAGGCGCGGAACTCGCCATCGCGGCCGCGCACGGCCACCACGCTGACTTCGCGGTCGAAGGCGACGAAGCCTTCGAGGATCAGGCCGGTCGTTTCGATCTGCACCCCCAGCGCCTGCCATGCGGCATCGACGTCGGCGGCGCCACGGATGCGGAACTGGCCCTTGCCGTCGTAGCCCAGGCGGCGGGTCTTGAGGATGCATGGGGTACCGAACCCGGCCACCTTCGCCGCCAGTTCGTCGCAGCTGCGGATATCGGCGAACGGCGGCAGCGGGATGCCCAGCTCGCGGAACAGGGTCTTCTCGCTGAGCCGGTCCTGCGCCACGGCCAGCGCCGCCGGGTTCGGGAACACCGGCTTGCGCTCGGCCAGCCAGCGCGCGCTGGCCGCCGGTACGTTCTCGAAATCGAAGGTGACCACGTCCACCTTGCCGGCAAATTCAGCCAGCGCGTCCAGGTCGTCGAATGCCCCCACCTGCAAGGGCGCCAGTTGCCCGGCGCAGGCGTCGGCGGCCGGGTCGAACACCACGAAACGCAGGCCCAGCGGCGCGCCGGCCAGCACCATCATGCGGGCCAGTTGCCCGCCCCCCAGGATGCCTACCGTGGTCATTGGCGCGGGTCGTCCGCGGCCATCACGTCGGCGGTCTGGCGCGCGCGGAAGGCCGCCAGCGCCCCGGCGATCGCCGGTTGTTCAGGTGCCAGCACCGCCGCGGCGAACAGCGCCGCATTCGCGGCGCCGGCATTGCCGATGGCGAAGGTCGCCACCGGCACGCCGGCCGGCATCTGCACGATCGACAACAACGAATCCATGCCGTTCAGCGCCTTGGACTGCACCGGCACGCCCAATACCGGCACCGCGGTCTTGGCCGCGAGCATGCCCGGCAGGTGCGCGGCGCCACCGGCGCCGGCGATGATCGCGCGCAGCCCGCGCGGGCCGGCTTCATCGGCATAGGCGAACAGCACGTCCGGCGTGCGATGCGCCGACACCACCTTCACTTCGTAGGGAACGCCCAGCGCGTCGAGCTTCTGCGCCGCATGCTGCATGGTCTCCCAGTCGGAGCGGGAACCCATGACGATGCCGACGAGCGGCATGGGGGAATTGGGGGTCATTGGCCGTCACCTGCTGCAAAGACGTATTCTAGCCGCCTTCCACGCAAGACCACGACCCGATGGACCGCAAACTGCTTGACCTGCTCGTTTCGCCCGACACCCGCCAGCCGCTGGCCCTGCTGGACGGCGCCGGACTGGAAACGTTGAACGCGGCCATCGCCGCCGGCGGCGTCGTCCGCGCGGACGGCAGCGCACAGGCGCAGCCGCTGCGCGAGGCGCTGGTCACCCGCGACCGCAAGCAGGTGTTCCGCGTCGAGGACGGCATCCCAGTGCTGCTGGCCGAGGAGGCCATCGCCACCGCGCAGATCGACGGCTTCGCCGGCAAGTGATGCCGCCGCAACCACCGGCCGCGCCGCCGCAGGAACAGGTCGACGCCGACGTCGCCCGCGCCCTGGCCGAGGACCTCGGCAGCGGCGACGTCACCGCCGCACTGCTGCCCGACGCCGCCGACTGCGCCTACCTGCTGTGCAAGCAGGACGCGGTGATCGCCGGCCGCCCGTGGTTCGACGCCACCCACCGCGCGCTCGACCCGCAGGTGCGGATCGACTGGCGGGTGCGCGAAGGCGACCACGTCGTGGCCGGCACCGTACTGGCCACGTTGCAGGGCCGCAGCCGCGCGCTGGTCAGCGCCGAGCGCACCTCGCTGAATTTCCTGCAGACGCTGTCGGCCACCGCCACCACCACCGCGCGATACGTCGCGGCCGTGGCCGGCACCAGGGCGCGCATCCTCGACACCCGCAAGACCCTGCCCGGCCTGCGCGTGGCGCAGAAGTACGCGGTGCGCTGCGGCGGCGGCGACAACCACCGCATGGGCCTGTTCGACACGGTGATGCTGAAGGAAAACCACATCCGCGCCGCCGGCTCGCTGGCCGCCGCGGTGCAGGCTGCACGTGCGCAGCAGCCCACCCTGCCGCTGGTGGTGGAAGTGGAAGACCTCGAACAGTTGCAGCAAGCCCTGGCCGTTGGCTGCGAGCGCATCTTGATCGACGATTTCACCCCGGCGATGCGCCGCGACGCGGTGCGCATCGTTGCCGACCTCGCTCCCGAAAAGCGCATCCCGCTGGAGGCCTCCGGCAGCGTCGGGCTGGACGGCCTGCGCGCGATCGCCGAGGACGGCGTGGACTGCATTTCCATCGGCGGGCTGACCAAGCACGTGCAGGCCATCGACCTGTCGCTGAAGCTCGGGCCGCCACCGGGCTGAGGCTGCCCCGCGCACGACGTCGGGCAGGCGCGAACATCGCGGACATGCCCGCCCACGCGCCTGTCACCTCCCGCCCGGCAGGATGCTCCCGCCCCCGACTGGAACCCGACGTGCCCTTCCGCTTCCTGTCCTGCTGCCTCCTGCTGCTCGCCACCACCGCCGCACATGCGCTGGAGGTCTGCGACCTCCCGCCACGCCACGGCACCGGCGCGACCGCCCAGACCATCGTCCGCACCGCCTGCAACGAACACCGGCTGTGGCAGCGCGCCTTCATCGACCGCGATGGCCGCATCGCCCACCTCGGCACCACCGAAGCGGAGAACGAGAACCTCGCCGACGACGGGCTCGTCGCCTGGCAGCGCGTGGCCGGCTACTGGCGCGAGAGCGGCACGCTGTCGGCAATGGCGGCCCATCCCGGCGCACAGAGCTGCCTTGCCCCGCCCGGCGAGCGCGCCACCGACAACGACTGCCGCGCCTTCCTGCTCGACAACCCGTGGTCGGCCGCCTTCGTCGCCTGGGTGATGACCCGCGCCGGCGTGCCCGGCTTCCTGCGCTCGCCGCGCCACATCGACTACATCCGCGCCGCCTACGGCGGTGGTGCCGGCGCCGTTCCGTACCGCTTCGGCGACCCGGCAACGGACAAGCCCGCGCCGGGCGACCTGTTGTGCTTCCTGCGCGACCGCGACGGCGTCCTGAGCCATGCGGGACTGGTGCAGGCACTGGCGGCCGGCCGTACCGACCGCTGGAAGTCGCATTGCGAAGTGGTCGTCGCCGCCAATCCCGGGGGCGACCGCACCCTGTACCTGATCGGCGGCAACGTCGCCAACACGGTCATCATGCGCAAGCTGCCGCTGGAGCGCACCGGCAGGCTCGGCCTGCCCCCGCTCCCGGCAAGCGGGCCGGAGCCGCAACCGGGGTGTTCCCCCGGCCGCGAGGAAGCCTGCGACTTCAACCGGCAGGACTGGGCGGCACTGCTGAAGCTGTCCGTCCCCGAGCCGGCAGAAACTCCGTAGCATCCCGGGACATCCGGCGGACATCCGCATGCCCCAGACCGCGCGGTCCCCGATCGGGCCGCATCCCCGCATGGTTCCGCTTCGCCGCGCCGCCGCCTAAAGTAGCGCCATGCCCACCCTGCTGCTCCTGATGATCTTCGGCGCCCTCGCCTATGCCTTCTGGGATTTCTCCCGGGCAGCGGCCGAACGCGCCACCGAACTTGGCCGCAATGCCTGCCAGGCCGCCGACGTGCAGTGGCTGGACCAGAGCGTGCATGCCACCGGGCTGCGCCTGTGCCGCCTACCCAACGGCTGGCTGGGCTTCGAGCGCACGTTCCGGTTCGACTATTCCCATGACGGCATCGAGCGCCACAGCGGGCGCATGGTGCTGCGCGGCCGCGAGCTGGTCGCATTCGTCGGCCCGGCCAGTGCCCGGATCAGCACGCTGCGCCAAGGCACCGAAGAAGCCGAAGACGTGTAGGTGCCGGGCTTGCCCGGCACGGAACTGTACCGGGAGAGCTTCATGCGGGGCATGGCCCCGCATCTACGTGGCGCGCTTGGGCCGTTGCTCGTTCGTGGATATCCGTAGGTGCCGGGCCTGCCCGGCGCGGGGCCTTCCCGACAATGCGCCATGCGGGCAAGCCCCGCATCCACGCCCCAATGAAAACCACCGCCTTGCGGCGGCGGTTCCCTGCTTACTTAACCACCCGCAGGAACGGGCGCTTGCCCGAAGGCGCGGGCGGCTCCGGTGGCACGCCCGGTGGCGGCGTGTCGTCATCGTCCGGCGCCGTGTTGTCCGTGCCCGGCAGGTCGTCCGGCAACGCCATGCCCTGTCCCGTCTCGCGCGCATATACCGCCAGGATCGCGGCGATCGGCACGCTCACCGGAAAGCTGACGCCGGAGAAGCGCGCGGTGAAGCTCACCCCCTCGTTGTCGATGTGCAGGCGCATCACCGCGCGTTCGGCGATGTTGAGCACCACCCGTTCGTCCTTGACCGCGCTGGCCGGCACTTGCACGCCCGGCACGCCGGCGTCCACCATGATGTGTGGGGTCATGCCGTTGTCGTTGATCCACTCCACCAGTGCCCGCAACAGGTACGGGCGGTGGCTGCTCATGCGGAAAGTTTCTTCACTCATGCGGCAAGTCTACGCGTCTCGGATACGCGATCACCGCCCGCGGGCGGTGATCGTCAAGTCTGCATACAGCCGCTGGGATCAGGCCGGCAATTCGCGCAGCTTCTTTTCCTGGTCGGTGAGGCTGCGGATGAAACCCGGGTTGCGGAAGATGCGGTTGCCGTAATCCTCGATGGCCTTGCCGTCCTTGGGCAGCGGGATGCCCAGCGCTTCCAGGCGCCAGACGATCGGCGCCATCGCGCAGTCGGCCAGGCTCATTTCCGGGTTGAGGAAGAACTTGGAGGCCTTGAACAGCGGCACCGACTGCGCCACCAGCTCCTTCAGGCGCTTGCGCGCGGCCTCGGCCTGGGTCTTGTTGCCCAGCTGGATGGCCTGCACCTGCGGCACCCAGTCATGCTCGATACGCAGCATCGCCAGCCGCAGGCGCGCCCGCGACAGCGGGTCCACCGGCATCAACGGCGGATGCGGGTAGCGCTCGTCGAGGTACTCGCTGACCACCGAGGCGGCATACAGCACCAGCTCGCGCTCGACCAGGGTCGGCACCGAATGATAGGGGTTCAGGTCGATCAGGTCTTCCGGCGGATTCTGCGGATCGACCGGGACCAGGTCGTAGGTGACGCCCTTGGCGGCCAGCACCAGCCGCACCCGATGGCAGAGGACGTCATCGTTGGCAGAGAACAATGTCAGGGTATTTCGCATGCGCACACTCGCTGCCATCAAGGACTCTCCAGCAGCCGGAATGCTCCGGCCTCACGGCGCCGCCCGCCCATTGCCGGCGGCCGCCAAGGTGTACCGAGTGTGCAGCCAGCGGGCGCGGATGCCAAGCGTTTGCCCGTCCCGCGCCCGTGCACGCCCCGGCTCACCCGTGCATCAATGCACGTCCTTCCAGTATTCGTTCTTGAGCAGGTAGGCCAGGAACGCCAGCAGCGCCAGGAACAGCACCACCCACACGCCCATGCTCTGCCGCTTCAGCACCGCCGGCTCGCCGGCATATTCGAGGAAATTGGTGATGTCGCGGACGGTCTGGTCGTACTCGGCCGCGCTCACGCTGCCCGGGCTGGTGACGACCAGCCGCTCCGGGTGGCGCTCGCCGGCCACGTCGGGCTCGCCGAACTCGGCGTGCTGCAGGCCCTGCAGCTCCCACAGCGGGTTGGGCATGGAGGCATTGGGGAACAGCTTGTTGTTCCAGCCCAGCGGACGCGATTCGTCCAGGTAGAACGACTTGAGGTAGGTGTAGATCCAGTCGGTGCCACGCACGCGGGAGATCAGGCTCAGGTCCGGCGGCATCTTGCCGAACCACTTGTCGCCCTGTTCCTTGGACATGGTCACGAGGATCTGCTCGCCGACCTTGGCGCCGGTGAAGTTCAGGTTCGCCATCACCTGGTCTTCGCTCAGGCCGAGGTCCGAGGCCATGCGCGAGTAGCGCAGGTACTTGAGCGAGTGGCAGCCCGAGCAGTAGCTCATGTAGGCCTGCGCACCGCGCTGCAGCGATGCCCGGTCGGTCAGGTCGTTGCCGGCCTGCTGCAGCGAGCCGCCGCCCGATGCCAACGCGGCGGTGGAGAACAGCAACGCGGTGCCGGCGGCAGCCAGCAAGGCAAACCATTTCTTAGTCATGCGTCGTCACCCGTTCCGGCACCGGCTTGGTCTTGTCCAGCTTGGTCCACACTGGCATGGTCAGGAAGAAAAGGAAGTAGTACCCGGTCAGGAAGCGGCCGATGATGGTCTCCACCGGGTCGGTGCCAGGGCCGGCGCCGATCTTGCCCAGCCACACGAAGCTGATGGCGAAGGCGAACAGCAGCACCTTCGACAGCACGCCGCGGTAGCGGTACGACTTGACCTTGGCGCGGTCCAGCCACGGCAGCGCGAACAGGATCGCGATCGCGCCGAACATCACCAGCACGCCGCTGAGCTTGTGCGGCACCACGCGCAGCATCGCGTAGTACGGGGTGTAGTACCACACCGGCTTGATGTGCTCGGGCGTCACCAGGCGGTTGGCCTCGGTGAAGTTGTCGTGCTCGAGGAACCAGCCGCCGAACGCCGGGGCGAAGAAGATGATGAAGGCGGCGATGCCCATCATCGCGAACACGTAGAAGGTGTCCTTCACCGTGTAGTACGGGTGGAACGGCACGCCGTCGGCCGGCGCGGTCGGCGACCAGCGGTTGCCCTTCGGCCCCTTCTTGATCTCCACGCCGTCCGGGTTGTTGGAACCCACCTCGTGCAGCGCGCCCAGGTGCAGCACCACCAGCAGCAGCAGCACCAGCGGCAGCGCGATCACGTGCAGGGCGAAGAAGCGGTTCAAGGTGGCGTCGGACGGCAGGTAGTCGCCCATGATCCACTCGGTCAGGCCGTTGCCGATCACCGGGATCGCGCCGAACAGCGAGATGATGACCTTCGCGCCCCAGAACGACATCTGGCCCCACGGCAGCACGTAGCCCATGAAGGCCTCGGCCATCAGCACCAGGTAGATCAGCATGCCGAGGATCCACACCAGCTCGCGCGGCTTGCGGTAGCTGCCGTACATCAGCCCGCGGAACATGTGCAGGTAGACGACGATGAAGAACAGCGAGGCGCCGGTGCTGTGCATGTAGCGGATCAGCCAGCCCCACTCGACGTCGCGCATGATGTACTCGACCGAGGCGAAGGCTTCCGCCGCGCTGGTCTTGTAGTGCATCGTCAGGAAGATGCCGGTGACGATCTGGTTGACCAGCACCACCATCGACAGCACGCCGAAGATGTACCAGATGTTGAAGTTCTTCGGCGCGTAGTACTCGGACATGTGCTTCCGGTACATCGGCATCAGTGCCGGGGCGCGCTCGTTGACCCAGTCCATCACGCCGTTGGCGGCGCGAACGAGGATGTTGTCAGCCATGATTATGCTGCCCCCTGCGGATCGACACCGATGATGATGGTGTTGTCATCGGCATAGTGATGCGCGGGCACGACCAGGTTGGTCGGCGCCGGCACGCCCTGGAACACGCGCCCGGACATGTCGAAACGCGATTTGTGGCAGGGGCAGAAGTAGCCGCCCTTCCATTCCGGGTCGTACGGCTCGGGCTTGATCTCGGCGGCCATTTCCGGCGAGCAGCCCAGGTGGGTGCACAGGCCGACCAGCACCGAGAT
>Ga0206118_100369_pt1 | contig 24834 bp, 18 predicted proteins | sample 3A20Ametagenome_FD_177999 | JGI IMG/M metagenome (GOLD analysis project Ga0206118, IMG submission 177999) | Enriched microbial communities from leaf-cutter ant dump, University of Wisconsin, Madison, United States - 3A20A | ecosystem: Environmental > Terrestrial > Nest > Insects nest > Nest dump... | reverse complement strand
CGCACCTGCATGCGTTCGGCCTCGGTGATCGCGCCCATGCGGCAGCGCGGTGGCGCCACCAGCGTCTTCTGTACCGGCGAAGGAATGCCCTTGTCCTGCAGCGTGGACACCAGCGCTTCACCGGTGCCTAGTTGCGACAGCGTGGCGACCACGTCGAGCTTCGGGTTCGGCACGAAGGTCTGCGCGGCGGTCTTCACCGCCTTCTGGTCGCGCGGGGTGAAGGCGCGCAGCGCATGCTGCACGCGGTTGCCGAGCTGGCCGAGGATGTTGCCCGGCACGTCGTCGGGGAACTGCGAGCAGAAATACACGCCCACGCCCTTGGAACGGATCAGCCGCACCACCTGCTCGATGCGCTGCACCAGTGCCGCCGGCGCGCCGTCGAACAGCAGGTGCGCCTCGTCGAAGATGAACACCAGCTTCGGCTTTTCCAGGTCACCCACTTCCGGCAACTGCTCGAACAATTCGGACAGCAGCCACAGCAGGAAGGTGGAATACAGCCGCGGCTTGAGGATCAGCTGCGCCGCGGCAAGGATGCCGATCACGCCGCGGCCGTCGTGGTTGACGCGCATGATGTCGGCCAGTTCCAGCGCCGGCTCGCCGAAGAACTGCTCGCCGCCGTCCTGCGCCAGTCGCAGCAGCGCGCGCTGGATCGCGGCGATGCTCGGCGCGCTGACCAGCCCGTATTCGGTGGAAACGTCCTTGCGCTCGGCGGCCACCAGGTTCAGCAGCGCGCGCAGGTCGTCCAGGTCGAGCAGCAGCAGGCCGCGGTCGTCGGCCAGCTTGAACACGATGTCGAGCACGCCGGCCTGCGTATCGTTGAGTTCGAGGATGCGGGCGAGCAGGGTCGGCCCCATCTCGCTGACCGTGGTGCGCACCGGGTGGCCCTGCTGGCCGTACAGGTCCCAGAAGATGGTGGGGCTGGCCTGCGCGGTATAGCCGTCCACGCCGATCTCGGCCGCACGCGCGGCCAGTTTCTCGCCGATCTCGCCCGGCACCGCCAGCCCGGCCACGTCGCCCTTCACGTCGGCCAGGAACACCGGCACGCCGATCCGGCTGAAACCCTCGGCCAGCGTCATCAGCGTCACCGTCTTGCCGGTGCCGGTGGCGCCGGCCACCAGCCCGTGGCGGTTGCCGAAGCGCGGCAGCAGGGTGACGGCGACGTCGTCGGTGGTGCCTTTGCCGATCAGGATGGGGTCCATGTACGTGCTCTTGCGGTGGCGGGGAAAGGATTCTAACGGCCGACTGTATCGCGGCGCCGGGCCGGTTGCCGCCGGGCGAGGGCGGCGGCTACCCTGCCTGCCTTTCCGTTCGTGCCGCCGCTGATGCCTGTTTTTTTCGCTTCGACCGCTCCACCCGCCCGCCGCCGCGTCCTGCTGGTTGCCGCCACGCTGCTGCTCGCCGTCCCCGCCGCCCAGGCCCAGCGCGTGTCCGCCCGCGACAAGGCCAAGGTGGACGTGATCGAGCAGCGCATGGCCGCCGCGGAGAAGCGCTACACCGACGCGCTGGTGCTGGTCGCCAACGCCGACCCGAAGGGCAGCGCCGAGGGCGACGCGGCGCTGGAGGACATGGAGGACGTCATCGACGCCTGCATCGGCCAGAAGGGCTGCCAGGTGGGCACCTTGCTGTCCACCTACAAGCGCCTGCTGAAGCGGCAGGCCGACGCCAGCGGCGAGGATGTCGCCGACGAGGCCGGCGACACCCTCGAAGCCGATCCCGACCACGTCGGCCCGCTGGTCGCCGACGCGCCCGAGGCCGCGCGCGCGGCGGCATTGCTCAACGACCACCGCCATGCCTTCGACGACATGGTCGAATACAACCCGGCCATCCAGGCCGGCATCCGCCGCTGGCTCACCGACATGCGCCCGGCGCTGCTGACCAGCTACGAGAACTACATGAACCTGCGCGCGGTGATGTGGCCGGAGTGGGAGAAGCGCGGCCTGCCCGAGGCGTTGCTGTTCGGCATCATGGCCAAGGAATCCAACGGCCGCGTGCATGCCTCCTCGCGCGTCGGCGCGGCCGGGCTGATGCAGTTCATGCCCGCCACCGGCCGCCGCTTCGGGCTGGGCCCCGATGGCACCGGCTTCGACACGCGCTTTGATCCGCGCAGTGCCGCCGAGGCCAGCGCCGCCTACATGAACGAGCGCATGGGCCAGCTCAACCGCAACATCGAGCTGGCGCTGGCCGCCTACAACGGCGGCGAGGGCCGCGCGCTGCGGGTGTTCAACCAGAGCGCGGGGCAGGGCTTCTGGACCGACTCGGTCTACAGCCAGTTCCCCGGCGAAACCAAGGACTACGTGCCGATGGTGATCGCCGCGGCGTGGATCTTCCTGCACCCGCAGCAGTACGGCGTCGAGTTCCCCAAGGTCAACGCACAGCCGGCGACGATCCGGCTCGCCAAGTCCACCACCATCTACGAGTTGACCATTTGCCTGGGCAGCGCCGGCACCCGCGACGGCTACATGCGCGCGCTGCGCAACCTCAACCCGCGCTACGAGGCCGACGGCTGGATTCCCGCCGGCACCACCCTCAACGCCACCACCCGCATCGCCGGGCTGTACAACCGCCACTGCGTCAACGGCCCGCGCGCCGACCTGGCCCGCGCCCTGATCACCGCCGACCTCAATGCCGCGATCAAGCGCCCCGGTGCCGCCTACAACGGCAGCGTCGCCGTGGGCGACGTGCAGGCGATGCAGGCGGCCGCCGCGGCCGCGCCGCCGCGGCCGGTGCAGCGCCCGGCCACGCGCACCCACAAGGTCGTCAAGGGCGATACGCTGGGCCGCATCTCCACCCGCTTCCAGTGCCAGCTGCCGACGCTGGCCCGCGCCAACGGCCTGCGCGCCCCGGCCTATGCCATCCGCCCGGGGCAGGTGCTGAAACTGGAAGGCTGCCGCCGCTGAGAACCGCCATGTCCACCGTTCCCGACGACCTCGAACTGGACCGCCTCGCCGCCCGCCTCGGCGAGCGCCTGCGCGACGCCCACGACCGCGTGGTCACCGCCGAAAGCTGCACCGGGGGCTGGATCGCCAAGGCGATGACCGGCGTGTCCGGTTCGTCGGACTGGTTCGACAGCGGCATGGTCGCCTACAGCTACGAAGCCAAGCAGGCACTGCTCGGCGTGCGCCCGCAGACGCTGGAAAGCGAGGGCGCGGTGAGCCGCGAGACGGTGATCGAGATGGTGTCCGGCGCTCTGGTGCATTCCGGCGCCAGCGTCGCCGTGGCGGTCACCGGCATCGCCGGTCCCGGTGGCGGCAGCACCGACAAGCCGGTCGGCACCGTGTGGATCGGCTGGAAGCGGCGCGGTGGCTACACCCGTGCCGAGCTGTTCCATTTCGACGGCGACCGCGATGCGGTGCGCCGGCAGACCGTGGCCGCCGCCCTGCGCGGGCTGGAGACGCTGTGACCGTTTGACGGAATGGGTCATTAGTAGTAATACTACTAAACATGAACCTGACCGATACCCAGCAGGCCATCCTCGACCTGATCGCCGAGCGCATCGCGGCCGAGGGCGTGCCGCCTTCGCAGACCGAGATCGCCCGCGCCTTCGGCTTCAAGGGCGTGCGCTCGGCCCAGTACCACCTCGATGCCCTCGAAGCGGCCGGCGCCATCGCGCGCGTACCGGGGCGGGCCCGCGGCATCCGGCTGGTGCATGCCGACGACGATGGCGGCGCGCCGGTTATGGCCGCCAACGATGACAATGTGCTGCGCCTGCCGATACTGGGCCGGGTGGCAGCGGGGCTGCCGATCGGCGCCGACATCCGCTCGGACGATTTCGTGGTGCTGGACAAGGTGTTCTTCTCGCCGGCGCCGGACTACCTGCTGAAGGTGCAGGGCGATTCGATGATCGACGAGGGCATCTTCGACGGCGACCTGATCGGCGTGCACCGTACCCGCGATGCGCGTTCCGGGCAGATCGTGGTCGCGCGCATCGACGACGAGATCACCGTCAAGCTGCTGAAGATCGGCAAGGACCGCATCCGCCTGCTGCCGCGCAACCCGGACTACTCGCCAATCGAAGTGCTGCCCGACCAGGACTTCGCCATCGAGGGGCTGTATTGCGGCCTGCTGCGTCCGAACCGGTGAGGCGTCCCCCTTCCGCAGCCGCCGATGCGTGCTTTCCCCATGCCCGGCCGCGGCAGCCACGGCTGCCGGCGGGCAGGCCCGGAAAATAAATTCAACGGTATCGCCGCCAGTCTCAACCTTTGCGATACCGCCCCCCTACAGTGAGCCCCATGACGAAATCCAAATCACCCGCGAGGAACGACCTGATGGACGAGAACAAGAAGCGCGCGCTTGCCGCCGCCCTGAGCCAGATCGAGAAGCAGTTCGGCAAGGGCTCGGTGATGCGCATGGGCGACCGCGTGGTCGAGCCCGTCGAGGCCATTCCCACCGGCTCGCTGATGCTGGACATCGCCCTGGGCATCGGCGGCCTGCCCAAGGGCCGCGTGGTCGAGATCTACGGCCCGGAATCCTCCGGCAAGACCACCCTGACCCTGCAGGCGATCGCCGAGTGCCAGAAAATGGGCGGCACCGCTGCCTTCATCGATGCCGAGCACGCGCTGGACCCGATCTATGCCGCCAAGCTGGGCGTGAACGTCGACGACCTGCTGCTGTCGCAGCCGGACACCGGTGAGCAGGCGCTGGAAATCGCCGACATGCTGGTGCGCTCCAGCTCGGTGGATATCGTGGTCATCGACTCGGTCGCGGCGCTGACCCCCAAGGCCGAGATCGAGGGCGAGATGGGCGACCAGCTGCCGGGCCTGCAGGCCCGCCTGATGAGCCAGGCGCTGCGCAAGCTGACCGGCAACATCAAGCGTTCCAACACGCTGGTGGTGTTCATCAACCAGCTGCGCATGAAGATCGGCGTGATGATGCCCGGGCAGAGCCCGGAAACCACCACCGGCGGCAACGCGCTGAAGTTCTACGCCTCGGTGCGCCTGGACATCCGCCGCATCGGCGCGATCAAGAAGGGCGACGAAATCATCGGCAACCAGACCAAGATCAAGGTGGTCAAGAACAAGCTGGCGCCCCCGTTCAAGCAGGTCATCACCGAAATCCTGTACGGCGAGGGCATCAGTCGCGAAGGCGAGCTGATCGACATGGGCGTGGACGCCAAGCTCGTGGACAAGGCCGGTGCCTGGTACAGCTACGGCGACGAGCGCATCGGCCAGGGCAAGGACAACGCCCGCGGCTACCTGCGCGACAACCCGCAGGTGGCGGCCAAGCTCGAAGCCGAGCTGCGCGAGAAGTTCCAGCCGACCGAGGCCAGCCGCGAGGAAGGCGACGAGGATTGATTGCCCGCGGGAGCGGGGCGGCGCATCGTCAGTGACGTCGTCCCGCTCCCGCGGTTTTATGGACACGGGCACCAACCCACGTAGGTGCGGGGCTTGCCCCGCGCATGCGGGATGGCAGGCAACGCGATGAACGACAGCGAAGACCGGCAACCATCCTCCCGTCGCGGCCGGCGGCCGCGCGAGCAGACGCCCTTGCAGCGCGCACTCGGGCTGCTGGTACGGCGCGAGCATTCGCGCAAGGAGCTGGGGCGCAAGCTCCGCGCCAAGGGCATCGACGCCGACGAGGCCGCTGCGGCGGTCGCACGGCTGGCCGAGGAGGGCTGGCAGGACGACGCCCGCTTCGCCGAAGCGCTGGTGCGCAACCGCTCCAATACCGGCTACGGCCCGCTGCACATCCGTGCCGAACTGGGTACGCATGGCCTGGACGGCGAGCAGGTCGAGGTGGCGATGGCCACCTTCGAGGGCGACTGGGCCGAAAACGCCCGCGACCTGGTCTGCCGGCGTTTCGGCGAGGGCGGGCCGCAGGACCTGGCGCAGCGGCGCAAGGCCGCGGACCTGCTGGCCCGGCGCGGCTTCGACGCCGGCTGCATCCGCAGCGCCACCCGCTACGACCCGGAGGACTGAACGGGCCGGGCCTGATACCCTTTCAGGGTTTCGTCCGCCCCGGATACCCGCGCGTCCCGCACGGGCATCGGCGGCCGCCAGCCCGCTCATCGCCAGTCCAAATGAACACACCCGCCAAAGTCACCACCTCCCAGATCCGCGCCGACTTCCTCGCATTCTTCAAGGGCAAGGGCCACACCATCGTGCCGTCCGCGCCGCTGGTGCCGGGCAACGACCCGACCCTGCTGTTCACCAACTCCGGCATGGTGCAGTTCAAGGACGTGTTTCTCGGCGCGGAAAAGCGCAGCTACGTGCGCGCGGCGGACGTCCAGCGCTGCCTGCGTGCCGGCGGCAAGCACAACGACCTCGATTCGGTCGGCTACACCGCCCGCCACCACACCTTCTTCGAGATGCTGGGCAACTGGTCGTTCGGCGACTACTTCAAGAAGGACGCCATCGCCTGGGCGTGGGAATTGCTGACCGGCGTCTGGAAGCTGCCGGCCGAGCGCCTGCTGGTCACCGTCTACCACAACGACGACGAGGCCTATGCGCTGTGGCGCGACATGGTTGGCGTGCCGGAAGAGCGCATCGTGCGCATCGGCGACAACAAGGGCGCGCCGTACGCCTCGGACAACTTCTGGCAGATGGCCGACACCGGCCCGTGCGGCCCCTGCACCGAGATCTTCTACGACCACGGCGAGCACATCGCCGGCGGCCCGCCGGGCTCGCCGGACGAGGATGGCGACCGCTTCATCGAGATATGGAATCTGGTGTTCATGCAGTTCGACCGCCAGCCCGACGGCACCCTGGTGCCGCTGCCGGCACCGTGCGTGGATACCGGCATGGGCCTGGAACGCCTGGCCGCGATCCTGCAGCACGTCCACACCAACTATGAAATCGACCTGTTCCAGACCCTGATCGGCAGGGCCGCCGCACTCACCGGCACCGCCGATCTGGAAAACAAGTCGCTGCGCGTGATCGCCGACCACATCCGTGCCTGCGCGTTCCTGATCGTCGATGGCGTGCTGCCGTCCAACGAAGGCCGCGGCTACGTGCTGCGCCGGATCATTCGCCGCGCCCTGCGCCACGGCTGGATGCTGGGCGTGCGCCAGCCGTTCTTCAGCGCGATGGTGCCGACGCTGGTCGAACTGATGGGCGAGGCCTACCCGGAACTGCCGGCCGCCGCCACGACCGTGGAGAAGGCGCTGTTGGCCGAAGAGGAACGCTTTGCCGAGACGCTGGACGCCGGCATGAAGATCTTCGACGACGTCGCGGCCAAGGTCGGCGACGGCATCATCCCCGGCGCCGAGGCGTTCCGCCTGTACGACACCTATGGTTTCCCGGTCGACCTGACCGCCGACATCGCCCGCGAGCGCGGCATGACCGTGGACATGGCCGGCTTCGACAGCGCGATGGAACACCAGCGCGAGATGGCGCGTGCCGCCGGCAAGTTCGGCGGCGGCGTGCAGCTGCCGGCCGAACTGGTCGCCACGCTGTCGCCGACCGTGTTCCTCGGCTACGAACAGTTGCAGGCCGATGGCCTGAAGGTCGTCGCGCTGCTCAAGGATGGCCGCCCGGTCGACACCGTGCAGGCCGGTGATGCGGTGATCGTGTTCACCGCGCAGACGCCGTTCTATGCCGAGTCCGGCGGTCAGGTAGGCGACCACGGCGTGTTGTCCGCCAATGGCGTGGAAATCGCCGTCAGCGACACGCAGAAGTTCGCCGGCCAGTTCCACGGCCACGTCGGCACCGTGAAGCAGGGCACGATCAAGCTGGGCGACGTGCTGTCCGGCGCGATCGACACCGCCCGCCGCGGCGCCACCATCCTCAACCACTCGGCCACCCACCTGCTGCACGCTGCGCTGCGCGAGGTGCTGGGCACCCACGTGCAGCAGAAGGGCTCGCTGGTCGCGCCGGACCGCCTGCGCTTCGACTTCTCGCATTTCCAGCCGATCACGGCCGAGGAGCTGGCGCTCGTCGAGCGCAAGGTCAACGAGCAGGTGCGCGCCAACAACGCCGCCGAAGTGCACCACATGGGCATGCAGGAAGCGCTGGACTTTGGCGCGATGGCGCTGTTCGGCGAGAAGTACGGCGAGCACGTGCGCGTGCTGAAGATGGGCGACTACTCCACCGAGCTGTGCGGCGGTACCCATGTCGCGCGTACCGGCGACATCGGCCTGTTCAAGATCACTTCCGAAGGCGGCGTGTCCTCCGGCGTGCGCCGCATCGAAGCGGTGACCGGGCAGGGCGCGCTGGACCACGTGGACGCGGAGGAGGCGCGCTTGGCCGAGGCCGCGCACTTGTTGGGCGGCGCCGCCAGCGACGTGGTCGACAAGATCCGCCAGCTCGGCGAGCGGCAGAAGAAGCTGGAGCGCGAACTGGAAGCGCTCAAGGCCAAGCTGGCTTCCGGCGCCACCGCGGACCTTGGCGCTTCGGCCGTCGCTATCAATGGCGTGAAGGTGCTGGCCGCGCGCCTGGAGGGCTTCGACGCCAAGGCCCTGCGCGAAGCGATGGACCGCCTGAAGCAGCAGCTGGGCGACGCGGTGGTCCTGCTGGCCGGTACGCAGGACGGCAAGGCCTCGCTGGTGGCCGGCGTGAGCGGCGCGGCGCTGGGCAGGGTCAAGGCCGGGGAACTGCTGGCCCATGTCGCCGGTCAGACCGGTGGCAAGGGCGGTGGCCGTCCCGACATGGCGCAGGGCGGTGGCGAGGATGGCCCGAAGCTGATCGCCGCGCTCGAAGGCGTGTCGGAATGGGTCAGGCCGCACCTGGCGTGAATGCAATGTACCGGCGCGCCTTGAAGCCATCGGCGTCCTGCCAGTAACATTGGCAATCTTTCCCTTTGTCGTGGGGCGCAGGCAACAGGCGCGCCGATGCCGGTGGGGAACCCCGCCGGTTAATGGAGATTCTCAAAATGTTGATCCTGACTCGCCGCGTAGGCGAAACCCTGATGATCGGTGATTCGGTCAGCGTCACCGTGCTTGGCGTCAAGGGCAACCAGGTGCGTATCGGCATCACCGCCCCGAAGGACGTGGCGGTGCACCGCGAGGAAATCTTCCAGCGCATCCAGCGCGGTGACGAACCCGCGGCGCCGGGAAGCAAAGAAACTTCCGAATAAGGGTTTACCTTTCACCCTGTTAAACGGTATTCTTCGCGCCCTGCTTCGCGGCGCGAGGCAGGGAAAAGAAAGAAAAACGGAGTGATGCCCGAGAGGCCGAAGGGGCTCCCCTGCTAAGGGAGTATAGGGTCAAAAGCTCTATCGAGGGTTCGAATCCCTCTCACTCCGCCAGAACTGAAAGCGCCTGCGATCGATGATCCGCAGGCGCTTTTGTTTTTGGCATCGTGTATGGTCGTGCATGATTCGTTTGACCCCGGAGTGGGGCTGGGCCACCTCCGGGGTATCCCTAACTGCGGGTAGGGGATGCCCTGATGTAAGGGCATCGGCAATCCGCGCATTGTGCTCAGGGTCGGCCGCATGACATCCGTGCGATGGGGGAGGGGACGATCCCCCGCGTCAGCCGGCATTTTTCTGATTGATAATACACATGGCTTTCGCCATGACGGGCGCTGGCGCTACCATCGCCCGCCTGCCCGGAACACGGGGCGTGGCGAGTCACAACTGTCACCTGTTTGCCAGGGAGAGGAGTGCGCATGACCATCAGGGTATTTCTCATCGACGACCATGCGCTGGTGCGCACCGGCATCAAGATGATTCTTTCCGGTGAGACCGACATCGAGGTGGTGGGTGAGGCGGAAAACGGCGAGACGGGGCTGCCGCAGATACGGCGCCTGCAGCCGGACGTGGTGTTGTGCGACCTGCACCTGCCGGGGTTGAGCGGGCTGGAGATCACCGAACGCATCGTCAAGGGCGACCACGGCACCCGGGTCATCGTGGTCTCGGTGTCCGAGGATGGGCCGATGCCGCGGCGGCTGCTGGAAGCAGGGGCGTCGGGATACGTGGGCAAAGGCGGCGATGCGAAGGAGCTGGTGCGCGCCATCCACGACGTGGCGCTGGGCCGTCGCTACCTGTCCAGCCACATTGCGCAGAATCTGGCGTTGTCGAACCTGGAGGGGAGCGATTCGCCGTTCGACGGGCTTTCGCCGCGCGAGCTGGAAGTGGCATTGCTGCTGATGCAGGGGCGGCGGCAGGAGGAGATCGCGCGCCGGCTCAGCCTCAGCGCCAAGACCGTGAACACGCACAAGGCGCGCCTGTTCCAGAAGACCGGGGTGCACGACAACATCGCGCTGGTGCGTCTGGCGGCGCAGTACGGCGTGATGGATCCGACCAAAGCGATTTGAACTTGAACCGAAGGCCTCCTGTCCTGCGTGTGGGAAACGGGAAGCCGGGAAACGAAAAAGCGGCCATCAGGCCGCTTTTTCGTTGTTGACGACAGCGCCTGCTCAGGCGCTGCGGGGCTGGTCGTCGTCCGTCTTGGCATCGTCCACCGCAGCAGTTTCTTCCGCCGGCAGAGCAGTCGTTTCGTCGTCAGCTGCGTTGGCGTTCGCCGACTCGGTTTTCGTTACCGGTGCTTCGGCGAAAAGCTGGCCGTTTTCCGGCGCAGCAGGTGCCGACGGAGTGGCTGTCTGTTCGTGGATGGTGTGCTCCTCCACGACCGGCGGCGCTGCCACGACCGGATCGACCGGTTCAGCCGCGGCGGGGGGCGCTGGCTCCTGGACTGCTTCCGGCGCCGGCTGTGCAGCCACTTCCGCTACCGGTGAGGTGTCGAACGTTGCTGTTTTCACGGCTTCGGGAGCGGTCGGATGGCTGGCCTCGACCACCTCGACCGGCGGCGTGACCGCTTCCGTGCTTGCCGTCGGCGCTTCCGTTGCGACGGGTTCGAGGACCAGGTCGGTGGTGGCAGGCTCCGCCTTCACCACGGGAGCTGGCGCAGCGGTTTCCTGCATGCGAGCAGGTGCCGGGGCATCCACCGTTGCAGCAGCGGTGACCGGCTCGTCGTCGAAATCGAACTCGGGCTGGGCCGTGGCCGGGCGGGTCGCGTTGGACTCGTTGGTTTCGGCAGCAATGTCCTCGTCGCCGTCTTCGCCGGCATCGTCATCCTGGCTCGGGTTGTCGATGGCAGTGCTGCCGTCGGCATTGCCGCGACGGCGGCGGCGGCCACCGCGACGGCCGCGGCGGCGGCGGCTGCCTTCACCACCGGTTTCCTCGGCGGCTGCGGGAGCGGTTGCATCGTCGATGACGGCGGGAACGGCGGCCTGCTGTTCGGTTTGAACGGCTGCAACTGCTTCCACGGTCGCGGGGGCTTCCTTCGGCAACGTCTCGATGGCGGCCGTGGCTTCCGTTGCAACCACGGTGGCTGTGGCGGCGGCCGGCGCGAATACCGGACGGGCTGCTTCGGGCTGGGGCTGGCGAGCCGGCTTTTCGGTCACCTGCTGTGCGGGCTTTTCCTTCTCGACGGTCTGCTGCGGCTTCTGCTGCTGCGGCTTGGGTTGCTTCTGCTGCCGGGGCTGTTGCTGCTCGTTGTTGCGCGGTGGCTTGTTGGCCTGCTGCTGGCCCTGTTCATTGCGCTGCTTGGGCTGCTGGCCGGCGTTCTTCTGTTCCTGCGGATTGCCGTTGCCGTTCTGGCGGCGCTGCTCGTCACGGCGGTTGCCGCGCGGCTGCGGGTTGTTGCCGTTGCGGCGCTGGCCACGGTCATTGCGGTTGCCGCGGCCGTTGTCCTGGCGTTGCGGTTGGGCCGGCTTCGCGGCGGGGGCGGTTTCGCCGCCGAAGACGCGCTTGAGCCAACCCATCACGCCGCCCGCGACGGGGGCGGCCGGAGCGGCAACCGGAGCCGGGGCGGGGGCCGTTTCGGCCACTTCGCGTACCGGGGCCGGCTGGCTGTGCTTGACGTGGGTGACGGCCGGCGCCGGCGGGATGTTCAGCTGCGCCTTGGTCAACGCGTGCACCGGCAGCCTGCGCGGGGTGCCGCGCTGGTAGCTGGGCTTGCCGGATTCCTCGCCCAGCTCGTTGTCGCGCAGGCGCGTGACTTCGTAGTGTGGGGTGTGCAACTGCTCGTCGGCGACGATGATGATCGGTGCGTCGTGGCGCTGCTCGATCTCGCGCAGCGCGCCACGCTTCTCGTTGAGCAGGAAGTTGGCGATCTCCACCGGGGCCTGCACCAGCACCTGTCCGGTGTTCTCCTTCATCGCGTGTTCCTCGGCGACGCGGATGATCGACAGCGACAGCGATTCGATGCTGCGCATGCGGCCCTGGCCGTCGCAGCGCGGGCACACGATCTGGCTGGATTCGCCCAGGCTCGGGCGCAGGCGCTGGCGGCTCATCTCCATCAGGCCGAAGCGTGAGATGCGGCCCAGCTGCACGCGGGCGCGGTCGTACTTGAGCGCGTTCTGCAGGCGGTTCTCGACTTCACGCTGGTGCTTGTTGCTGGACATGTCGATGAAGTCGATCACCACCAGCCCGCCGAGGTCGCGCAGGCGCAACTGGCGCGCCACTTCCTCGGCGGCCTCCAGGTTGGTCTGGAACGCAGTGTCCTCGATGTCGCTGCCCTTGGTGGCGCGCGCCGAGTTGACGTCCACCGCGGTCAGCGCCTCGGTCTGGTCGACCACGATCGAGCCGCCGGAGGGCAGGCGCACGTTGCGCTCGTAGATCGCCTCGATCTGCGATTCGATCTGGAAGCGGTTGAACAGCGGGATGTCGTCCTTGTAGTGCTTGAGCTTGCGCAGGGTCTGCGGCATCACCTGCTGCATGAACTCGCGCGCGGTCTCGTACAGCTCCTCGGTGTCGACCAGGATTTCGCCGATGTCGGCGCGCAGGTAGTCGCGCAGGGCGCGCACGATCAGGCGCGACTCCTGGTAGATCAGGAACGGCGCCGGCTTGGCCAGCGCGGCCTCGGCGATGGAGCGCCACACCTGCAGCAGGTAGTCCAGGTCCCACTGCAGCTCTTCGGCGTCGCGGCCGACGCCGGCGGTGCGGATGATCACGCCCATGTCGTCGGGAATGTTCAGCTTGTCCAGCGCGTCCTTCAGCGCGGCGCGGTCCTCGCCCTCGATGCGGCGCGAAACGCCGCCGGCCGACGGCGAGTTCGGCATCAGCACCATGTAGCGGCCGGCCAGGGAGATGAACGTGGTCAGGGCCGCGCCCTTGTTGCCGCGCTCCTCCTTGTCCACCTGGACCACCACTTCCTGGCCCTCGCGCAGCAGCTCGCGGATGCCGGCCTTGTTGTGGTCGACGCCAGCCTGGAAGTAGTCGCGGGAGATTTCCTTCAGCGGCAGGAAGCCGTGCTTGTCGCCGCCGTATTCGACGAAAGCCGCTTCGAGGGAGGGTTCGAGCCGGGTGATGCGGCCCTTGTAGATGTTGGACTTCTTCTGTTCCTTGGACGGCTGTTCGATGTCGATGTCGTACAGGGTCTGGCCGTCCACGATGGCCACGCGCAGTTCTTCGGCCTGCGTGGCATTGATCAGCATTCGCTTCATTGTGCGTTCCTCGCGCGCTGCTACCGCGCGGAACGCCATGGCGTTTCGCCTCTGGACACGGGTCGCCGCCCCTCGCGCAGGCGCGGGTAGGGCGGCTTGGGTTTCCAGCGCTACGACACCACGGCAGGCCGCGGGAGCGCTTGTGTTCTTGGTTTCAGGTGTTTCGGGGCCGGCGGCCGCTCCGGCCGGGGCCGGGGCGTCGCACGGGACATGTGTTTTCGTCCAGCTCGGATGCTTTGGGCATCCGGCGATGGCCGGGAGCGCCGACGAGCCGCTAACATGGCCGCCCCGGGGGCGGTGGCCGCGCACTGTGCCGGATCCGTCGGAAGCCGGGCTTCTGGCCCTGACCAACTTCCAACGAAATCAAACCCTTATATCGCTCCCCGAGTGTAACAGAATAAACAGGCAGATGACTGACTCCGAAGACCGCCGCGCACCGTCCGCGGGCAAATCCAGCGTGCGCCTGATCAAGGTTCCGGAAGACCGGGCCGGGCAGCGCCTGGACAACTTCCTGCTGGGCCAGCTCAAGGGCGCGCCGCGCAGCCTGGTCTACAAGCTGGTGCGCAGTGGCCAGGTGCGGGTGAATGGCGGCCGCGCCAAGGCCGAGCGCAAGCTGGAGGCGGGCGAGGAGGTGCGGGTGCCGCCGGTCAATCTCGCCGAGGTGGGAGACAAGGCCGCGCCGCCGGCCGGGTTCCTGCAGCGCATGGAGCAGGCCATCGTCTTCGAGGACGCGCGGCTGCTGGTCATCAACAAGCCCACCGGGGTGGCCAGCCACGGCGGCAGCGGCATCAGCCACGGCGCGATCGAGACCATGCGCGCGCTGCGCCCGAACCAGAACCTGGAGCTGGTGCACCGGCTGGACCGCGATACGTCCGGGCTGCTGGTCATGGCCAAGAAGCGCTCGGCACTGACCGAGCTGCAGGCGCTGCTGCGCGAGGACCACGACGGTGCCGGCCCCGGCGGCATCCGCAAGCGCTACCTGACCCTGCTGGTCGGGCGCATGCCCGACGGGGTGATGAGCGTGGACGCGCCGCTGCACGTCGGCCTGCGCCAGGGCGGCGAGCGCCATGTGCAGGTGAATGCGGCCGGCAAGCCGTCGCTGAGCCACTTCCGGGTGCTGGAGCGGCGCGGTGGCCATTCCTACTGCGAGGTGCGGATCGAGACCGGCCGCACCCACCAGATCCGCGTGCATGCCCAGCACATCGGCCATCCGGTCGCCGGCGACGACAAATACGGCGATTCTGCCGTCAACAAGCGGCTGCGCGAGCAGATCGGGCTCAAACGCCTGTTCCTGCACGCCGCCTCGCTGGAGTTTGCACTGGACGGCGGCAAGGCGCCCTACGTGCTCAACGCGCCGCTGGCGCCGGAACTGGCCGAGGCGCTGGACAGGCTGGGGTGAGGCGGGGAACGGGGAGCAGGGAGCGGGGAATGAACCGCTGCTGCGGCTTTTCCTTCAACGCCTTGCCCTCCTTATATCGCGCAGCGGCCGAAACGCCGCAGTTGACCCGCATCCCCTTTCCCTGTTCCCCCCTTCCCGGCTTCATCACCACTTGAACAGCACCAGGCTGAGCGCCAGCGTCGCCATGCCGGCCACCAGGCCGTACACGGTCTCGTGGCCGCGGGCGTAGCGTTTGGCCGCCGGCAGCAGTTCGTCCAGGGCCAGGAAGACCATCACCCCGGCGATCATCCCGAACACGATGCCGAAGGTGGTGTGCGACAGCGAGCCGGCCAGGGCGAAGTAGCCCAGCGCCGCGCCCACCGGCTCGGCCAGCCCCGACAGCAGGCTGGCGGTGAAGGCGTACAGCTTGTTGCCGGTGGCGAAATACACCGGCACGGCAATGGCGATGCCCTCGGGGATGTTGTGGATGGCGATGGCGAAGGCCAGCGGCATGCCCACCGAGGGGCTCTCCAGGGTCGCGAAGAACGTGGCCAGGCCTTCGGGGAAGTTGTGCGCGGTGATCGCAACCGCGGTCAGCAGCCCGACCCGCCGGACATAGCCGCGGTTGTCTTCGCGGAACAGCGGGTCGCGCTTGTCCAGGCTCTCGTGCGGATTGGGGATCAGGTGGTCGATGGCGACGATCAGCGCCACGCCGGCCAGGAAGGAGAACGTGCCGAGGGCGAAACCCAGCCGTTCGCCATGCGCCAGCGTGAACGAAGCGATCGACTTGTTCAGGATTTCCGACAGCGAGACGTACACCATCGCGCCGCCGGCGAACGCCAGGCCGAAGGCCAGCAGGCGCGGCTCCGGGCGCCGCGAGAACAGCACCATCAGGCTGCCGATGGCGGTGGCCAGGCCGGCGGCGAGCGTCAGCGCGAACGCGATCCACAGGTGCTCGGTGGAGATCGCCGGCATGGCGTGGCGCCCGCGGTGCCGTGGCGGCGGTCAGCCGCCGCGCCGCATGCGCTCTTCGATGGCGAAGCAGCTGTCCGGCTTCGGCTCGGGCGGGTTGAAGCTCACCGGCACCTGGATGGTGGTCGGTACCGCCTGGCCGTTGCGGGTGGCGGCCTTGAATTTCCATTCGCGCACGCGGTGGATCGCCGCGTCGTCGAGCTGGCTGTTGCCGCTGCTGGTGAGCAGCGTGACCTCGGTGGGCGCGCCCTGCGGCCCGACCACGACCTTGAGCACGCTCTGTCCGCCGACGCCGCTGCAGGCCAGCTCGACCGGGTAGTCCGGCGGCGGGGTCTGCACCGCCGCCACCTCGGTGGGGGCGATCACCGGCGCGGCCGGCCCGGAAGGCCCGCAGGCGCTGAGCGCGACGGCGGTGGCGAGGGAGCCCAGCAGGAGATGCGCTTTCATGTCATTGCTCCACAAGTGCGGATGCCTTGGCGGCACAGATGAAATCGTTCTCGCTCAGGCCGCCCACGTCGTGGGTGGAGAAGCGGACGATCGCACGGTCGTAATGCACGCCCAGGTCGGGGTGGTGGTCCTCGCGGTGCGCGACCCAGGCCAGGGCGTTCACGAACGCCATGGTGCCGTGGTAGTTGTCGAAGCGGAATGTACGCACCAGCGCATGGCCGTCCTCGGCCAGTTCCCAGCCCGGGACCTGCGGCAGCAGCTCGGCCAGCCGCGCCTCGCCGAGGCGGTGCTCGCTGCCTTTGCGCGCAATGCAGTGCGCCTGCGCCAGCGGAATCAGATCGGCCATGGGGTACCTCCGTCGACAAGGGGCTGAACGGCGCGGCGCGTGGAATCTGTGTCCCATCAGCGACGGCCAAGACGCGGCTAGAATACCCGCATGATCCAGATTTCAGATACCGCGCAGCGCCATTTCCGCAAGCTGATCGAACGCGAGGCCGTGCCTGGCATGGGCGTGCGCCTGAGTGCGGTCGAACCGGGGACGCCGCGCGCCGATGCGCGCCTGGAGTTCGCCGAACCGGCCGACCTGCTGGGCGACGAATGGGCGGTGGACTGCGACGGCTTCACCCTTTATGTGTCGGCCACCAGCGTGGCATGGCTGGAAGGCGCCGAAATCGACTATGTCACGCAGGCGGCCGGCACCCAGCAGCTGACCATCAAGGCGCCGAAGATCAAGGGCGAGGCGCCCGGCGAGGCGGCGTCGATGGTCGAACGCGTGCACTGGGTCATCGAGAACGAAATCAACCCGCAGCTGGCCTCGCACGGCGGCCGCGTGGCGGTGCAGGAAGTGTCCGCCGACGGGGTGGTGCTGCTGCGTTTCGGCGGCGGCTGCCACGGCTGCGGCATGGCCGACGTGACCTTGAAGCAGGGGATCGAGAAGACCTTGATGGGCCGGGTGCCCGGCGTCACCGCTGTGCGCGATGCGACCGACCACGCCAGTGGCCAGGCGCCCTACATCCCGCGCGACGGCGCGGCCTGAGCGACCCGCCCCGTGCCGGTGACGACGGTTGCCGACCTGATCGACCTGCTGGCCGCGCGGCGCAAGGCCAGCATCCTGCACGACCGCCGCACCGGGTTTCCCTACAGTTGGAGCGCCTGGCTGCGTGGCTGGTCGCCAACGAAGGCGACGGCGTTCGCCGGCGCGGACGCGGCGGCCGCGGCACCGCGCTGGAACGGCCCGCGCTCGCGCGGGGGCGGGCCGGGGCTGTCGTTCCGGCAGGCCCTGCTGCACCTGTTCCGCTGGGCCGGCGACGATCCGCCTCCCGCCGACCAGCGCCGGATCCGCTGGTTTTCCGCCTTCTGCAGCCTCGCCCTGCACCTGCTGTTCGCCGTGCTGCTGGTCTGGGTGGCGCTGGTGCGCAGCACCGTGCCCGAACCGGGCGCGGAGGATGGCGAGCGTGTGCAGGTCGAATACATAGGCCGCGGCACGCCGGAAGAAGAAGGCGGCGGCGCGCCGCAGGCGGCCGGTGCGTCAGCGTCCGCCCCGCGTCCGGCCGGTACGCCGACGCGCGAGGGCGGTGCGGCCGAAGCCGCGGCCGCCGCATCGGTGCCGCAGCCGCCCTCCACGCCGCCGGCGCCGCAGGACGGTGCCGCCGACGCGGAGCTGGCCGCGATGCCGGTGGACATGTCGCGGCCGGCGCCGGACACGGCGGCCGAACAGACGCTGCAGGTCACCGAGGTGCCGCGGCCGACCAGCGACTTCGTGCTGCCGCCGCCGACGGTGGCGCCGCCGACGCTGCGGGTTTGGGAACCGCAGGTGCGCGAGCGCACCGTCGAGACCGTGGTGGAGCGGCCGGCGACGATGCGTGCGCTGCCGATGCGCGATGTCGCGGCCAGGACACCGGCGATGCCGCAGGTGCAGGTACGCGAACGGCAGATCGAGACCCTGCCCACGCAACCGGTGGCGATGGCGCAGGTCCGCCCCCGTGAGGCGGAAGTGCAGTTGAGGAGCGCGGAGCCGGCAGTGCGCGAACGACAGATCGAAACCGCGCCACGCCAGGACGTGACGATGGCGACAGTGCCGGCGCGCGAAAGCGGCGTGCAGGTAAAGACCGCGGATCTGGCGGTGCGCGAGCGGCAGGTGCCCGGCGTCGCCGACGCCACGCCCGCGCCGGTCGCCGGTTCCGGTACGGCGCCGGCACGGGCCGCCGAAGGAGGAGCGCAGCAGGCATCGCCGTCCGCGCAGGGGGCGGGCACGGGCGCGCAGGCGGCGAAGGCCGAATCGCAGCCGGGTACCAGCCCGGGCGCCGGGCCGCGGCCGCAGGATCGCACTGGCGGCTGGGCGGCGCCGGTCCGTTCCGACGACTGGGGCGCCTCGCAGCGGCAGGCATCCGGCGGCAGCGGCGCCGCGTCCGCGCAGGGCGACGGCCTGTTCAACAAGGATGGCAGCGTGCGTCTGGCCGGCGACGGTGGAGAGGCTGCGCCCGCCGGGCGTGGCGCACCGGGCGGCGATTCGGACAGCTGGACGCGCGAGCAGATCGACCGCGCCGGCACCTGGCTCAAGCGCCCGCCTTACGGGTACACGCCGACGTCGTTCGACAAGTACTGGGTGCCCAACGAATCGCTGCTGGCCGAATGGGTGCGCAAGGGCATCAAGAGCATCGAGATCCCGATCCCGGGCACCGACAGCCGCATTTCCTGCGTGGTCTCGATCCTGCAGTTCGGCGGCGGCTGCGGCCTGAGCAACCCGAACATGCAGGAGCAGCCGGCCAGCGCGCGGCCGCCACCGGACATCCCGTTCAAGAAGGAACTGCAGGAAGACAACGGCAGCCGCTGAGGGCGCAGGGATGTGCGGTGCCTGCACCGTTTGTTGAGCATGAAGGCGGAGCGGCGCAGCGTCGCCGGCAGCAGGAGCCTGCTGCGGCGAAGAGGGGGTGGATAACGTCGGGCCACACCGCAGCGAGACCGCATGCCGGATCGGAAGCGCCGCCGCGAAAGCGCCGTTCAGGCCTGCCTGCAGGAAAGCCGCGGCGGCACCGTGGATATCCGCGGCAAACCGTGCGCTGGTGTCATTGCTGCCCGGAGCGCGAGCCGCAACGCGGCTCGACGATGGCGCCGGCACGGCGGTGCCGGCGCGATGCGGTCACTTCAGGCCGTGCAGGTCGCGCAGCTGGCTCGGGCGCGAACCGAAGTAAGCCGCCAGGTCGGAGATGTCCTGGTCGCTCAGGCCGGCGGCCTGCGGCGACATCAGCATGTGGTCGCGGTCGCCGCTGCGATAGGCCTGCAGGGCGTGGGCGAGGTAGTCGCCATACTGGCCGCCGAGCCGCGGATAGCTGGGATCGATCGGGGCGTTGCCATCGGCACCGTGGCAGTCGATGCAGCTCTGGCCGGTGGCCTTGCCCTTGCTGTTGGCCAACTGCTCGCCGGCGGCGATGCGCCCCTGCGGCAGGCCGGCCGAAGAACTGGAACCGTGTTCGCCGCTGGCATGGCCGGGGTCGGCGGCGGACTTGCCGGTGGACTCCACCTCCGACTGCGTGCAGGCGGCCAGCGCGCAGGCAGCGAACAGGGCGATGGCGAGACGCGAAGCGTGCTTGGCTTTCGACATGAGCGGTGCTTACTTGAGAGTGGACAGGTAGGCGGAGAGGTCAGCGATGTCCTGCGCGCTGAAGCTCATCGATTGCGCCTGCATGGTCGGATGCTTGCGCTTGCCCTCGCGGTATTCGGTCAACGCCTGGGTCAGGTACTGGGCCGACTGCCCGCCGATCTTCGGCACGCGGTAGCTCGGGTAGGCGTTCTTGTAGCCGGTGATGCCGTGGCAGCCCTGGCAGGTGTAGGCCAGGGTGCGGCCGGCTTCGGCGTTTCCGGCGGCCTGCGGCGAGGCCGCGGCGGCGGGAGCGGAAGGTTCGGACGGCGGCGGTTCGGCTTGGGCGGCGGCCCCGAACGGCAGGGCGAAAGCCAGGGCGAGACATACGGCAAACGGCTGCGAGCGCATGGTTTCCTTGTCCGGTATGCGGGTCTGTTCGTTCCGCCGTGGGACACGGAACGGCCCGAGTATAGCCCGCGTATTCACCGGTTCGGAACCATTCATGAATGCTGCGATGCGGCACGCATGCATGACCTTTGGGGCATGGTGTTGCCGTGGGGTGGTGCAATACTTTGCTACAACACCAGCCACTGCATCTCCAGGGACCCCACGATGTCGCGACTCCTCACTCCGTACGGCCGCACCGGAAGCTGCGCCGCCGCTCTGCTCGTCACCACGGTGCTGCTGCTGGGAGGCTGCAAGGCCGGGGGCGAGGAGGCCAAGGACAAGCCCAAGCAAGAGCAGAAGGCCAGCGACGCGGTCCCGGTCGAGGTGGCCAGGGCCGCGCGCCGCGCCATCGCCGCCAGCTATGCCGGCACCGCCTCGCTGGAGCCGCGCGCCGAATCGCAGGTGGTCGCCAAGACTTCGGGCGTGGCGCTGGCGGTGATGGTCGAGGAAGGCCAGCACGTGAGCGCCGGGCAGCCGCTGGTGCGGCTGGATCCGGACCGCGCGCGCCTGGCCGTGGCGCAGAGCGAGGCGCAGATGCGCAAGCTGGAGAACAGCTACCAGCGCGCGCAGAAGCTGGTCCAGCAGCAGCTGGTCAGCGCCGCCGACGTGGACCAGCTGCGCTTCGACCTGGAGAACGCGCGTGCGCAGTACCGCATGGCGGTGCTGGAGCTGTCCTACACCACGGTGGTGGCGCCGATCGCCGGCGTGGTCGCCTCGCGCGACATCAAGCCCGGCAATTTCGTGCAGATCAACTCGCCGATCATCCGCATCGTCGATGCCGGCAAACTGGAAGCCACGCTCAACGTGCCCGAGCGCGAGATCGCCAAGCTCAAGCCGGGGCAGGCGGTGGAACTGGCCGCCGACGCGCTGCCGGGCCGCAGGTTCGCCGGCGTCGTCGACCGTGTCGCGCCGGTGGTGGACACCGGCACCGGCACGTTCCGCGTGGTGGCCGCGTTCTCGGGCGGGAGCGAGCTGCAGGCCGGCATGTTCGGCCGCCTGAGCATCAACTACGACCAGCGCGCCGATGCGCTGGTGGTGCCGCGCACCGCGCTGCTGGAGGACGGCGGCGAGCCGGCCGTATACGTGGTGCGCGAGGGCAAGGCGATGCGCACCCCGCTCAAGCTCGGCTATGACGATGCCGGCTGGATCGAAGTGCGCGAAGGCCTGAAACCGGGCGATGAGGTGGTCGTGGCCGGCAAGGCGGCGCTGCGCGAAGGCAGCACGGTGCAGGTGATCGGCCAGGAGAAGGAAAAGGCGGTCGCGTCCGCCGCTGCCGCCAAGGCGCCGGCCGCACAGGCGGCCAAGCAATGAGTGCGCGCGATCCGTCGGTTTCCGGCGGTGGCGGTTTCGACCTGATCGAGTTCGCCACCCGCCGCCGCGTCACCATCGCGATGATGACGCTGACCCTGGTGTTGTTCGGCCTGATCTCGCTGTCCAGCCTGAAGGTCGAACTGCTGCCCGACCTGAGCTATCCCACGCTCACCGTGCGCACCGACTACGAAGGCGCGGCGCCGGCCGAGGTGGAGACGCTGATCTCGCAGCCGGCCGAGGAGGCGCTGGGCATCGTCAAGGGCCTGCGCAAGCTCAAGTCGATCTCGCGCACCGGCCAGAGCGACGTGGTCCTGGAGTTCGCCTGGGGCACGGACATGCAGCAGGCCGGGCTGGACGTGCGCGACAAGATGGAAACGCTGCAGTTGCCGCTGGAGGCCAAGCCGCCGGTGCTGCTGCGCTTCAACCCGTCCACGCAGCCGATCATGCGCCTGGCGCTTTCCTCGAAACAGGAGGGCGGCAGCGAGGCCGACGCGGTGCGCCGGCTGATGGAACTGCGCCGCTATGCCGACGAAGACCTCAAGCGCAAGCTCGAGCCGGTCAGCGGCGTGGCCGCGGTCAAGGTCGGCGGCGGCCTGGAAGACGAGATCCAGGTGGACATCGACCAGCGCAGGCTGGCGCAGCTGGGACTGTCGCTGGACAGCGTGATCCAGCGCCTGCAGCAGGAGAACGTGAACCTGTCCGGCGGCCGCCTGGAGGAAGGCTCGCAGCGCTACCTGGTGCGCACGGTCAACCAGTTCGCCACGGTCGAGCAGATGCGCGAGATGCTGCTGACCACCGCCAGTGGTTCCAGCACCACCAGCTCCACCGGCGAAAACCGCCAGCTGATGTCGGCCATCCTCGGCAGCAGCGACCCCAACGTGATCGCGGCGCTGCGCAGCGACGGCAGCAGCAGCGCGCCCAGCGTGCGCCTGAAGGACGTGGCCCGGGTAAGCCAGGGCTACAAGGAGCGCGAGGCGGTGATCCGCAGCGCCGGCCACGAAGCGGTGGAACTGGCCGTGTACAAGGAAGGCGACGCCAATACCGTGGCCACCGCCGACGCGCTGGAAGCGCGGCTGGCGCAGATCCGCAAGGAAATGCCCAAGGACATCGAGATGACCCTGGTCGAGGACCAGTCGGTGTTCATCCGCCACGCGATCAAGGACGTCAAGGTGGATGCGGTGATCGGCGGCCTGCTGTCGATCCTGATCATCTTCCTGTTCCTGCGCGATGGCTGGAGCACCTTCGTCATCTCGCTGTCGCTGCCGATCTCGATCATCGCCACGTTCTTCTTCATGGGCCAGCTGGGGCTGAGCCTGAACGTGATGTCGCTGGGCGGGCTGGCGCTGGCCACCGGCCTGGTCGTGGACGATTCGATCGTGGTGCTGGAATCCATCGCCAAGGCGCGCGAGCGCGGCATGGGCATCTTCGAGGCCGCGATCAAGGGCACGCGCGAAGTCTTCATGGCCGTGGTCGCCTCGACCCTGACCACCATCGCGGTGTTCCTGCCGCTGGTGTTCGTCGAGGGCATCGCCGGCCAGCTGTTCCGCGACCAGGCGCTGACCGTGTCGATCGCCATCGCGGTGTCGCTGGTGGTGTCGATGACGCTGATCCCGATGCTCAGCGCGCTGAAGGGCCGCCCGCCGCTGGAGTTCCCGGCCGAGCCGCCGCGCCAGCCGTGGCGTCCGGAAAGCCGCTGGAAGAAGCCGGCCGCGTTCGCCGGCCGTGGCATCGGCGCGATGTTCCGCTACGGCTTCTTCGCCGCGGCGTGGCTGGTGGTGCGCATTTTCCGTGGCATCGCCGCGGTGGTCGGCCCGGTGATGCGCAAGGCCAGCGACCTGGCGATGGCCCCGTACGGCCGCGCCGAGGCCGGCTACCTGCGCATCCTGCCGGCGGCCCTCAGGCGGCCGTGGCCGGTGCTGGGGTTCGCCACGCTGGCCTTCGGCCTGACCCTGGCCGCGTTGCCGCTGCTGGGCGTGGACCTGCTGCCGCAGCTGGCCCAGGACCGCTTCGAGATGACCGCCAAGCTGCCGCCGGGCACGCCGCTGGCGCAGACCGACGCGCTGGTGCGGGAAGTGCAGCGCGCGCATGCCAAGGAGGACGGCGTGCGCCTGCTGTACGGCGTGTCGGGTACCGGCACCCGGCTGGACGCAAGCCCGACCGAGAGCGGTGAGAACATCGGCAAGCTGTCGGTGGTGATGAACGATACCCGGCGCGAGCCGGAGCTGACCGAGAAACTGCGCCAGACCCTGAAGGCCTGGCCGTCGGCGCAGGTCGACTTCGCCCGCCCGGAGCTGTTCGCGCTGTCGCCGCCGCTGGAGATCGAGATCGAGGGCAACAACCTTGAGGACATCCGCGTGGCCGGCAACCGCCTGGCGGGCATGCTGCGCGAGAACGCGCACTACGCCGACGTGAAGTCGACGGTGGAGCAGGGCTTCCCGGAGATCCAGGTGGTGTTCGACCAGGACCGCGCCGCGGCGATGGGCCTGACCACGCGCCAGATCGCCGACGCGGTGGTCAACAAGGTCAAGGGCAACGTCGCCACGCGCTACAGCTTCCGCGACCGCAAGATCGACGTGCTGGTGCGCGTGCAGGAGTCCGAGCGCTCCTCGGTGAACGACATCCGCCGCCTGATCGTCAACCCGACCGGCGCGAAGGCAATCGAGCTGGGCGCGGTGGCCGACGTGATCGCCACCACCGGCCCGAGCGAGATCCACCGCGCCGATCAGCGCCGCGTGGCCATCGTCTCGGCCAACCTGCGCGACATCGACCTGGGCAAGGCGATCACCGAAGTGCAGAAGATGGTGGCCGAGAACCCGCTGGGCACCGACGTCGGCATGCACATCGGCGGCCAGGGCCAGGAGCTGGGCGAGTCGATCCGCTCGCTGCTGTTCGCCTTCGGCCTGGCGGTATTCCTGGTGTACCTGGTGATGGCCTCGCAGTTCGAATCGCTGCTGCACCCGTTCGTGATCCTGTTCACCATCCCGCTGGCGCTGGTCGGCGCGGTGGCGGCGCTGCTGCTGGCGCGTTCGCCGGTGTCGGTGGTGGTATTCATCGGCCTGATCCTGCTGGTCGGACTGGTGGTGAAGAACGCCATCATCCTGATCGACAAGGTCAACCAGCTGCGCGAGGAGGGCGTGGCCAAGCGCCTGGCGCTGGTGGAGGGCGCGCGCTCGCGCCTGCGCCCGATCATGATGACCACCCTGTGCGCGGTGTTCGGCTTCCTGCCGCTGGCGCTGGCCTTCGGCGAAGGCTCGGAAGTGCGCTCGCCGATGGCGATCACCGTGATCGGCGGCCTGCTGGTGTCCACCCTGCTGACCCTGCTGGTGATCCCGGTGGTGTACGACCTGCTGGACCGCAAGCCGGACGAGTACTACGCC
>Ga0206118_100367_pt1 | contig 25057 bp, 21 predicted proteins | sample 3A20Ametagenome_FD_177999 | JGI IMG/M metagenome (GOLD analysis project Ga0206118, IMG submission 177999) | Enriched microbial communities from leaf-cutter ant dump, University of Wisconsin, Madison, United States - 3A20A | ecosystem: Environmental > Terrestrial > Nest > Insects nest > Nest dump... | reverse complement strand
CGGTGTAGAGGCCAGGCCGCCCCGCACGAAGCGTTCCCGGCGCAGCCCGCGCCGGGCAGGCCCGGCACCTACGTCATCGGCAACCACAGGCTCGCCGCCGCACCGCCTTCCACGCGGTTGCGCAGGCGCGCGTGCCCGCCGTGCAGGCGCGCCACCTCGGCCACGAACGGCAGGCCCAGCCCCGAACTGCGCTGCCCGCTGCGGGGGCGCGCCAGCGAATAGAAACGCTCGAAGACCCGCTCGAGCGCATAGTCCGGTACGCCCGGCCCCTGGTCGGACAGCTCCACTTCCCAGCCCCCGTTTTCCGCGCCCAGCCGCAGGCCGATCCGGCCGCCTTCCGGCGAGAACGCGATGGCGTTGTCCAGCAGGTTGACCAGCGCCTGGCGCAGCAGGAACGCATCGCCCTGCACCGGCGCGTGCGCGGGCAGCTCGCAGTGCAGCGACAGGCGCGCGGCCTGCAGGCGCGGCCCGGCGTCCTCGGCGAGCTGCCGGCACAGCGCCGCCAGGTCCACCGTGGTGCGCCGCTGCAGCCAGCCGTGCTGTTCCACTTCGGCCAGCCGCAGCAGCTGGTCGATGGTCTCGGTCAGGCGCCGCTCCTGCTGGACGATGTTGGCGGCAAAACGCTGCCGCTCGGCTTCGGGCAGCGGCTCCTGCAGCAGCTCGGCGGCGCCGCGGATCGCCGCCAGCGGGCTCTTCATCTCGTGCGTGAGCGACTGCACGTACTGCTCGACGTAGGCCTTGCCCTCGAGCTTGCGGCGCATGGTTTCCAGCGCGCGGCCGAGGTCGCCGATCTCGTCGCCGCGCGGTTTCGGCGGCGGCACCGGTTCGCCGGCGCTGACCGCCTTGGCATAGCGGCTCAACCCGCCGATGCCGCGCGCCAGCCACCAGGTCATCAGCAGCCCGATCAGCGCCGCCGAGCCGATCAGCCATGCGCCGCGCGCGACGATGGCGCGCTGGCTGGCGGTGATGAACGGCTCGATGCTGTCGTTGGGCTGGGCCAGGGTCAGCACGCCGATCAGGGTGCGCCCGTCGGCCGGGTCGTAGACCGGCGCGGCCACGTGCATGACCGTGCTGTCCACGTCGCCCGGCGTACCCGGGCTGGAACGCGCGCCATACTGGCCACGCAGGGTGCGGTAGACGTCGTTCCAGCGCGAGTTGTCGCGGCCCACGTCCTGCCCGCGCGAGTCGTAGACGACGATGCCGCGCGCGTCGGTCACGGTGACGCGGTAATCGATGCTGCGCTTGGGGAAGCGCCACACCATCGCGCGCGGGTCGCGGCGCTGCGCGGTCGCCATCTGCGCGGCGAAGCGGCCGTCGGCGATGCGCCCGGCCTTCAGGTCCGGCCCGGCCATCACCGCCAGCACGTTGGCCGCGTCGACCAGGGTCGACTCCATCGCCTGGCGCACGCCCGGCTTGACCTCGTCGACGAACACCCGCATCACGAAGAACGCGGCGATGCCGACGATGAGGAAGAAGCCGAGGAAGAGTTTCAGGCCGAGGCGCATTTATCGCCGCCTTCGTTTCTGGAGCAAAGGCTTTCGCTCCCCTTCGGGGAGCGAGTTACTTCTCTTTGCTCGTGCAAAGAGAAGTAACCAAGAGAAAGCACGCCCCTGCCTCCGCGCCCGATGCACAAGCGCATCGGGTCCACTCCGCCGGCGGGATTTTTCTACGCGACATCCCTGTCGCGTAGAAAAACGACGTGCATCCATGCACGTCGCCCTTCGGGTTTTTCCCGCCGGCTCCGTCGCTGCGGAAGGGGATTCTGAAAGGCAAAAGCAGCTGACGCTATTCCGCCGCTCTTGGCTGCCATCGTCCAGCATTGCCTTCCGGCAGGTGCCGCGACTGTGCTTTTGCTCTTGGATTCTGACTTCCAATGGCCGTAAAGCGGGCCGAGTACCGCAGCGGCCCGAGGAGTGAACATGCGCACACGTCTGAATGAAGCGCGCTGTGCGTCGTCTCCCTGGCCCGCAAGGAGCACAGGGAATCGATGCTGCTTGATCGCATCGGCTCGCGTCCGGCCCGTGCTTTGCCCTGGCTGCTTCCCTTTGCACAGGCAAAGAGAAACAACCCGCGCTTCGAAGGGCGGCGAAAGCCTTTGATCTTCCGCAATCAGACATCCAGCGCATACCCCACGCCCCGGTGCGTGCGGATCGGATCCTCCTCCGCCCCCGCCGCACGCAGCTTCGCGCGCAGGGTCTTCACGTGCGTGTCCACCGTGCGGTCGGCGCTGTCGCTGGCGTGGTCCCAGCCGCGCTCCATCAACTGCGCGCGGCTGAGGATCGCCCCCGGCCGCTGCAGCAGCGCCGCCAGCAGCGCGTACTCGTAGCGGGTCAGGTCCAGCGGCGCGTCGCGGTAGCGCACCCGCCGTCCCTCGCGGTCGATCGCGAAGGCGCCCTGCCGCACCCAGCCCGGCTCGGCCGCGGCCGCCTGCGCCGGCCGGCGCAGGCGCGCGCGCACCCGCGCCACCAGCTCGCGTGGCGAGAACGGCTTGCCCACGTAGTCGTCCGCGCCCAGCTCCAGGCCCAGCACCCGGTCGAACTCGTCGTTGCGCGCGGTGAGGAAGATCACCGGCACCTGGCTGAACGTACGCAGCTGGCGGCAGACCTCGAAGCCGCCCACATCGGGCAGGCCCACGTCCAGCACCACCACGTCGATGCCGCCCTGGCGCAGCCGTTCCAGCGCCTGCCGCCCCAGCGCGCAGTGCTCGGCGGCGTGGCCTTCGCTGCGCAGCGCGTACAGGACGGTATCGGCAATGGCGGCCTCGTCTTCGACGACGAGCACGCGGGCGGGCTGTTCGGACATGGCGCCAGCATAGCCGCCCCGGGGCGGCGCCCGTACACTGCGCCGATGAACTACCGCCATGCCTTCCACGCCGGCAACCACGCCGACGTGCTCAAGCACATCGTCCTGCTCGCCCTGATCGACACGCTCAGGCGCAAGGACGCGCCGTTCTTCGTGCTCGACACCCACGCCGGCCGCGGCCGCTACCTGCTGTCGGCCGAGGAAAGCCGCAGGACCGCCGAGGCCGACGAGGGCATCAGCCGGCTGATGGCCGCGCCCGCCCTGCCGGAAGTGATCGAGCGCTACCTGCGCGCGATCCAGGCCAACAACCCGGTGGGCGGGCTGATCGCCTACCCCGGCTCGCCGCTGCTGGCCGCCCAGGCCCTGCGCGAGCAGGACCGGCTGGCCGCCTGCGAGCTGCAGCCGGAGGAAGCGGCGGCGCTGAAGGCGCTGTTCGCCCGCGACCGCCGCGTGCAGGTGCTGGCCGCCAACGGCTACGACAGCATCCGCGCCCTGCTGCCGCCCAAGGCCGGCGCCGCGAAGATCGGCCGCGCCCTGGTGCTGATCGACCCGCCCTACGAGGCGCAGGACGCCGAATACCCGCAGATCATCGCCACCGTGCGCGAGATCCTGGCGCGCATGCCGCAGGCCCAGTGCGCGGTGTGGTACCCGATCAAGCAGCGCCGCAGCCTGCTGCCGTTCTTCCGCAAGGCGGCCGCGCTGCCGGTGAAGTCGGCGCTGCTGGCCGAGCTGATGGTGCGCCCGGACGACTCGCCGCTGCGACTGAACGGCAGCGGCATGCTGCTGCTCAACCCGCCCTGGCAGTTCGACCAGGCGCTGGCCCCGGCGCTGCCGGTGCTGCAGCGCGAACTGGGCGAAGCCGGCGCCTCCACCCGCCTGGAGTGGCTCAGGAACGGGGATTGAGCCCGCCGGCCACGGACCACCGCAGCAGGCGGCAGGGGCCGCGCCGCGGGGTTCTTCCGGTCCCGTCCGGCCGCAGCGGGTGGTCCTCCAGCTGCGGAAATCCACTGCGCCCGGCCTGTCGCCGCGGTTGAATCGCGTTCACAGAACCTCACGCTGCAGGTGCAAGAATCGGCGGACTCTGGAGGAACCGCAGTCATGGCTACCCGCAACCGCATGCCCCCGTGGCATGAAAACTTCAAGGCTCCCAGCGGCCGCGAACTGCTCATCCGCCCCATCCGCCCCGAGGACGGCGCTCCGCTGCAGGGCGCGTTCGCGCTGTTCGGGCCGGAAGAAGTACGCGACCGCTTCCTGCAGGCCGTGGACGTGCTGTCGGACGAAACCGCGCAGCGCCTGACCCACCCGAATCCGAAAACCGAAATCTCGCTGGTCGCGGCCGAGCCGCTGCCGCCGGGCGAGGCCGTGGTCGGCGCGGTGGCGCGGGCCTCGATCATTCCCGGCACCCGCGACGCCGAGTACGCCATCCTGGTCAGCCGCTTCCTCGCCGGCCAGGGCCTGGGCCGGCAGCTGATGCGCAAACTGGTCAAATGGGCCCGCGGCAAGTACCTGGACCGCATGTACGGCGACATCGCCCAGGACAACGAACCGATGCTGCAGCTGGCCGGCTCGCTGGGCTTCAAGCAGGTGCCGCACCCGTCCGGCACGCCGGGCCTGGTGCGGATGGTGCTGGAACTGGGCAGCTGAGGGCCCGGACGCGGCACCGCGTTGCGCCCGCCATCATGCCCGGCGGGCGCCCTTCGGCCCATCGCATCGCGCCACTCCAGCCGCTTCCTCCGCGCGCTCCCCGCCCGCCGCCGCTTCGCCGCCGGCGACCCGGGGCTTCCCTCGTGGTGGATCCGTGCAGCGCCGACCACTGGCCGGCACCCGTGATGGCACTGATTCCCGGACTTGCCGGCCGCCGGCCGGCACTGCGGTAAAATCCGCGGTCTCATGCCGCATCACGCCCCCTATCCCGTTCCGCCGCTGCCCCGCGCGGGCCAGCTCCGCGCCTGGTGGCGCGCCCCCGCATCGACCAGCGCGCTGGCCTGGCACGTGGCCCGCGCCGCGCAGGCGCACACCGCGCCGCTGCTGCTGGTCACCCGCGACAACCACGGTGCGCACCAGGCCGTCGCCGACCTGCAGACCCTGCTGGGCGGCGACGCGGCGCTGCCGGTGGTGCCGTTCCCGGACTGGGAAACCCTGCCCTACGACCAGTTCAGCCCGCACCCGGACATCATTTCCCAGCGCCTGGCCGCGCTGCACCGGCTGCCGGCGCTCGCGCGCGGCATCGTGGTGGTGCCGGTACAGACCCTGCTGCAGCGGCTGGCGCCGCTGAGCTATATCGTCGGCGGCAGTTTCGACCTGGCGGTCGGCCAGCGTCTGGACATGGACGCGGAGAAGCGCCGCCTGGAAAGCGCAGGCTACCGCAACGTGCCGCAGGTGATGGACCCGGGCGATTTCGCCGTGCGCGGCGGCCTGCTCGACGTCTACCCGATGGGCGCCGACGCGCCGCTGCGCATCGAACTGCTGGACGAGGACATCGACTCGATCCGCGAATTCGACCCCGAATCGCAGCGCTCGCTGGACAAGGTGGGCGCGGTGAAGATGCTGCCCGGCCGCGAAGTGCCGATGGACGAGGCCAGCCTGGCGAAGGTGCTGGCCACGCTGCGCGAGCGCTTCGACGTGGACACCCGCCGCAGCCCGCTCTACCAGGACCTGAAGGCCGGCGTGCTGCCCTCGGGCATCGAGTACTTCCTGCCGCTGTTTTTCAACAAGACCGCCACGCTGTTCGACTACCTGCCCGAGGGCTTCCTGACCGTGGTCGCGCCCGGCGTGGGCGAAGCGGCCGATGCGTTCTGGGCGCAGACCCGCAGCCGCTACGAGCAGCGCCGCCACGACATCGAACGGCCGCTGCTGCCGCCGGAGGAGATCTACCAGTCGCCGGACAGCCTGCGCGAGCAGTTCAACCGGCAGCCGCGCGTGGAAGTGTGGCCGGCCGACCACCCGCGCATCGCCGAGGCGCAGGCGCTGGGCGACCAGCCGCTGCCGCCGTTGCCGGTGGCGGCCAAGGACGCGCCGGCCGGCCAGGCGCTGAAATCCTTCCTCGACCACTACCCCGGCCGGGTGCTGGTCGCCGCCGATTCGCCGGGCCGCCGCGAGGCGCTGCTGGAAGTGCTGCAGGCCGCCGACCTGCGGCCGCCGGTGGTGCCGGGCCTGCCGGACTTCCTGGCCGACGATGCGCCGCGCTTCGCCATCACCGTGGCGCCGCTGGACGATGGCTTCGCCCTGGCCGAACCGGCGCTGGCGGTGCTCACCGAGCGCCAGCTGTTTCCCGAACGCGCCGGCCAGCCGCGCCGCACGCGCCGCGCCGGGCGTGAGCCGGAAGCGATCATCCGCGACCTCGGCGAGCTGACCGAGGGCGCGCCCATCGTGCACGAGGACCATGGCGTCGGCCGCTACCGCGGGCTGATCGCGATGGACGTCGGCGGCATGCCCGGCGAGTTCCTGGAAATCGAATACGCCAAGGGCGACCGCCTGTACGTGCCGGTGGCGCAGCTGCACCTGATCAGCCGCTATTCCGGCGCCTCGCCGGAAACCGCGCCGCTGCATTCACTGGGCGGCGAGCAGTGGGCCAAGGCCAAGCGCAAGGCCGCCGAGAAGGTACGCGACGTGGCCGCCGAGCTGCTGGAGATCCAGGCGCGGCGCCAGGCCCGCGCCGGCCTGGCGCTGGACATCGACCGCGCCATGTACGAGCCGTTCGCCGCCGGTTTCCCGTTCGAGGAAACACCCGACCAGCTGGCCGCGATCGAAGCCACCCTGCGCGACCTGCAGTCCAGCCAGCCGATGGACCGCGTGGTCTGCGGCGACGTCGGCTTCGGCAAGACCGAGGTCGCCGTGCGCGCCGCCTTCGCCGCCGCCAGCGGCGGCAAGCAGGTCGCCGTGCTGGTGCCCACCACGCTGCTGGCCGAGCAGCACTACCGCAATTTCCGCGACCGCTTCGCCGATTACCCGCTCAAGGTGGAAGTGCTGTCGCGCTTCAAGAGCACCAGGGAGATCAGGGCCGAGCTGGACAAGGTGGCCGAAGGCGGCATCGACGTGATCGTCGGCACCCACCGCCTGTTGCAGCCGGACGTGAAGTTCAAGGACCTGGGCCTGGTGATCGTCGACGAGGAGCAGCGCTTCGGCGTGCGCCAGAAGGAAGCGCTCAAGGCCATGCGCGCCAACGTGCACCTGCTCACGCTCACCGCCACGCCGATCCCGCGCACGCTCAACATGGCCATGGCCGGGCTGCGCGACCTGTCGATCATCGCCACGCCGCCGCCCAACCGGCTGGCGGTGCAGACCTTCGTCACCCAGTGGGACAACGCGCAGCTGCGCGAGGCGTTCCAGCGCGAGCTGTCGCGCGGCGGCCAGCTGTACTTCCTGCACAACGACGTGGAGAGCATGGGCCGGATGCAGCGCGAGCTGTCCGAGCTGGTGCCCGAGGCGCGCATCGGCATGGCCCACGGCCAGATGCCCGAGCGCGAGCTGGAGAAGGTGATGCTGGATTTCCAGAAGCAGCGCTTCAACGTGCTGCTGGCCAGCACCATCATCGAATCGGGCATCGACATCCCCAACGCCAACACCATCATCATCAACCGCGCCGACCGCTTCGGCCTGGCCCAGCTGCACCAGCTGCGCGGCCGCGTCGGCCGTTCGCACCACCGCGCCTACGCCTACCTGGTGGTGCCGGACAAGCGCTCGATCACGCCCGACGCGCAGAAGCGGCTGGATGCCATTGCCTCGATGGACGAGCTGGGCGCGGGCTTCACCCTGGCCACGCACGACCTGGAGATCCGCGGCGCCGGCGAACTGCTCGGCGAGGACCAGAGCGGGCAGATGGCCGAGGTCGGTTTCAGCCTGTACACCGAGCTGCTGGAGCGCGCGGTGCGTTCGATCCGGTCCGGCAAGCTGCCCGACCTGGACGCCGGCGAGGAAGTGCGCGGCGCCGAGGTCGAGCTGCACGTGCCGGCGCTGATTCCGGAAGACTACCTGCCCGACGTGCATACCCGCCTGACCCTGTACAAACGCATCAGCTCCGCGCGCGACAGCGCCGCCCTGCGCGAGCTGCAGGTGGAGATGATCGACCGCTTCGGCCTGCTGCCGGACGCGGTCAAGCACCTGTTCGCCATCGCCGAGCTCAAGCTGCAGGCCAACGCGCTGGGCATCCGCAAGCTGGAACTGGGTGGGAACGGCGGCCGCATCGTGTTCGAAGCCAAGCCGGACATCGACCCGATGGCGGTGATCCAGCTGATCCAGAAGCAGCCCAAGCTCTACCAGATGGACGGCCCGGACAAGCTGCGCATCAAGCACCCGCTGCCGGAAGGCGCGGACCGCTTCAACGCCGCGCGCGCGCTGCTGGCCACACTGCGGCCGGCGTGAGCGCATGTGAGGTTTGCCAGGAACGGGGGCGGCGGGGACAATGGCTGCCCTCTTCCCGGCCAGCCCGCCATCAGCGCGGTACGGCGCCCCATGTTCCCGATCCCCCCGGCCCCGGGCCTGTCCCTTCCGCCTGAAAACGACCGCTGCGGCATCGCCGTGCTCGCCGCCGCGCTGGACGAGCGCGACAGCTACACCGACCAGCACTGCGACCGCGTTTCGCTGCTGGCGCACGCGCTGGGCGAGCGTTGCGGACTGTCCGGCGCGCGGCTGGAGCAACTGGCGCTGGCCGCGCGCTTCCACGACGTCGGCAAGATCGGCATCCGCGACGACGTGCTGCTGCACCCCGGCCGCCTGGACGAAGCGCGCATGCGCAAGATGCGCACCCATCCCGAACGCGGCGCGCGGTTGTTCGCGGCCACCGGCCGCAACGATGCCGCCGCCGTGGCGCGGCTGATCCTGCACCACCACGAGGCATGGGACGGCAGCGGCTATCCGCACGGCCTGCAGGGCGAGGACATTCCGCTGGAGGCGCGCATCCTGGGCATCGTCGATGGCTACGACGCGCTGACCTCGCGGCGTCCCTACCGCGGGCCGCTGGATGCCGACGACGCCCTGGCCGTGCTCGACCGCGAAAAGCACCGGCGCATCGACGCACGGCTGTTCGGCGAGTTCCGCGGCCTGCTGCGCGGGCGCGCTTCGACGACGCTCTGACCGGGCGCCATCGGCACGGAATCGCGTACAGGGGCGCGGGCGGATGCCCCTGCGACAGGGTGCGGGCGAAAGCTGGTGTAGGCTCTCCCCCGGCGAGGCTGCAGAAGACGCGGACGGATGGCGGACAAGGAACGGTTGTTCGATCTGGCGAGCGAACGCGGCGTCCTCAGGACGGGAATCGCGGTCGGCTTCGTGATTTCGGCGCTGGGGATCGGCTTCGGGCTCGCGTCCGGATCGTTCTCGATCATGTTCGACGGCTTCTATTCGCTCGTCGACCTCGGCATGAGCGGCCTTTCGCTGATGGTCGTCAACCTCATCACCGCGCACGCGGTGTCGAAGGACCTGCCGCGCAGGCTGCGCGAGCGTTTTTCGATGGGGTTCTGGCACCTGGAGCCGATGGTGCTCGGCTTGAACGGGATCCTGCTGATGAGCGTGGCGCTGTACGCGCTGTTCAACGCGGTCAGCAGCCTTCTCGCCGGCGGCCGCGACCTGGCGTTCGGCGTCGCCATCGTCTACGCCGTGATCACCATCGTGCTCGGCGGCACCATCGCGCTGGTCGAGATACGCGCCAACCGGAAGATCGATTCGGATTTCGTCCGCCTCGACATATCGGGCTGGGTCATGTCCACCGGCATAACGGCCGCGCTGCTGGTGGCGTTCTGCATCGGCTACTTCATCCAGGACACCCGCTACGCCTGGCTGTCGCCCTACGTCGACCCCGCCGTTCTCGCGCTGGTCTGCCTGGCCATCCTTCCCGTGCCGTTCGCTACCGTGCGGCGCGCGCTGTCGGACGTGCTGCTCATGACGCCCGACAGCCTCAGGGAGCATGTCGAGCAGGTCGCGGCGGCGTTCGTGGAAAAACACGGGCTGGCGTCCTATCGCGCCTACACGGCGCGGGTGGGCCGCTCGAACGTCATCGAGCTGCATTTCATCGTGCGCGACGGCGACGACCGCGCAATGAGCGCATGGGACGCGCTGCGCGACGAGGTCGGCACGGCGATCGGCCAGGCAGGGCCACATCGATGGCTGACCGTGGTGTTCACCGGCGACACCCGGTGGGCCGAATAGGCTGCGCGGGCATGGATGCCGCGCGCTTCCACGCCGTCGGCAGCATCGGCGCCCGCGACGACATGCTGCCGCATCCCGACCCCGGCCGCGTTCGAGCGCAGCAAGCTCCCGCGGCTTGATGCGCGGCGGGTCCCGGCGGCCTGGCCGCGCGCGCCGCCCCGGGCGCTCACAGCACCGGCGACATCATCGCCACCGCGTTCTGCACCAGCCGCGTGGCGAACGACCAGGCATCGACCTGTTCGGCCGTCACCGGCACCGACACGGACAGGTATTTTTCCTGGCGCCGGCGGATCGCCGCGGTGACGCCCGCGTCGGCGATCAGCAGGCTGTTCTCGAAATTCAGTTCCAGGCTGCGCCGGTCGATGTTGGCCGAGCCCACCAGGCTGATGGCGCCATCGACGGTCAGCGACTTGGCGTGCAGCAGGCCCAGCGGATATTCGTGCACTTCCACGCCGCTGCGCAGCAGGTCGGCATAGGCGCTGCGGCTGGCCTGCCCGACCAGCCACGAATCGTTGCGGCGCGGGAGCACCAGTTTCGTGCTTACCCCACGTCGCGGCGCGGCGCACAGCGCGCGCAGGATGGATTCGTCGGGCACGAAGTACGGCGTGGTGATCACCAGCTCGCGGCGCGCGGCGTAGAGGCAGGCCACGAACATGTCGGCCATGGCGTTGGGCCGCGTGATCGGGCCGGTCTCGAAGGCGGTGGCGACGCAGCCGCCGTCGTGCCATTGCGGCGCGGCCGCGACCGCATAACCGTCCAGCCCGGGCTCGCCGGTCTCCGGTATCCAGCCACTGAGGAACAGGAACTGGACCTGCGCCACCACCGGCCCTTCGCAGCGCAACAGCAGGTCGATCCACGGCGCGCAGGCCGCCTTCACCCGGAACTCCGGATCGGCGCAGTTCTGGCTGCCGCAGTAGGCGATGCGGTTGTCGATCACCACGATCTTGCGGTGGTCGCGCAGGTCCATGCGGCTGAACGCCAGGTGCTGCAGGCGGTTGATGTCGTCCAGCGTCTTCAGCCGCTTCACCCCGGCCTGGCCCAGCTGTTTCCAGCGCGGCCCATCGATGAAGGCGCGCGAGCCCAGCGCATCGACCATCACCCGGCAGGCCACGCCGCGCCGCGCGGCGGCGGCCACCGCGTCGGCGACGCGGCCGCCGGCGCCGTCGTCCAGCCAGATGTAGAAGGCGATGTGCACGCTCTCGCGGGCCTGCCCGATGTCGGCCACCAGCGCGTCCAGCGCGTGGCGGCAGTCGTTCTCCGGCGCATCCGCGGGGCTGTCGGCGTCGCCCAGCAGCACCACGCGGTTGCCGCCGACCGCCGGCAGGCCATTGATGGAGCGCGCCAGTTCCAGCAGCGGCGCGGCGTTGTCTTCCACCGGCGCGGCCACGGGCAGCGTGGTGGTAGCGGCCGCCGCCCTGCCCATCCGCTGCAGCGCCCGTTCCACGCGGCGGAAGCGCGCGCGGCCGATGCTGGTCTCGCCCAGCAGCAGGTAGGCGACCATGCCCACCACCGGCGCCAGCATGACCACCGCCACCCACGCCGCGCGCGAGGCCGGCGCGCGGTTGGCGCGGGTCAGCGCACGCGCGGCGACCAGCAGGTGCGCGGCGAATGCCAAGGCGGTGATGCCCAGCTGCAATGGCGCATGCGCTTCACCCATGCCGGCCCTGCGACCTCCCGTGTTGGACGGCCCGTGCCCGGGACGTTGCCGGATCAATACCACACTCCCCGGCCACGCACGCCAGGCCCCCGGGCGCGGGCTTGCCGCATGGGGCCCATCGCGGAAGCCCGCATGCAGGCCCCATCCACGGGCGGGCGCCTTCCCGCTGGACCTGCGTCCATCCCGGCCCAGGCCGCAGAAACAACGACGCCCCCGGTGTTGGCCGGGGGCATCGCCTGCTGCCGTCGACAGGCCGGGATGCCGGCCTGCGTCCGGGGCCGGTTACCAGATCACCACGCGCTTGTCGTCGCCGCGCACCATCGCATCGCCCGCCTTGCACTGGAACGCGGCGGCGAAGGACGGCATGTTCGACGGCGCGCCGTTGGCGCGGAAGTTGGCCGGCGCGTGCGGGTCGGTGTTCAGGCGCACGCGCAGCTCGCCCTCGGTGAAGTTGCGGCGCCACACCGTGGCCCAGTTCATGAAGAAGCGCTGGTCCTGGCTGTAGCCATCGATGGCCACGTTCTTCGACGGGTCTTCCTTGAGCGCCATCTGCAGCGCGTCGTAGGCCACGGTCAGGCCGCCCAGGTCGCCGATGTTCTCGCCCAGGGTCAGCTTGCCCTTCACGTTCACGCCCGGCAGCGCCTCATAGCCGTCGAACTGCGCGACCAGCTGGTCGGTGCGGCCGTTGAAGGCGCTGCGGTCGGCGTCGGTCCACCAGTTGTCGAAGTTGCCGTTGGCGGCGAACTGGCTGCCCGAGTCGTCGTAGCCGTGCATCATCTCGTGGCCGATCACCGCACCGATGCCGCCGTAGTTCAGTGCCGGATCGGCCTTGGCGTCGAAGAACGGAGGTTGCAGGATCGCGGCCGGGAACACGATCTCGTTCTTGGTCGCGTTGTAGTAGGCATTCACCGTCTGCGGGGTCATGCCCCACTCGGTCCTGTCCACCGGCTTGCCGATCTTGTCGAGCATATAGCGGTAGTTGAATGCACGCGCGGCGCGCATGTTGCCCAAGTAGCTGTCGCCGCTGGTGGTCAGCCCCGACCAGTCGCGCCACTTGTCCGGGTAGCCGATCTTCGGGGTGAAGCTGGCCCACTTCTCCAGCGCCTTCTTCTTCGTCTCCTCACCCATCCACGGCAGGTTCTCCAGCCGCGTCTTCAACGCCGCGGAAAGGTTCTCCACCAGGTGCTGCATCTCGACCTTGGATTCGGCCGGGAACACCGCTTCCACGTACAGCTGGCCCAGCGCCTCGCCCATCGCGCCGTTCACCGACTCCAGCACCCTCTTCCAGCGCGGCTGCATTTCCTGCTGGCCGCGCAGGGTCTTGCTGTAGAAGTCGAAGTTGGCCTGCTCGAAGTTGCTGCTCAGGTACGGCGCGGCGTTGTCGACCGTGTGGAAGCGCAGGTAGGCCCGCCAGGTGGCGGCCGGCACGTCGGCCAGCATCTTGTCCAGCTCGCCGAAGAAGCCCGGCTGCGCCAGCGAGAACTTGTCCTTGGCCGGCACCTTCAGGGTGTCGAACAGCGCGGTCCAGCTGAAGTTCGGGGTGAGCTTGTCGGCGTCGAGCGCGCTGACCGGGTTGTAGCGCTTGGCCGGGTCGCGCAGCTCGATGCGCGACAGCGAGGCCTTGGCCAGGCGGGTTTCGAAGTCCATCACCGCCCTGGCCTGCTCCTTCGCCTGCGCGGCGTCGACGCCGGACAGGGCCAGCAACTGCTCGATGTAGGCCACGTAGGCGTCGCGGATATTCGCCTGCGATTCGTCGAAGTAATAGCCCTTCTCCGGCAGGCCCAGCCCGCCCTGGCCGACGTAGGCGATGACGTTGCCCGAATCCTTGAAGTCCGGGCTGGCATACAGCGAGAACAGGAAGCCCTGCCCCTGCGCGTAGGCATCGCGCAGGTAACCGGCGATGGCGGCGCTGTCGCCCAGCGCGGCGATCTTCTCCAGTTCCGGCTGCAGCGGGGCGATGCCGGCGGCCTCGATCGCGGCCTCGTCCGAACCGGTCTTCCAGATGTCGCCGATCTGCGCTTCCACCGTGCCGGCCTTGGCGTCGGCCGTGGCGGCCTGCTCGACCAGCGCGTGCTGCACTTCCAGCGAGCGCTCGCGCAGGATCTCGAAGCTGCCCCAGGTGGTCTGGTCGCCCGGCACCGGGTTGGCCTTGAGCCACGTGCCGTTGACGAAACCGTTGAGGTCGGCGCAGGCCGAAGCCGTCGGGTCCAGGTCGGCGACGTTGAACGCCACCGACGGTGTCTTGATCTGCGCCATGTCGAACGCCGGCTTGGCGGTGTCGGCCGCCACGGCCGCCACGGGCGCCTCGGTCTTGCCGCAGGCCGCCAGCGAGGCGGCGATGGCGACGGTCAGGGACAGCGGGGCGAGCTTGGAAAGGGTCATGCGGTTCTCCGGCCTTGCAGGAATGCCGCGCTGGTTGCGCGGCCAATCCCCGAGCCTAGGCGATGGCTACCGCCTGCCGATGGGCCAAAGGTCATGGCCTGCTGGATTCCTCATGCTTCCCTTCTCCCTTCGGGAGACAGGTTGGCAGGATTGCCAACCTGCACGGCGAAGCCGCCCAAAGGTGAGGCACAAGGATGTACCGAATGCAGGTGCCCGAAGGGAGAGGGGCAAAAATCAGCCGCCCTGCACCAGCGCGCCGAGCTCGCGTTCCAGCAGCGCCGGATCGGCGGCGTTGAGCTCGATCACCCGGCGCAGCGCGGTGATGCTGTCGAGGTCGATTTCATCGCAGCGCAGGCCGATGTTGCGCCCTTCCACGTGCATCACCGTGGCCTGCATGTGGATCGGTGTGTCTTCGGACAATTCGACCTGCAAGCGGCATTGCCCGCCCGCCGCGCCGGGCCAGGCATCGGCGACCTCGAACAGGGCGCCCTTCAGCGAGAGATCGTGCAGGCGCCCCGCATGGGTAACCCCATCGGCGGCGACCACGCTCGCGGCGGAGTGGAAGGGCACGCGCCAGAAATGGCGGCGATCCTCGGAGCTGTTCATGCGGTCCCCCTGTGCGTTGGATGGAAAGCCCGGCCGCAGCATACGCCAGCCGGATGGCCGCCGAACGCGGGCAGCCATGCAAACCATTGCATGGCAAGGCATGGCGCGAAACTGGCGGATTGCTGTCGTGGCGCTACGCCCGCGGTCGCGGCAGTTTCCGGGCTCCATTAACATCGTCCGGAGCCACCGCCAGTGAACAACGAACCGATGAAGATAGACGCCCACCGGGTCAAGGCATTGCGCGAGGCGCGCGGCTGGTCGCAGGAGCATCTGGCCGCCGTGGCCGGCCTGAGCCCGCGCACCGTGCAGCGGCTGGAAAGCGACGGCCGGGCTTCGCACGAGTCGCGGATGGCGGTGGCGTCGGCATTCGGGGTCGAGCCCGGGCACCTGCTGGAAGCGGATGGGGTGCCGCCGCTGCCGGCACCGGCCGCCAACGGGATGACCGCGGCCGAACGCGCGCGGATCATCCTGTGGATCGTGAGCCTCGTGCTGGCCGTGGTCATGTTGCAGATGGTGGCCGGCTACACCCTGGGCAAGGATGCGGCCCGGCGCGACAACCGGATCAACCAGGCCTGCAAGGCCGATCCAGCCAATTGCGACCGCTGATCCGCATGCGGGAACCTGCAGGAGCGACGTCAGTCGCGATGGGGCATTCCCGGTAAAGCCCGGTCGCGACTGACGTCGCTCCTACGGGAGCAGTGCCGCCATCATTGGCGCCGCACCCACGGCGCCAGCACGCCCAGCCAGCGCGCCTGCCAAGCCAGAACGAAGGCCACCGCCAGCGCCGAGCCCGCCAGCGCCATCACCCAGACCAGCGCCGCCATGCTCGGGTGGTCCACCCGCAGGCACAGGCCCAATCCCGCCGCCAGCGCCAGCCAGCCGAGGCCGCGCAGACTACGGGTCTCGGCCGGCGACAGGCCGCGGCCCCAGGCCTGCCGCGCATGCACGTCCATGCCCAGCGCCAGCCAGCCCATGCCGGCCAGGCAGGCGGCCAGCGCGGCGGCCAGCAGCCAGCCGGCGGATGCCGGGTCATGCATGGGCGGCCTCCTGCTGCTCGCGGGCGAGGTCGTGGGCGCGCGCCTCGGCACGACGGCCCAGCCGACGCGCGCTGGCGGCGGCGATCACGGCCACGGCCAGCAGTGCCAGGTCCAGCCCGGCCACCGGCCAGTAGCCGGCGGCCAGCGTGCGCAGCAGGTGGTCGCCGGTGGTGATCCAGTTCAGCAGCACCGCCAGCGGCGCCAGCACCGCAATCGCCCACGCCTGCTCGCGCCAGGCCGGGTTGGGCAGGCCCTGTGCAACCGGCGCGCTGCGCCAAGCCGCGTGCAGCAACGCCAGCAGCCAGCAACCCCAGAATGCGTACCGTTCCCAATCCCCGCGCATCGGCAGCGCCTCGGGCAGCAGCCGGTTGGCGACCAGCAGGCCCAGCGTGGCCACGACCATGCCGGTCACCGTGGCCACGGCCAGCGCATCGACCACGCGCACGCCCTGGCTGCCCTGTTTGGCGTGCTGGCGCTTGCGCTTCTCGACGAAGAACACGAAGCCGGTGGCGATGCAGACGCAGCCGGCCAAGCCGCCGAACACGTACAACCAGCGCAGCAGCCAATGGCGGAAATGCTGCAGGTGCAGGCCGGTGAGGAATTCGCTGATGCGGCCGACCGCGGTGGCCGGCGGGTCCTCGCGCAGCAACTGGCCGGTGGACGCCTTGAAGTGGATGCCCTGCCCGACCAGCGCGATGCGGTCGGTGCCGGCGCGGTAGATGCTGACGTAGCCATTGGCGTCGCCGACGTGCTGCAGCACCAGGAACCCGACGTCGCCGGCCATGCCGCGCGCCTCCCAGCGCCGCTGCGCCTCGGCCACCATCGCATCGACGTTGGCCAGCCCGGCCGGCACCCCGGCGCGGCCGTGCGGCAGGCCCAGTTCCTGCGCCTCGTGTTTTTCGTGCAGCTCGTGCAGGTCGTGCAGTTGGGTGTGGCCGATCGGGAAGTAATAGGTGCTGGCGAAGATCACCAGCCCGGTGAAGGCGAAGAAGAAGTGGAACGGCAGCGCCACCACGCCGGTGAGGTTGTGCAGGTCCAGCACGCTGCGCAGCCGCGCCTTGCCGGGGCGGAAGGTGAACAGCTCGCGGAACAGCTTGCGGTGCATGACCACGCCGCTGACCAGCGCGACCAGCATCATCAGCGCCGAGAAGCCGACGATCCAGAAACCGAGGTTCTTCCAGTCCAGGGTCAGGCTGTAGTGCAGCGGGTAGAAGAAGCCGCTGCCGATCTTGAGCTGGTCGTCGGGCAGCACCCGGCCGTCGCGCGGGTCGATGGTGGCCTCGCCCCAGACCAGGTCTTCCGGGTCCTTCGCGCCCGGTATCTGGTAACCGGCATACAGCGCCAGCACCGGGTCGCGGTGGGTGGTATAGGCGCTCCAGTAGGCCACGGTGTCGAAATGCCCGGGCATCGGCCCGTCCACCCGCGGGCGCATCGCGTCCACCACCGCCGGCAGCGGCTGCATGCGCTCGAACGCCGGCCGCAGCACCTTCTCGAACGACGGCATCGGCTGCGGCTCGAAGCGGCTGGCCGGGATCGACCAGCGGTCGATCTCGCGGTCGAACACCGACAGCGCGCCGAAGAAGAACGCCGCCATCAACACGAAGCCCAGCACCAGGCCGAACCACGTATGCAACCAGGCCATGACCTGGCGGAAACTCTGGAACACGATGGATTCTCCCTGCTGCATGTCGCTCAGGCCACGCTGGCCTGCACCAGCGAAGCGACCGCGGCCAGCGCCGCGCCACCGCCGACCAGCGCCAGCCAGACCAGCGCCAGCCGGCGACGGCTGGCAACGACATTCAGGAACAGCACCAGGAACACCAGCAGGCCCACCGCGCTGGCGAGGAACTCGGCGTCGTGGAACTCCATCCCGGCCTTGAACAGCAGGGCCATCGCGGCGGCGATGAAGCCCCAGGTGAAGGCGTAGCCACCGAACACGGCGGCGGCTACCCGCGCGGCGAAATGCAGGCGCGGGAAGCGGGCGGGACGGGCGATGGCGGGGCTGTGGGACATGGCGTAGGGCTGGTGTCTGTGCGGATGGGGGCGGTCGTCGGGAACCGCCGGGTCAGGCTGGGCGCGTGGTTGCGCGGCGCGTTGTGGCGGCGACGCGGGCGGCCACCGGATGGTACCGGAGCAGGTCGTTGCCGGCGCCGGCCGGGATGGCCGGGTTTTCCAGCGGGAAGGCGCGGATCATCGGATGGCCCCGTCGTCGCTCAGAACCGGTACGTCACGCTGGCGCTCACGCGCCGCGGTTCGCCCCAGGTGTAGGTGCTGTACCAGCTGAAGACGGTGTAGTACTTCTCGTCGAGCAGGTTGTTCACCGAGAGCGCGGCCGAGAGGTGGTCGCTGAACCGCCAACTCGCGCTCGCATCGAGCAGCCAGTAGCTGCCGATGGTATGCGTGACGTATTCGCCGCTGGGGTGGTAGGCGTCGCCCCAGGTCTTGTCCTGCCAACGTGCGCCACCGCCGAAGGTGAAGTCGCCGAGCCTGTACGAGGTATAGAGCGTCAGCTGGTTTTCCGGCGACTCCGTCTGCACCTTGCTGCCCTGCTGGCGGGTCGTCTTGTGCACGTAGCCGGCGTGCACGTTCCAGCGCGGGGTGATCTGGCCGGAGGCTTCCAGCTCCCAGCCCCTGGTGCGGTAGCCCTGCTCGCCGCGGTAGGCGTCGCTGCCGCTGGGCGTGAGCTCGCCGGTCGGCACCGGGTAGTTGTCCTGGTCGAGCTGGAAATACGCCGCGCTGGCGTTGAGCCGGCCGTCGGCGAAGGCGCCCTTCCAGCCCAGCTCGTAGTTCATGCCGTCCAGCGGCTCCAGCGGCTTGCCCTGCGCGTCCTGCGCCCACAGCTGCGGGCTGTAGATGCTGGTGTAGCTGGCGTACAGCGACTGCGTCGCCGCGACATCCCACACCATGCCCACGTAGGGCAGGACGATGCCCGATTCGCTCACCACCGGGTGCCGGTAGCGGGCAAGGCGCGCACCGGTGATGAACTTGAGCGTGTCGGCCGGGTTCCAGCGCACCGCGGCATAGAGACCGTTCTCGCGCGTGGTTTCGTCCGAATGCCCGTCGGGCGTGGCGTTCCAGGCCGGCAGCGGGATGTCGCCGCGCCAGTGGTAGTAATCATGGACCGCGAGGTCGTAACCCGGCGCGTCCCACCAGTCGTTGCCCACCCAGCGCCGCCGCGACAGGCTGCCACCGACCACCAGCTCGTGCCGGCGCCCACCCAGCTGGAACGGCCCGCTGGCGTAGAGGTCCAGCGCGTCGGTGGTGGTCTTGCCGACGTACTGCCCGATCCACAGCGCGACGCCCTCGCCATCGGCCGGGTCCGGGAAGCCGGAGGCCGACGCGCCGAGCAGCGCGTCGTAGCCGTTGATCTGGTGGTTGAGCTGCAGCTTGGCCACCCATTCGTTGTCGAAGCCGTGTTCCAGCGTCGCGAACGCGGTGCGGGTGTACTGCTCCCAGCGGCTCCACGTCGCGCCGTTGTTGAACGCGCGCGGCATGGCGTTGAACCCGCCGTCGGCGTTGAACAGCGGGATGCCGCCCCAGGTGGAATTGCGCGGGTCGTTGTCCTGCGCGTCGGCGCCCACGGTCAGCAGGGTGCCGTCGGGCAGGTCGGCTTCGAGGATGCCGTAGAACACCGTGCTCCTGCGCTTCCAGCGGTCGAGGCTGGATTCGCGGTCGTCCCATGCGGCGACCGCGCGGGCGCGCACGCTGCCGTCGGCATTGAGCGGCCCGCCGACGTCGAACTCCGCGCGCCGTTCCTGCCACGAACCCGCGCCCAGCGTCGCGTGGCCCTGGAACTGCCGCGTGGGCTTCTTGCGCACCAGGTTGATGACCGCGCCGGGGTCGCCGGAACCGGCGAGCAGGCCGGCCGCGCCCTTCAGCACTTCCACGCGGTCGTAGATCGCCATGTCCGCCAGCGTGTTGCCCGACGAGTACGACGAATCGCGCTTCATCGGGATGCCGTCGTACTGGAAGTTGTTGATCGGGAAGCCGCGCGCGTAGTACTCGGTGCGCTCGCTGTCGTAGGTGACGATGGACAGGCCGGGAACGTGCGCCATCACGCTGTCGATCGAGTTGAGGTTGAAGTCCTCGATCTCCTGGCGGGTGACGACGCTGATGGACTGCGGCGTCTCGCGCGGGGTCAGCACCAGCCGCGTCGCGGTGGCGATGGTCCCCGGCGTGTAGGTGCCGCTGCCTTCGGTCACCGTGCCCAGCTGGTTGGCGGTGACGACGACGCGGTCCAGCTCGGTGACGTCGTCCTTCGGCGTCGTGCCGCCGTCCTGCGCGTGGGCATGGACGGCGAGCAGCAGGCCGGCGGCCAGCAGGGACACGCGCAGCGGACGGGAAGAGGTATTGGCCATCGTTCGGCTCCGCGATCCGTCAGAACCGCCAGTTCAGGCTGAGCGTGTAGTTGCGCGGGGCACCGTAGTAGCCGCTGTAGCGCAGGGTGTTGATGTACTTCTCGCCGGTGATGTTGTTGGCGTTGAGCTGCAGCGTGGCGTTGGGCAGGAAGTCCCAGGCGGCGAACGCGTTGAGCACCGCGTAGCTGTCCTGGCGCACGCGGTAGCCGCTGGACTCCACGTTGGAGATCACGCTCTGCCAGCGCCCGCCGACGCCAAGAGACAGCGCCTCGTAAGCGGGCAGACGGCCGCTGAGCAGCAGGTTGGCGGTGCGCCGCGGCACCCACGAATAGGTGTCGCTGCCGTTGAGGCCGTCCAGCTTCAGCGCGGTGTAGCCGAGTACCAGGTCGAGGTTGTCGCCCAGCTTGCCGACCGCCTCCAGCTCGACGCCCTTGGAGCGCACGTCCACCGGGGCATAGATCGACTGGCCGTACTGGTTGTACTGGCCGGTCGGCGTGGCCAGCCCGTCCTGGTCGGCCTTGAACACCGCCAGCGTGGTCAGCAGGCGCTGGTCCAGCCAGTCGGCCTTGATGCCGGCCTCGTAGTTCACGCCCTTGCTGGCGTCGAGGTAGCGGTCGTTGGCGTCCACCTGGTCCTGCGGCTGGTAGATGTCCGAGTAGCTGACGTAGCCGAGCACGTGCTCGTTGAAGTCGAAGGTCAGGCCGCCGTAGGGGCTGGTGTGGCTGGTGGTCTGGTCGAAGGTGAGGTCGTAGGACCAGCCGTCGCGGCGGTACTGGGCATAGTTGGCGCCGACGACGGCCTTCAGGCGGTCGCTCAGCGCGATCCGGGTGGCGCCGTAGGCGCGCTTCAGGTGCTGGTTCAGCATCGAATACTGCGCCGAATCGCTCCAGTCCGGCTCGGGAAGCGCATCGGGGGCATACGGGAACGCCGGCAGCGCACCCCAGGCCGGCGAGGAGAAGTCCGCGCTCCGCTCCCAGCTGTTCGATTCGCTGCGCGCCAGGCTGGCGCCGAGCATCGCTTCCTGGTCGCGGCCGAACAGCTGGAAGTGGCCGTTGAGCGTCACCGCGCCGAGGTGGGTGGTGGCCTTGTCGCTGCCGCCCCACGGGTAGCCGACCAGGCCCAGGCCGGTGGCCGGGTCGAGGCCGGTGCCGAGCGCGTCATAGGCGTAGAACATCCTCTCGTCGCCGGTGGCGCGGCGGTAGTTGTACGAGGCCTTCAGCTGCCAGTCCGCGCCGAGCCGGTGGGTGTATTCGGCGAAGGCGTTGTGGGTGGTGGTGTTCCAGTAGGTCCAGTCCTGCGTGGTCGAGGCGCTGGTCGGCCACTCGCGCTGGGTGCCGTCGCTGTTCATGAACGCCAGCGCGCCCCACATGATGCCGTCGGACTTGGCCCGCTGGTACGAATAACCGAGGGTCAGGGTGCCGTTCTCGCCGATCTGGCCGTCGACCACGCCGTAGAAGTAGTTGCGGGTGTTCTCGTTGGCGCGCAGCCAGGAGTCGCCGTCCTCGTGCGCGGCCACCACGCGCCCGGCCCAGCTGCCGTCGGCGGTGAACGGGGTCGAGTAATCGACTTCGGCGCGGGTGGTGCCCCACGAGCCGTAGCTGACGCCCAGCGAACCCTGGCGCTCGTTGGTCGGGCGCTTGCGCACGTAGTTGATGGTGCCGGCGGCATTGCCGACGCCGGTGAGCAGGCCGTTGGCACCGCGGATCACTTCCACCTTCTCGTAGCCGAAGGTGTCGGTGGCGCCGGTGGCGATGCCCCAGCCGTTGGGCAGGCCGACGCCATCGATCTGGGTGTTGAGGATGTCGAAGCCGCGCGCGCTGTAGCTGGTGCGGTTGGTTTCCCACTCGTCCACCTGGATGCCGGTGGCCAGTTTCAGCGCTTCGTTGACGCTGTCGGCGCCGAACTGCCGCATCTGCTCGCTGCTGACCACGCTGATCGACTGCGGGGTGTCCTTGATCGCCAGGTCGAGGTTGGTGGCGCCGCTGCTGACGCGCTCGGCGCGGTGGGCCACGACCAGCACCGCGTCCAGGTCGGTGGCGCTGGCGTCGCCGGACACGGCATCGGCCGCTGCCAGCAGCGGCAGGCCGGCCAGGGCGATGCCGATGGCCAGCGCGAGGGTACCGGTGGTCAACGGACGGAAAGCAGCGACGGACGCGGGTTGCGCGCGGAGGGAGCGGTTCGGGGACATGCGGGGAGTGGCCTTTTCGGTTGCCGGTGCGGCGTGCCGGGGTGGCATGCCGGTTGATTGAGATGCGTTATTAGATGCGAATCATTCTCGATTTTCAAGAAAATTCACATCGCTGTCCACCGCTGCACCAGCTCCTGCTTCCCCTGCCCCGCAAACAAAAACACCCGGCCGGGGCCGGGTGTCGGGGTTGCCACGGGGCGGCGGGGTTACTTCGCCTTGCCCTGGTTGGCCACGGCCTCGGCCGCCCGCTTCGCCGCTTCCGGGTCGCCCAGGTAGCGGAACGACTGCACGCTCAGGTCGTCGTTCAGCTCGAACAGCAGCGGGATGCCGGTGGGGATGTTCAGTTCGAGGATCGCTTCCCGGCTCACGCCGTTGAGGTACTTGTACAGCGCGCGCAGCGAGTTGCCGTGGGCGGTGACCAGCACGGTCTTGCCGTCCTTCAGCTGCGGGGCGATGGCGTCGAACCAGTACGGCAGCACGCGTTCGAGCGTGGTCGCCAGCGACTCGGTGGCCGGCAGCGCGTTGCGGTCCAGCCCGGCGTAACGGCGGTCGTGGCTGGGGTGGCCGGGGTCTTCCAGGTCCATCGGCGGCGGCGGGATGTCGTAGGAACGGCGCCACACCTTGACCTGCTCCTCGCCGTGCTTCGCCGCGGTCTCGGCCTTGTCCAGCCCCTGCAGGCCGCCGTAGTGGCGCTCGTTCAGGCGCCAGCTCTTGCTGACCGGCAGCCAGTCCTGGTCCAGCTCGGCCAGCGCGCCCTGCAGGGTGTGGATGGCGCGCTTGAGCACCGAGGTGTGGGCGACGTCGAACTGCAGCCCCTCCTCCTTCATCAGCCGGCCGGCGGCGGCGGCCTCGGCGCGGCCCTGCGCGGTCAGTTCCACGTCCACCCAGCCGGTGAAGCGGTTATCGAGGTTCCACTGGCTCTGGCCGTGGCGCAACAGCACTAGTTTGCGGGTCACTGCGGGGGTCTCCGGTCGTGGGGGGGGAAGGCAACCGGCCGATTGTAGCCGCATCGTGCCGGCGCCCCGCCTGCACGGCATGGCCGCGGCAAAAGTGGCAGGCTGCGCGCATGCGCTTCCATCCCGCCGCCGATGTCGCCCCCACCACCCTGGCCGAGCTGCGCCGCATGCAGACCGAACTGGCGGCGCAGGTGGACCTGCGCGACCACCTGCCCGGCCTGCCGCAACGCGTGGCCGGGGTCGACAGCGGCTTCGAGGACGAGGGCCGTACCACCCGTTCGGTGGCGGTGCTGGTCGATGGCCTCAGCCTGCAACCATGCGAATCGACGCTCGCGCGGTTGCCCACCGCCCTGCCCTACATCCCCGGCCTGCTCAGCTTCCGCGAGCTGCCGGCGGTGCTGCAGGCGCTGCGGCAGCTGCCGGAACAACCGCAGCTGGTACTGGTGGACGGGCACGGCATCGCCCACCCGCGCGGGCTGGGCATCGCCGCGCACCTGGGCGTGTTGACCGGTTTGCCCAGCATCGGCGTCGGCAAGAGCCGGCTGGTCGGCGACTACGACGAACCCGGCCCGCAGCGCGGCGACCATTCGCCGCTGCGCCATTGCGGCCGGCAGGTCGGCTGGGTGCTGCGCAGCAAGCCGCGCTGCAATCCGCTGTTCATCTCGCCCGGCCACCGTGTATCGGTGGAGGCCTGCCTGCCGCTGGTGCTGGCCTGCCTGGCCGGCTACCGCCTGCCGGAACCGACCCGGCTGGCCGACCGCATCGCCTCGCGCCGCGACCAGCGCCGCTGAGGCGCGCGACGCAACGATCCGTCATGCCGCCGTTGCCGACAGCGGCGCGCCATGCATGCCATCCTGCCATTCCACGCCCAAGGAGCCTGCCCATGACCACGATCATCAACCCGCGCGTCCATGACCTCGGTGGCTTCCAGGTGCGCCGTGCGGTGCCGACCCTGCAGGCGCGCAGCGTCGGCCCGTTCGTGTTCGTCGACCACATGGGCCCGGCGGTGTTCGCCCCGGGCCAGGGCATCGACGTGCGCCCGCACCCGCACATCGGTCTGGCGACGGTCACTTTCCTGTGGTCTGGCGCCATCGGCCACCGCGACACGCTCGGCTCGGAACAGGTCATCCGTCCCGGCGACGTCAACTGGATGACCGCCGGTCGCGGCATCGCCCATTCCGAGCGCACGCCGCCGCCCGAGCGCGAGCACGACCACCCGCTGCACGGCATGCAGACCTGGGTGGCGCTGCCGAAGACGCACGAGGAAACCGCGCCGGAGTTCCACCACTTCAGCGCCGCGCAGTTGCCGCAGCAGCGCCGCGACGGCGCCTGGCTGCGGGTGATCGCCGGCCGCGCCTATGGCGAGGAATCGCCGGTGCGGGTGTTCGCCGACACCCTCAACGTCGCCATCGACCTGGATGCCGGGGCCGAGATCGACCTGGACACCACCCACGCGGAGCGCTCGCTCTACGTGCTCGAAGGCGAGGCCCAGCTCGACGGCACCGACATCCCCGCCATGCACCTGGTCATCCCGGAAGCGGGCGCACGCGGCCGGCTGCGCGCCAAGACCCCGCTCAAGGCGATGCTGATGGGCGGCGAACCGCTGGATGGCCCGCGCCACCTGTGGTGGAACTTCGTGTCCAGCTCGAAAGAACGCATCGAGCAGGCCAAGGACGACTGGCGCGACGGCCGCTTCGGCACCATTCCCGGCGACGACAAGGAATTCATCCCGCTGCCGGGGGCGTGAGGCGAGGCACGACGTCTGTCTGCAGGAGCGACGCGAGTCGCGAGGAGCTTTACCGGGACCTGATTAGCACGATCTTTCAGCATGAAATACCGGCACATCGCGCAACGCCCGTTCCGTCCACGGTGGCAAGCTCACCGTAGCGGCCAGCAAGCCCGGGACCAGTTGGGTCAGGTCCCAGCGCCGA